>PYIJ01320525.1_pt1 | contig 11055 bp, 10 predicted proteins | sample 3578051 | NCBI WGS metagenome assembly PYIJ01 (sample SAMN08408021, study PRJNA431606) | Marine metagenome isolate SA_KN192-05_S13_5m, whole genome shotgun... | biome: marine; feature: oceanic pelagic zone; material: water; isolation source: surface water sample, 0.2-0.8 um fraction ... | reverse complement strand
GTTTGGTTTGCAGCAAGCTCAAGAGAAACCGTTCCAGATGCCGCTAAAGCTAAGTTGGCAACTTGGAAACTAGCTTTTTTAAAATCTATATATTTTTCAATCCCAACTTCTTCAGGGGTTAAGAAAATAATATTCTTCGGCATATACCTTAAATATTTTTTTGAATACTCATAAACATCCGGAGTAGATAACAGAATAAATTTAGCTTCCGGTAAAATATAAGAAAACTTTTTTAGCGCTTGTCCAAAGACTGGCATTAACTGATCAACTTCCGATTTTCTTGATCCAGGAAGGCATAGGACAATAGGATTATCTTTTAATGAAAACTCTTTTCTTAATTCAGCTACATTTTCGTCACTTGCTTTGCTTTCAGAAACAATTGGATGTCCAACAAAATCACAACTTAGCCCAACATCATGGAAATACTTAGGTTCAAAGGGAAAAAGAGCTAAAACATGATCAATAAAATGTGAGATTTTTTTTGCACGCTTTGGTCGCCAAGCCCAAACGGTAGGGGCAACATAATGAGCAATCGGGATATTCTTGTTTAAATATTTTACTCTTTTTGCAACCCGAAAACAAAATTCAGGGGCGTCTATGGTTAATAAAATATCAGGTTTTTCGTCTAGTATACAAGATACAGTTTGATTCAATCTTTTTTTCAAGTTTTTATACTGCGAAGCAATTTCTAGAAATCCCATAACGGATAATTCACTCAAAGGAAAAATCGAATTCATTCCGCGACTTTGCATACCAGTACCGCCTATCCCAACAAAAGTTGGAGAATTTTTAAGAGCATTCCTTAAACCGTCAATTATTGCTGCACCAAGTTTATCACCAGAGTCTTCGCCGGCTATTATAAATATCTTCAAATGTTGGCTTCCTCAGCTAATATAAAGAAATTATTGGCCTCAGCTATTTCTATACAGTCATTGCGATCCACAATAATTACCGAGCGCGGCGAAACGACAATGCCCCGCAAGCCTGCTTTACAGGCTAAATCAATTGTTTCAGGACCTATCACAGGCATATCAAAACGTAGATCTTGGTTTTCTTTAGGCCGCTTAACAAAAATACCACCAAAATTCATAAGTCTTAAATTAGATGAAGTTCCAGCCACAAATTTTAAAAGCTCGTTTGTCCCTTGCAGCGTTTCGATCCCAAACACCAGTCCATTTTCTATGACAACTCCCTGGCCGATATCTTGAGGGGATAAGAGTTTTAATATGTTATCAGCTTTCTTAATATCTCTTGAGAGAAATTCGTATGAAGAACCACAAAGAAAGCCTCTTTCAAGAGTCAAATCAGGCAAAATATCTGACGCCCCTTGAATTTGATAACCTTTTTTTTCAAATTCACCAGCGATAAAGGAAAGAAGTTCGTTATCGCCTTGTACTAATTTTTCACTTAATCGTGGCATAATAGATTGAGTGTATTTATCCAACTTATTTTTATCGAAGTGAGGACGACTAATAGCACCAGCCATAACCACTCGACTTATCCTATTGCTTTTTAAAGTATCGAAAAGAACACCAAGTTTTTCAAACTCACAGTTTATGACCCAATTTTCTAAAGCATTTTTTGAATTATCAAATGTTATATAAATTGCTTTTTTATAGGAGTTTTTTATGATCATAGGAAGCTTACCAGAACCGCCTATTATAGCCAGGTCTGTTCCGTCATTCATTTTAAAAATCACCTGGTGTTAAAAATGATCGATCACTAACACTTAAAATAAAATCCGTTATTGTATCCACATATTCGCTAGTCGTTTCCTCTTTTAACTTTTTGGCTCTATCTTGAAATGTACCCTCGCCCTGAGCCAGTGCTTGAAAAGCCGCACGCAGTGCAGTTATATCGCTCCGGTCTACACCTCTTCTCTTCAGACCTACTAAATTAAGCCCATCCAAAGCACCTCTTGGCCCTTGAACCAAGCCAAAAGGAATAACATCATTTGTGACCATTGTCACCGCTCCAATAATGGCACCACGTCCAATTCTCACAAATTGGTGTATTCCAGAAAGCCCACCAATAATAACGTTATCTTCAATAATACAGTGTCCAGCAACGGCACCCGAATTGGCTATAATTACTTTATTACCAATACTCGCATCATGAGCGATGTGACTGCCTGCCATAAAAAGACAGTCGTCACCTATCAAAGTTAAGCCACCGCCCCCAGCAGTTCCCGTATTTATAGTTACATGCTCTCTAATTTGGTTTCTTTTCCCAATTCGCAAGCTTGTTTTTTCCCCATTGAACTTTAAATCTTGGGGAATTTCGCCAATCACTGCAAAAGGATATACAATAGTGTCCTCTTCTATTTCGGTCTTTCCCGTAACAACAACGTTACTTTTTATGTGCACCCTAGAGTGTAAGGTAACTTCGGATCCTATATAGCTAAAGGGTCCGACAGTGACATCATCAGTTATTCTTGCGCCAGGCTCTATTACCGCTGAGGGGTGAATTAAATTATTTTGCATCAATCAGACTTCAGAGGGTAATTCCATCATAGCAGTAAATTCCACTTCTGCAGCAACTTCGCCATCCACACTAGCAGTACCTGCGAACTTCCAAACTTTACTGCCTACTTTTCCTCTTAAAACTTTAATTTTCAATTCGAGCGTATCTCCAGGTCCAACTTTACGCCTAAATTTGCAATTATCTATACCCATAAAGTAAATAAGTAAATTTTTATCTGCTAAGTCCAAACTAACGCCAACCATAACTGCGGCAGTCTGTGCCAAAGCTTCTATTATTGTAACGCCAGGCATTATAGGAACTTCTGGAAAATGCCCTTGGAAATGTGGTTCATTGAAAGTCACATTTTTAATACCAGTGGCTGATTTAAGATTATCAATCTCAGTTACCTTATCCACTAATAGAAAAGGATAACGATGTGGAATTATCCTTTGAATTAATTGAATATCTGCTGATTTTTTATTATTTCTCACAAAGCCCTCTTAGACTACAAACCACCCATCAGTAATATTAATAGCACTCAACGTAGCCTTAATAAAAGAAAAATGAACATTCCTATATTGGAGTTAACTGATTTATTTCTAATATTCATAAATTCGATTTATCATATCAATAGCTTCATCGGTAATATCAACAGAGCTATCCCACAAAACCACATTTCTCTGATCCAGCAAAATTAAACCACCATGCTCAGATAGTAACTTGTATAAAAGAGGGTAAATATTTTTATAAAAGTCAGACTCTTTTTTCCTTATTTCTCTTAATAAATTTTCTTCTTTTTGGGCTTGTTCCAAACGGATAATTGTTACTTTTTGATCAAATGCTAACGCTTTAGGTCGAAATTCATCGGCAGAAAGTGAGCTACGCAACTCACTTAAATCTTTTTCCTCTAGTAATAACTCGGCTTGTAAAGCATCGTTTTCATTTTGGAGAGATTGTTTCAAAGAGTTGTTGTCTGAAATTAATTTTTTTCCTACAGCAGTTTGCTTTAATAACTTATTCATATCAACAGTATAAAACGACGCTTTCTCCGATCCCAAAACAGGGCCCGAAAAGCTGAATAACAAAAACGCCAGTATTAATTTAAAAAGCTTCATTAGAATCGAGTTGAAATTGTTAAATCAAATGACTCGTCTTTATCATACAACTCTTTTTCTAACGCTTCAGTGAAATTAAACCGTAAAGGTCCAATAGGAGTTTTCCAAAAAATTGAGGCCCCTACAGAATGGCGCCAACTTCCCGCCTCATAAAGTACATTATCATTTACTTTACTCAGAGACCAAACGTTACCAATGTCATAAAAAACACCCCCACTTAATCCGTACTCTTCAGGCAAACCGAAAGGGAATTCAGCCTCTAATCGTAGGACTGTAAAACTCTCTCCTCCTAAGGCATCGTTGGTACCCGTACCACATAACTTGTTTGAACATTCTCTAGGCCCTAAGCCACCAGGTTCAAACCCTCTCATTTTATTAGAACTAAGAAAAAACCGATCGGTAACTCTACTGTTCCCACTAGTGTAGGTTAATACGCCTGCTTCAACCACAGCGCTAAATTTGACTTCTTCTTTAAAGGCTTCTCTTTGTGCTGCAGCCATAATTAAAGTCTTTAAGCCTGTGGTATCTCCACCCAAACCAGAGAACTGCTGTCCTACTTTTAACAAAAAACCATTTTTTTGACCCGATTTATAAAGCCTTGAGTCGTTGGTAAGTTCATACCCAATGCTGGAGGAGGTTATTTTACCTTCTTTAACTTCATCAGTTACGATTGTACCCACCAGTCCAGGATTACTTAAATCAGTTTGAATAACAGAATAATCAACTTTCAACTTAGCCTTTTGCCCCAGAGGATAAATTATAAACGGCTGGAACATTACATTTTCTGTATCGTAAGCGGCATTTTGCTTATTTGTGTCCTTTAAAGACAAATTCATGCCTAGCCCCAGGTCGTTTCTAAGGAACATTGGTTCAAAAAACGATAATTCATATAATCGATCATCTACTCCAGTTCTAATCGAGAATGATAGTCCCTGACCGCGCCCCAGAAAGTTTTTTTCCGAATATTCTACAATACCGCCCAGTCCAGAGGCGCTAGAATAGCCCGCACCAAACGACAGAGTACCGGTTGGTTTTTCTTCTACTTTAACCTTCACTACAATCTGAGAGCTTGTGCTACCCGGAGATAAGTCTACGGAAGTGTCGGAAAATAACCCAAGAGCTAGAATACGTTCTTTAGCTGCTCTTATTTCATTAGGATTAAACGGATCGCCTTCTACGATGAAAAACTGACGCCTGATAACTCTATCCAAAGTTGCTGTATTTCCAGTAATATCAATTCTTTCAATAAAAACGCGATCGCCTTTTTCTAATACAAAAGTAATATCGGTCGATAAATCCTCTATATTACGGTTAATTTTTGGATTTACCCGTACAAAGTTGTGACCCCTATTTTGAAGTGCATCATCTAACCGCGAAACCACTTCCTGTATAGATTTTGGTGAATATACTTCGCCTGGTTTAATTTTAATAAGTCTACGAAAATTATCGACGTCGATCTCATTCAATCCCGAACTTATTTCAATTTTTCCAAAAGAAAACTTGGGACCCTCTTTAATATTATAAGAAATAAAAAAACCGTCTTTTTCTTCAGATAACTCAGCATTTACGTCATAAATTTTAAAATCAGCAAAACCTCTTTCTAAGTAAAATTCGGATAATAACCTTTTATCTAAAGTAATTCTTTCGCTAACCAGCGTATCACGCGTTATTACTCTCCTTAACAGTCCTGCCTGCTTGCTACCCAAAACTCTGCGCAAACGCCTATCGCTAAAAGCTCTATTCCCAACGAAATTTATTCTCTCAATTTCCGCAATTTCGCCTTCATATATCTCAAAAATCAAATTCACTCGATTATCAGAAAGTTTTATCAACTTAGGTTGGATGCGTGCTGAAAGTCTTCCACTATTTTTATAAAGCGCGGCTATTGAACCTAAATCTTTTTCAAGGGATTTTGATGTTACGACATACCTGGGTTTTAAGCTTAGAAAAGAAATCAATCTATCATCTGTAAATCTACGATTTCCCTCGAAAGAGATTTCATTTATTGTAGGATATTCTTCAACAAAAATTGTTAGAGCTGAACCTTCTCTACTAAATTCTATTTTTTTAAATAATCCAGTTTCTAATATATTCGTGTAAGCTTCGTTTAATTCTTCTAAAGACAATACTCTGCTAAGATTAAGCCTAGAATAATTAACAATCGCATCGTCAGAAATTCTATAATTTCCCTCCACAGTGGTTGAGTTAATGCGAAATGTCTCTGCATTAATTTTAGTAGGTTCGACGAAAACTAAAAAGCAAGCCAAGCTCAATAAAGAAAAACTAAATAATTTTATCATATAAAAAGCCCACACAATATCTGTGATCTAGAACTATAGCTTTATAATTCTATTGTCAAAAGTCTCTTGCCTAAAATTTTACGGACACAAAACATCATTAAAAATAGAAAAAACCATAAGGCTTACTATTATAAAAAAACCTAATGTCATAAATCCATTTACCACTGCAGGATTAGGCTTTTTCCCCAATACTGCCTCAAAAGCAAAAAACATTAAATGTCCTCCGTCCAGGACCGGTATTGGAAATAAGTTTATCATTCCTATTGCAACCGATAAAACGGCTATAAACCAAAGATAATTTAAACTTCCTTGCTTAACCATTTGCCCAGAGGTTTCGGCTATACTTATAGGACCTGATAAATTGCAACTGCTAATATTACCGAAGACAATATGATAAAGTCCTTTGATTGAACCTTTTAAAATAAGATACGTACTTTCTGCAGAATTCATTGCTGCTCGCACAGGAGATTGACCTTCCGTAGCCGGCTCGAAAGGAAAATAACTACTCACTATTCCTATCCGATAGGTGCTCGCAAAACTTCCATCTGTTTTTGGAACGTCAACAATTGTAGGATTAAGATCTGTCGAGTAAGTAAACCCTTTTCTCCAGTACTCGATTATTAAACTTTCCCCATTAGAGTTTTCTACGAAGCTCTTTATCTGATCAAAATTAGTTATCTTCACGGAATTAATTGATAAAATTAGGTCACCTTTTGCCAGTCCCGACGAAATTGCAGCCGACTTGGGTAGAACCTGCGAAATAAATGGTGGATTTTGATTTACATTTTCTAGTTTTATTAGATTGCCTTTTCTTTCGACGACATAGCTGGTAAATTCGCCTGGTAATCTTTCTTCCAGTTTCTTGGTAAACCCACTCAGATCTGAATCTAAAGCAATACCATTGATTGACTTAATGACATCGCCCTCAATAAATTTTTGATCGAAAGGCGTATCAAAAAGCTTATCAACTGTTAATGGTATTTTAGTAGAACCTTGGTTCATAAAAATGATGAAAAAGATAATCATCGAAAAAAGAAAATTGAAAACTGGTCCTGCGGCCACTGTTAGAAAACGAGCCCACAAAGGAGCACCGTGCATTGTACGCCTATGATATGCCAAAGATTTATTTTCTGAGCCATTAATAATAGCAGCACTGGCTGAATTTTGATCGCCTAAAAACTTTACAAACCCACCGAGGGGCAAGGCGGCTATTTGCCATTTTGTCCCTTTTTTATCTCGTTTAGAGAATAAAACAGGTCCAAATCCCAAAGAAAAGACCTCCGCTTGGATACCACAAATTTTACCGATAAAATAGTGACCAAATTCATGAATAAATACTATAACTGAAAGGCATAAAACAAAAGCAAAAGCCGTAGTTAAAAAGCTTCCAAAATAATCAAAAATTATTAACAAATCCAAAGCTAAACCTTAATATTTTTCGACGTATTGTTTTGCAACCGATCGTGCTAATAAGTCTATTTCCATCACCGCTTCTAATTCAACTACTTGATCTAGCTTATTAGAAGCCGTTAATTCATCCATTGTCGCACTCACGACGTCTGACATCCCAAGAAAACTAAGTTTTAAGTTAAGAAAATTATCTAAAGCCTCTTCTTTCGCAGCGTTAAAAGCTGCACCAGCTAAACCTCCGTGACGAATGACATTAAATCCAAGTTCTAATGCAGGATATTTAGTAACATCAGGTTCGTAAAAATTAAGCGTTCCTATTTCTGATAAATTAATTTCCTTAAGAGGCAGACGAAATCTTTTTTCTTCATGCAAGGCATAAGCTATAGCGTGCTTCATATCAGCAGGTCCCAAATGAGCCTTCATTCCTTGATCATGAAAGCAAGCTATAGCGTGAACTATTGACTGAGGATGAATAAGTACATTTATTTCAGAATGATTTAGATTGAAAAACTCTTTTGCTTCAATTATTTCTAATGCTTTATTAAACAAAGAAGCACTGTCAATCGTAATTCTTTGGCCCATATCCCAATTAGGATGTTTTGAGGCCTCGTAGGGAGTTACCTTTTCCAACTCCTCAATAGATCTATTTCTAAACGCACCACCAGATGCTGTAATTATTATTTTCTCAAGAGTTTCTCTATCTTCACCCCTAATCACCTGCGAAACAGCTGAATGTTCACTATCAACCGGTAATAACTTAACACCTTTTTCTTGAGAAACTTTTTTCATAATTGATCCTGCGGCCACCATGCTTTCTTTATTGGCCAACGCAACATTGGCACCAGCTTGCATAGCCGTTAACCCCGGCAACAAACCTGCTGAACCTACTATTGCAGACATTACCCAATCAACTTTTGCACTTGAAGCTTCCAAAATCCCGTTTTTTCCACCAAGCACTTTAATATTTCGTCCAGATAGTATTTCCTTGAGTTCATTGAATTTACTCTCATCATAAGTCGCAACAATTTTGGCATTAGAATCAATAGCACTTTGTGCAAGCAATTTAATATTTTGAGATCCAGTAAGTGCTACAACCTCAAATTCGTCCTTTGTACTTGTAATTAAATCTAATGTATTTTGACCAATCGAACCTGTCGCTCCCAAAATACTAATTTTTTTCATTAAATGATCCACTCAAAGAAAAAACCTGTGACCACTGTTGCACCTATGAAACCATCAAACCTATCCATAAAACCACCATGTCCTGGGATTAAATTCGAGCTATCTTTGACTTGGCGTATGCGCTTTAAATAACTTTGAATCATATCACCAACCTGGGCAGCAAGAGACAGCAAAATACTAACTGCTACAAAAGTAACAAAAAGATCTGGGGGAGCAACATTCTTAACAAAAAATAGCGAAAATATACCTGCGGCTAACCACCCACCAAATACTCCTGACCAAGTTTTGTTGGGGCTAACTCTGGAAAAAACTTTGGGACCACCAAACATACGACCGGTCAAATACCCAGCCGTATCGGTTAAAACTACGACACCGATTAACCAGATAATGTGATGAAGCCCAAAATCCAAGCGAACACTATGAAAAATTACTCCACAAATAATAACTGCAAAAGAGTAAACGGCACCAAAATTTTTACTGTGATGAAAAAATTTTCTTTGGAAAAGGAAATTTATGAATAATACACCAGAAACAAAAATAATATTATTAACTAAAATAATGACAAATAAAGAAATCGCAGAACAAACCGCACTAAACCATTGAGCTTGATTAGATGTTGGAGTGAGCATTTTCCCCAACTCCCAGTGCACAACCCCAACTATAATAATCACAAAAAATGTGAAAACAGGATCTCCAAAATAAATGCAGAGCCCACTTGCCAATAATAGCAGGCTCGCCGAAACAATTCTTAAGGGCAAATCCTTCCATATACTCATTGATTTCATCTTATTATACCACCAAAGCGTCGCTCACGGTTCTCAAACTCACTTATGATGCTAGAAAAAATTTCTGCCGTGAAATCAGGCCATAGGGTATCAATAAACTCATATTCCGAATAGGCTGATTGCCAAAGCAAAAAGTTAGAAATACGAGCTTCGCCTGAGGTTCTAATTACTAATCCCGGATCTGGCAAAACGTGCGTATCCAAATATCTAGGTAAAGTTTCTTCATTAATGTTTTCTGCACTCAAATTACCACTTTGAACATCTCTAGCCATACGCTTCGCGGCACGAGCAACTTCGTCGCGGCCCCCATAATTTATGGCTATAGTTAAATTGACCTCAGTGTTTTCCTTAGTCAGATTTTCCAACTGGTCCATTAGCTTCACTAAAGAAGCCTCTAACCTTACCCGATCACCTATGAACCTAACACGAACGCCCGCATCAATAAGGGGCTTTGTTTCTTTATAAATATACCGCTTAAATAATTTCATTAATCCAGAAACTTCGATCTGAGTTCTTTTCCAGTTTTCAGTAGAAAAAGCAAAAATGGTTAGGTACTTTATACCCAAATCCGGGCAACTTTCTACGATTTCCCTTACACGCCTAGCTCCAGCTTGATGACCAAATAGCCTCGGCCTTCCTTTATTTTGGGCCCAGCGACCATTGCCATCCATAATGATAGCGACATGCTCTAGATTATTCTCGTTAGTGTTTGGGACCAACATTATAATTAAACCTGCATTATCTCTGCTTGCTTGCTCTCAAGGGTTTCATCAAGCATTTTTATAATTGAATCAGTTAGGTCTTGGACGGCTTCTTCCCAAAACTTCTGATCATCTTCAGACATCCCATCAGATTTTGCTTTCTTAATTTGATCCATTCCATCTCGCCTGATATTTCGAACCGCCACTCTAGCACTTTCTGCATACTGACCAGCCACTCGAGAAAGCTCACGCCTTCTTTCTTCATTCAATTCGGGAATAGGAAGCATAATTATAGTGCCGTTTATTTGTGGATTAATGCCTAAACCACTCTCTCTTATAGCTTTTTCAACTAACGGTACGTTTGTTTTATCCCAAACATTAACTGTTACCATTCGCGGCTCAGGAACATTTATAGTTCCCAATTGGTTAATCGGTGTTCTTTGACTATAAACTTCCAGAGTTATAGGATCAAGCATACTGGAAGAAGCACGACCAGTTCTCAAAGATGCAAACTCTCCTTTCATAGCTGAAAGCGCACCTTCCATGCGACGTTGCAAATCGTCAGTATCAATAATAAATTCTTCTGCCATTTGCTTTATTTTTCCCTGCTCAAAATTCTTGACGTAGTCTATAAACTACTCTGTGACTTTTGTATATGTTCCTTCGCCATTTAGGATACACTTAAAGCCACCCGGATCATTAAGTGAGAAAACTATCAGTGGCATTTTATTATCTCGCATAAGAGCAATAGCACTTGCATCCATCACTTTAAGGTTGCTTTGAAGAGCCTTATTATAACTAATATTTTCATATCTCTTTGCATTAGAATTAGTTTTAGGATCGCTATCGTAAATTCCGTCTACCTGTTTACCCATGAAAACCGCATCACAGGCCATTTCACTAGCGCGCAATGCTGCAGCTGTATCTGTTGTGAAGTAAGGGTTTCCTGTACCGGCCGTAAAGATACACACTCGATTTTTTTCCAAATGCCTAACAGCGCGTCGCTTTATGTAGGGCTCACAAATTTGATCCATGGGAATTGCCGAAATAACTCTCGTATATACGCCCTGCCCTTCGAGTGCACTCTGCATGGCCAATG
>PYIJ01499493.1_pt1 | contig 11060 bp, 12 predicted proteins | sample 3578051 | NCBI WGS metagenome assembly PYIJ01 (sample SAMN08408021, study PRJNA431606) | Marine metagenome isolate SA_KN192-05_S13_5m, whole genome shotgun... | biome: marine; feature: oceanic pelagic zone; material: water; isolation source: surface water sample, 0.2-0.8 um fraction ... | reverse complement strand
CTGACTCATTAATAGTTAGGTTAATCAAGGGTATTAACTTCTTTAAATGATCTCTTGAAGCAAGTTCAGGTACAACACCGCCATACTTCGCATGCTTTGAGGCCTGGCTATATAATTGCTCTGAGACAATAGAATTACTTTCAGTATCAAAGATAGCGACACCGGTTTCATCACATGACGTTTCAATTCCTAAAATTTTCATGATTAAGATGGGCTATTTTCGTTGAAAATAAAAAAAAAGAAACTCTTTCCAAATTAAAAATGGTTCTATAGAATTGCGCATCCCTGAGGGGTTATTTATGCCATCAATAAAAATCAGACCAAATGAATCTTTTGACGTAGGACTTAGAAAGTTCAAGAGAGCCTGTGAAAAAGCAGGTATCATTCCCGAAGTAAGAAAAAGAGAATTTTACGAAAAACCTACTTCAGTGCTTAAACGCAAAAAAGCTGCAGCCGTTAAAAGAGAACAAAAAAATCAAAGAAAGAATAGATTAGGAAGACCTCCTAGATTCTAACTCATAGCCTAATGGCCAATACTATAAGACCTCTCATAGAAGAAGCTGTCAAAGTTTCGATGAGAGAAAGAAATAAAGAGAAAACTTCAACACTCCGTATGGCTATTTCTGAATTAAAGAAAGAGGAAATAGATACCAGAAAAGACATTACAGACGAAGTTTCTCTTAAAATTTTGCAAAGGATGATTAAGCAGAGGAAAGAGTCTATGTCTCAGTTTAATGAAGCCGGTCGAGATGAATTAGCAAAAAAAGAAGAAGCCGAAATCAAGATTCTTGAAGAATTTATGCCTCAACAACTTGGGGAAGATGAAATAAAAGAAATTGTTTCTAAAGCCTTAAAAGATTCTGGTGCTTCTGATCCACAAGATATGGGTAAAGTTATGGGATTGCTTAAATCCGAATTCCAAGGAAATGCTGACATGGGACTTGTCAGCAAGATCGTCAAAGAAGCCCTTTCAGACTAACTCTTTTCTCTAGACTCCAAAGCTTTTACAGCAGCATAAGTTGTCTGATCTATCTCTATATTTAACAAATCTTTATCAGATACCTTAGAAAGATTTGTGGCATTCAGTGTTTCCGGAATTAAAAATACTGAAAAAGAACTATCTGTAACTTTTGCAACCGTCAAACTAGCCCCATTAACTGCAACATATCCTTTGTGAAAAATGTATTTGATCCATTCAGATGGACATTCTATAACTAACTCAACCTCCTCTTCTGCATAGACTAGATTAGAAACACCAGTACAAGATATGTGTCCAGAAAGAATATGACCCCCCACTTCATCTCCAAATTTCAACGAGCGTTCAAGATTTACTTTTGTCCCCTCAGAAACAAGATTTAGATTAGTTACTCTTAAAGTTTCTGGGATTACATCAAAAAATATATTGTCTTTAGAAAAATTAGTAACCGTCAAACAGACACCGTTGACGGCAATACTAGCTCCAATGCTCAAATCTTTTAGAAATTTTGGCGTAGAGGTGATTTCAAGAGTAATTCCAGAACCTGTTTCCGTTTTTTGAGAAACTAAACCTATTTCTTGTACTATTCCTGTGAACATTACTGATTAACCAAGTACTCTTTAATAATGGAAGCCTCGTTGTCTTTTCCAGATTCTCCGAAGAAGTCTATAAGTTGAGAAATTTTTGCTAATGATAGAATTTCTAGTTCATATTCTTTTTTAATTACGTCTCTGGCAAGCATACCTTCAATTTTTTCTTCTCTATCTAGTGCAACAAGGCCAGAAGTGACATAGCCTCCAGCATTTGTAATCATTTCAATTGATTGCTTTAAAGCTGTACCAGCTGTAAGAACATCATCTATGACAAGTACTTTCTTATCCTCTAGATCTCCAACTATATTTCCACCTTCGCCATGTGATTTTTCTTCCTTTCTATCAAAGGCAAATGGAATTGGTTTTGATAATTTTACGCTTAATGAGGTAGATATGGCTGCGACTAGAGGTATCCCCTTATATGCAGGTCCAAATAAAAGATCAAAGCTTAGAGAGTTATCTATAATCGCATCTGCATAGAGAGAAGCAAGATGAGAAATATAACCTTCCGAAAAGAAAGATCCAATGTTAAAGAAGTACGGGCTCTTTTTACCTGACTTTAAAGTGAAATCACCTAATAACAATGAATTCGACTTTATAGCTAACTCAAAGAATATATCGTCTTTTTTTGTCATAAATTTTAAAAACTTAAATATTTTAAAGATATTTCACCTACAATAAACTTTTTTTAAACATGGGCAAATTATTTGTAATCTCAGCTCCTTCTGGAACAGGCAAAACTTCACTTATAGAATCTGCCTTAGCTGACCCTAACTCTTCTAAGACAAGACTTGGCATTTCTTGTACCACCAGAGAAAAGAGGCCGAAAGAAGAAGATGGCGTTTCTTATTTTTTTATATCTGAGCAAGAATTTGTAAATAAAGTGAATAAAAACGAGTTTCTTGAATATGCAGAAGTATTTGGTAACTTATATGGAACGCCTAGAGACTGGGTGTTATCAGCTCTTGAAGAAGGTGAAAACGTAATCCTTGAACTAGATACTCAAGGGGCTCTGCAGGTAAAGGAAGCCTTTCCAAAAGCTAAGACAATATTTATCATTCCTCCTTCTTATGAAGATCTTTCAAATAGACTTAAAAAAAGAGCCCAAGATCCAATTGAAGAAATACAGATAAGACTAAAAGAAGCGAGGAAAGAAGTAGATATAGGAAAAGATTTCGATCAAATTATAGTAAACAATGACTTTGATGAGGCTTTACATGATTTAAAGCAGTTTATTTTTTCAAATAATATGCCATCTAAAGAAAGGTTGGAAACAAGCAAAAATTCATTAAATCTATTACTGGATTGAATTGAAAGATTGATTTAGAATGCCCGCCCTCACAATTAAAAGATAAAAAATGGCTAGAATTACTGTTGAAGAAGCGTTAGAAAAGGTAACCACAAGATACGAACTCATTATACTTGCTGCAAAAAGGGCAAGACAACTAGCCACTGGTGGAAGACGTCCTACTTTAGAATGGGAAGATGATAAACCTACCGTCATGGCATTAAGAGAAATAGAAGCAGGCACAGTCACTACTGATAATATCAATGATCTAAAGGTCGACATTGCTGATCTTGAACAAGAATTTTCTGAAGAACTTTCTGCTGAAGACTTGCCTCAATCGTAAAATTCCTAAAGAATTAGCATTAAATATGAAAAGCAGAGATGCACTATCTCTGTTAAATTAATGTTATGGAATCAATTGGAGCCTTATCAAAAAAACTTTCGGATTATTTAGATCCTAAAAAAGTTCAACAAGTTAATAAAGCTTATAATTTTGCTTGTGAAGCTCACTCAGGTCAATTCAGATCAAGCGGAGATCCATATGTAACTCATCCAATAGCTGTTGCATCAATATTAAGCTCGTTCAGAATGGATGAAGATAGCCTTTCGGCAGCTATGCTACATGATGTTATCGAGGATACGGGTGTACCGAAAAGCATCATAGAGAAAAAGTTCAATAAGGAAGTAGCAGAGCTAGTAGATGGAGTTAGTAAGCTAGATAAGTTATCAATTGCAAGTAGAACCGAGGCACAGGCTGAGAATCTTCAAAAGATGGTCCTGGCTATGTCTAAAGATATCAGGGTTATAGTCGTTAAGCTTGCAGATAGACTTCATAACATGAGGACACTTCTTTATCTAAACAGGGATAAACAGCTAAAGATAGCAAAAGAAACTTTAGAAATATATGCTCCTATTGCCCACAGAATAGGTATGAATAACGTCTATCGTGAGCTGGAGGATTTAGCTTTCAAAATTATCTATCCTACTAGATATGAAAGACTGACTGCCGCTGTTAAAAAAAATAGAGGCGGACAAAAAAGAACTCTCAATAAAATTCAAAAAGAATTAAGTAAAAAACTTCTAGATGAAGGGATACCATCTTTGGTTGAAGGTAGAGAAAAGCATATTTATAGCATTTATAGAAAGATGAAAAAAAGACATAGGTCTTTTGAAGAAATAATGGATGTTTATGCAATAAAAATCATAGTAGATACTCCAGAAAATTGTTACCGAACCCTAGGTCATATTCATAGCTTATACAAACCCGTTGAGGGACGGTTTAAAGACTACATAGCTATTCCCAAATCTAATGGATATCAGTCCTTACATACAGGCGTAGTGGGATTAAAGGGATTCCCTGTGGAAGTTCAGATCAAAACTCAAGAAATGAATGATATGGCTGAAAATGGCATAGCATCACATTGGTTATACAAATCAGGAAATAAATCGGACACCAGCCCTCAAATAAAAGCAAGAAGATGGGTCGCTGGCCTGCTTGAAATGAGGGACAATTTCGAATCTACAGAAGAATTTATTGAATCTGTGAAGACAGATATATTTCCTGATGAAATATATGTTTTTACACCTCAAGGTAAAATAATTGAGATGTCAGGAGGTTCGACGGCTATAGATTTTGCTTATGCTGTTCATACCGATGTAGGGCATCACTGCAGAGCGTGTAGAATTAACAAAAGACTTGCTCCTTTAAGTGTTCCTCTAGAAAGTGGACAAACAGTAGAAATATTAACTGAAAAAGTACCTCAAACCTCGCCTGCATGGCTAAACTTTGCTATCACTCCGAGAGCAAGAAATAGCATACGTCATTACTTGAGTAATCTTAAAACTTCTGAGGCTAGAAAATTTGGTAAAAAACTGCTTGATCAATCTCTCGCGAATATGAATATAAAGCTTAGAGATATAGAAAAAGATGAGTTGAGAAATGTATTAAATAAAATAGGCGTAAGAAGTCTTAACAGGCTACTGGAAGAAATTGGTTTAGGGTTGAGAGTCGGCAATATAGTAGCCCAACAAATAATTGGATTCCTAAAAGATAAACACGAAGTTAAAGATAAAGAAATTGTTCCACTAGAAATAACTGGCTCTGAAGGATTGATAGTCAATTATGCGGTTTGTTGTAAACCAATTCCAGGAGACTCAGTAATAGGACACTTTACTGCAGAAAAAGGATTGGTTGTCCATCAGGAAAGGTGCAAGAATATTCTCTCGGTTAGGGAAGACCCTCAACAATGTTTCCCTGTAAATTGGGGTGAATCAGCTGGAAGATCTTTTATAGTGCAAATAAAAGTAGTAGCAAAAGATGAGCCAGGTCTCTTAGCTAATCTGGCTTCAGCAATAACCAGTCAAGAAACAAACATAGCGTCCATTCAAACAATGGAGATTAATACTGGCATGCATGAATTTATATTAGATTTAGAAGTAATTGATAGGCTGCACCTTTCTAAAATTCTAAGAAAAACTAGGACTCTAAATAATATCGTCTCTGTAAACCGAATTCACGACTGGGAAATGAGACAAGCAACCGCAATGCATTAAACATGAAGAAAAAAATAAGTACCAATAAAGCTCCAGAAGCTATAGGACCTTACTCTCAAGGAATTGAAACCGAGAGCTTGATATTCTTATCAGGCCAAATTCCTCTAGATCCTGAAAGCATGAAGCTTGTTGAAGGAGATGAAAATCAAATACGCCAAGTCTTTAAAAATATTGAAGCACTCTGTGATGAAGTTGGTCTTAATTTTAATCATATTGTAAAGCTAAATGTCTCTTTAAAAGATCTAAGTTTATTTAATTTGGTAAACGACGTTATGAAAGAAATTTTTGAGGAGCCATTTCCAGCAAGGGCTGCTCTTCAAGTGGCTAGATTACCTTTAGATTCGTCCATAGAAGTCGAGGCCATTCTGGCTAAAACAATTTAAAAAATGGATGAAGAATCTATAGATCTTCAAGCAATCCAAAACATAAAAGGCGTTGGTCCCAAAGGAGCTATTTCTTTAAATAATTTAGGTATATTTACTATTTCTGATGCCGCCTTTCATCTCCCCTTTCGTTACGAAGATAGAAGTTTCATAACACCTATAACTGATGCTAATTACCAAACTCCCGTATTAATTGAAGGGGAGATAATGAAATCAACTGTAGTGTTCAGAGGAAGAAGGATGCTCTTCTCAGAGATTTATGATGGCACCGGTAAGTTAACCATGAGGATGTTCAATTTTGCTATGGCTCAACATAAAGCCCTAGAGAAGGGAAAGATGATTAGATGTTATGGCACTATAACTCCCGGCCCTAATGGAAAGCAGATGATACATCCTCAGTATCAAGTATTTGAAAAAGAAGATTCAATTGAAGTAGAAAAGAACCTTACACCTATATATCCAACGACTTCTGGATTACAGCAGAATAAATTAAAAAAGATTATCGAGAGTTCCTTAGAATTCTGCGATAAGCATGACTTATTGAAAGAAGAATCAAAGGATAAGGAATACTCTAAATACGGAAATCTTCTAGAAACTCTAAAATTTTTGCATAAACCTCCCGTCGAAACTAATGTAAATGAATTGATTGAAGGTAAACATCCCGCTCAGCAAGCTCTTATCAAAGAAGAGCTGATAGCTCACATGCTTTGTGCAGGAATTTTAAAAAATGAGCTCGAGGGTAGATCAGGTCCCTCAATGAAAGAAATTTCAGTGCATGAAGATGCTTTCCTTAAATCATTACCATTTAATTTAACAAATGCACAAAATAGAGTCTGGAGAGAAATTTGTGGTGACTTATTAGGCAAGGTACCCATGAGAAGATTATTACAGGGTGATGTGGGATCTGGAAAAACTCTTTTAGGAGCTTTAGCGGCTCTTCATGCACAGTCTAATAACTATCAAAGTGCGATTTTATGTCCTACTGAAATACTTGCGGAGCAACATTTCAACTCCTTCTCTGGTTGGTTTGAAGAGTTAGGCATAAAAGTTATGCTGCTAACTGGATCTACTAAAGTCAAAGAAAGAAAGATAATAATTGAAGACCTAGAGAAAGGTAATATAGATATCTTAATTGGAACTCATGCTATTTTTCAGACAGGTGTCGTGTTTAAGAATCTTGGCTTAACTATTATTGATGAACAACATAGATTTGGTGTGCATCAAAGATTCTCAATGCTTGAAAAGGGAGGGCAAAATAATCAAAGCCCTCATCAGCTTATAATGACCGCGACCCCAATTCCTAGAACGCTAGCAATGACAGTTTATGGTTCTTTAGAAACCTCAATAATTGATGAGCTACCACCAGGAAGAAATCCTGTTCAGACTTCTTCTAGACCTGATTCATATAGGGAAAAAATTATTAAGAGAGTAGAAGAAATTTGTTTATCAGATAAAAGAGCTTATTGGGTGTGTACATTAATAGAAGATTCTGATGAATTAGAAGCCCAATCAGCCGAAGAATTGTATAAAGATATTTCCACTGCCTTACCAAAACTTAATGTTGGGCTTGTTCATGGAAAACTCAAAAAAGATCAGAAAGACTCTGTTATAGATAAATTTAGAAAGGGCAATATTCAACTTTTAGTATGTACCACAGTTATTGAAGTTGGAGTAGATGTCCCAGAAGCGACCTTAATGATCATAGAAAATCCTGAAAGATTAGGATTGTCGCAATTACATCAATTAAGAGGAAGGGTAGGAAGAAAAGCCAATACAGAGTCTCATTGCCTACTGCTTTATAAAGAGCCTCTATCTGTCTTTGCAGAGGAGAGAATAAAAACCATGGAAGCAACAAATGATGGCTTCCAGATTGCAGAAAAAGATCTTGAGCTTAGGGGTGCTGGTGATATCTATGGAATTAGGCAATCAGGCTTAATGGATCTAAAAATAGCAAATCCAATACGAGATTCTAATTTGCTTATTTCGGCTCAAGAATCAGCCCTAGAGTTAGGAAAAAATGATAAAGATTTTGCAAAAACATTAGTAGAAAGGTGGATTGGTAATAGAGTAGATTACTCAGATTCCTGAATCTTCTAGTATGTAAAACTTTCTTTCGGGTGCTGGATACCCTTCCACGGTTAAAGATTTGTTATTTTCGTCTAATGCTGATTCGAATGACTTGAAAGGCATCCATTTTGTCTTTCTTTGCTCATCTGACGAAGTAATTTCAAGTTGACTTTCCGCAACAACTCTCAAGTTAAGCTGCTTAAAAAGCGATTTACATCCAAAATCAGTATGAACATAATGAACATTTGGCATAGAAGCGTATCTACCTTCCTTAGGTTTTAAGGCCTCTCCATATTGCATGGGAGATATAATTGTTTCAAGAATAATTTTTCCATTCCATGAAAGTAACTTCTTGAGTTCACTTAAGTGCTCTTTTGGATTTCTTTGGTGATATAAAAGTCCCATGCTAAAAATGAGATCGAATGAAGAGCTTTCTAATCCCAAGAACTCTAGGCGTTCCGGAATCATCCTTATTATTTTTGAACCTATAAAATTATTTATAGCAGCGAATTGAGAAACATGCATTAGGTTGGGCTCTAAGCACAGAACCTGATCAGCTCCCTCCCCTATCATTCGAAATGCGTAGTAGCCATTGCCTGAACCTACGTCAAGAATAGATTTACCCTTTAAATCTAGATTGAAAGTGAGAAAGCGCTCCCATTTCTTTCTGGAGTCCCATTCGCTATCTATAATTATTTCATTTACTTTAAATGGGCCTTTCCTCCAGGGAAGAAGTCTCAATAATTTCTCTTCAAGTTCTTTATTATCATTACATGGAAAATTTACGCTAACTTGAGTAACTAAATCTATCTGAATATCGTCTGGTTGAGGAAGTGTATTTATTATCTCTAGCCAGTCTTCTATTCGTTTATCTTTCCTATCACCAAAGGGGTTTTCGATATAGTCTCGAGATAGTTTGTCCACTTCTTCAGAAATAAACATATTCACTTTATAAATTTAAAAGTCCGGAAATTCATATTAGATAAAATTACTTCAGAAATATTAAAACCTGATTGCTCTGCCCTAAGGATATGATCTTTTTCACTTTCGGTTATCAATACACCTTCTAAAGAGTCTCTTTTTCCTGAGATTTCTAGATCTGTATAGCCGTTTAAAGATTTAAAATTATGGTGAGTTTTAGATATTCTTTCTGTCTCAAATCTATTTTCAAAGTGAATCTTTTCAGAAAGAATTAGAACTCCATTTGGTACAAGTGCGTTAAAGATTTTATCTAAAAGAGTATCTCTCTGATTGAGGCTTAGAAATTGAATGACATAGTTCACTACTACTAAAGATGCATTAGTTAATTTACTCTCAGTAATATCTTCTTCCTTAAAGGAAATGGATTTATATTCTTCAAGTATCTGAAATCTCTTCTCACATTCTTTTATCATTGATGAAGAATTATCTATCGCTATGATTTTTGCATCTTTTGCTCCTTTAAGTATTGCTAAACTGGATGCACCTAATGAACACCCAATGTCATAACAATTTGTATCCGATTGATAATAATTTTTTGAAGTATGAGTAATGAGCTTCAAACTAGTCTTATATCCTGGAACCGATCTATCTATCATGTCTTCGAACACATCTGTAACTTCTTGATTGAAAGTAAAAGGTAAACCGCTTAAATTACCCTCCTCAAAAATATTATCCTGTTTACCCATAAACCCATTGTAAAATCTAATACATCAATATGCCTAATTACTCGATCAAGTCGCCGGAAAATAAAAAAGAATGGGAAAGTTATCTTTTATTTAGATGGGAAAATTTGAGAAAACCTTTGGGCATGTCAAAAGAGTCTCTTGCAGATTCAATAGAAAATGAGAGCTTTCATTTAATGGGAATAGATGGTGAAGAAAATGTTATTGCATCTGGAAGAGTTCATTTTAATTCTCAGAAGGAAGCTCAAATAAGATATATGGCCGTAGATGATAACTATAAGAGAATGGGTATTGGTTCAAAAATTGTGTATCAATTAGAACAACATGCGCTGTCTAAAGGTGCCAATAATATGGTCTTGAATGCCAGAGAGAAAGCGATTAGTTTTTACTTAAGCTTAGGATATGACGAGGTAGGCCCATATCATTCCGATACAGGCATACCTCATAAAACTATGAGAAAACTTCTCAGCGCTTAAAGTAAAGGAGCAATTACTAAACTAACAATTGCCATTACATTAATTAAGATATTCATTGAAGGTCCTGAAGTATCCTTAAAGGGATCACCAACAGTATCGCCAACTACAGCAGCAGAATGAGTGTCTGTCCCTTTTCCTCCAAGATTGCCCTTTTCTATATATTTTTTAGCGTTATCCCAAGCACCCCCGGCATTGGCCATGAAAAGTGCCATTAATACGCAAACTAAAAGTCCTCCAGCTAGCATTCCACCCAGTGCTTCGGCACCAATTCCTAGACCTACTAGTGGTGGTGCAGACACTGCAATGATCCCTGGTAGTAACATCTTTTTAAGTGCTGCAGCTGTTGCTATATCAACACATTTTGCTGTATCGGGCTCAGCATTACCTTCTAATAGGCCAGGTATCTCTCTAAATTGTCTCCTAATTTCATTGATCATCTCAAACGCAGCATCACCTACCGCTGTCATTGTTATTGAAGCAATTAGGAAAGGAATTGCACCACCAATAAAGATTCCAATAAGTACAATTGGATTTGATAAAAGAAGTTCTAATGGTTCAGCTCTATTAGCAGAAACAGTTGAAACGAAGGCAGAAATGATTGCTAATGCTGCAAGCGCTGCAGCTCCTATAGCAAAGCCCTTACCTATAGCGGCAGTAGTATTTCCTTGTTCATCCAGCTCATCTGTAATCACTCTTGTTTCTGAAGGCATACCAGCCATTTCTGCTATTCCTCCTGCATTATCTGCAACGGGTCCATATGCATCTATAGCCATAGTTATTCCGACGGTTGATAACATACCAACTGCTGCTATACCTACTCCATATAGTCCAGTAAGTTCAGTAGAAATATAAATAATAAGAATGATGCATGCTATAGGTAAAACAACCGATTGCATGCCTACTGATAAACCGGTAATCATGACAGTAGCGGAACCGGTTTGTCCCGATTCAGCAATCTTTATTACGGGACTTGATCCTGTGTAATATTCTGTAATTAAGCCTATTGCTATGCCACCAACTGATCCGCACACTACTGCTAACCAAACATTAAAACCACTAG
>PYIJ01493490.1_pt1 | contig 11066 bp, 9 predicted proteins | sample 3578051 | NCBI WGS metagenome assembly PYIJ01 (sample SAMN08408021, study PRJNA431606) | Marine metagenome isolate SA_KN192-05_S13_5m, whole genome shotgun... | biome: marine; feature: oceanic pelagic zone; material: water; isolation source: surface water sample, 0.2-0.8 um fraction ... | reverse complement strand
TAATTCAATCTGGTTCGATTGAAAAGGCGAATCCTCATCATAGTCAGTAAACTTTAAACCATTTTGAGAACCAGCAAAAAGCCAGTTATTTTCCATTTGATAGCCCATATCAGTAATATCTAGGTTCTTATCAAAATAAAAAATTCCTACATCATGATATCTTTGCTTGCTTGGAGAGGTTGTCATCCTAAACCTAAAAGCATTTCCAGAGTCTTTTTCAACTCTGGGGTCATCAACCTGTGAATTGATGAAGATAGCATCAAAACGCAAAGTATCTTTGGGTCTGTAGATCATATCTACCGAATTGACATTTGCTTCCCGATCTAAAACGGGTCTTTTTGTAAATGTGCCTAAATAACCAATTGAAAATTTCTTTTCTGCTTTTCGTAATCTTACGGAATAAAAATCTCTTCCTTGGCTGAATTCTTCATCTGCTTCCGAAGCACCCAAGAAACCAAAATCAAAGGATTCGTTTTGCTGAGTATAGCGAACTGCATAATCTATATCGGAAATACCTACTTGAGAAGATTCACACAGAGCTTTTAAAGATTCAAGATATTTGGAGCAATCATAATCCGGAGCAGCTCCTATTCGTCTAGTATTTATTACGTAGAAGAATCTGAAACCTTTAACATCAAATAAAGAATGATTTTCAGAGAAAAAAGGTCTCTTATCTGAATAAAAAGTTTCACTAGAGTCAAAGTTTACAACTAATTCATCACTTTCCACCTGTCCAAAATCTGGATTCAACGCGATATTTAATTGTTTACCTGCATCTATCTTCCAAAAGATTTCTGCGCCTACTTTTTTATCTAAATCTTCAATTACTCGGTCATCGGAAAAATTCACATAAGGAAAATAGTCTATCTTCGAGACATCATAATTATTAAACTCGTAATCATTAAAAATTGAGATGAATTTTTCTGTTCTCGGATTGCCTTTTATGGTCGTATAGACTTTAAACTCTCCTCTTAACCATCTATAAAAAGAAAGTTTAACTTTTCTTTTCTCTCCTTTTTGAGCTTTCATCGGAGCCACACTCCAAGGTATGAACATTTCAGCGTACCATCCGTCATTATCAATACTTACGCCATGGCCCCAATCAGCGTCCCAATCATAGTTCATTTCATTTTCATTACGTACAACGTTATCAAGGATTGAGCCGCCTGCTGAAATAGAGAATCCATAAGATAATAGGCCGTCACCATCAAAATCTATTGATACTCCAACCATATCAGCATTAGCCATTTCTTCATCTCTTTGATGTTTCTGGGCCCTTATACTTTCTATGTCTTGGTAACTTATGAAGCCAAAGTAAATTCCATTTTCATCTTCCAAAACGAGGACTTTTTGAGTACCAGAAGCATCGTTCAGAGTATATGGAAGACTCTCGTAATACTTGGTGATTTCTCTAGCTTCAGACCATTCATTCTCATCAAGCACTCCGTCAATATTTATTTCCAGAGAATGTAGTAAGGGGGATAAAAAAAATAATGTGAGATAAAAGAATTTAATAAGCTTCCTGTGCAAGATGATTCCCCTTAAGAGGCGGTCATTCTATTCTTTAAGGATTTTAAAATCTATATCTAAGTTTTACCGTAAAGTTTTCTTTTTCTGGACTATTCCAAGGTCGTCTGTAGAGGTTTGAAAGATTATCCTCTTCGTCATCAAGAGAAACTCGACCCCCTTTGGAATAAACTAAGTAGAGATAAGAAAGAGGCATGATTTCATATCTATATCTAATCTGAAATGCCAATTCACTTATCGTAATAGGTGAGAGAGGTATATCTGTTTGAGTTAACTTTCCCTTTTTATCTCCTAGATAAGGAGTAGGATCTCTGCCAGTAAATGCCACTAGTTGAGCCTTTATTCTTAACTCATGTTTGTTATTTTTGAACCATTCAAGTTCAAAAACACTAGTTCTTTGTTTTCTTTTGTAGGTAGCCAAAAGGTTATCATCTAGCCAATTTAGCCAATTTTTCTCGTCGGCATGGTTATAGGACATATTGAATGATAGATTGTCGCGAGGCATAAACTTTATAAAGGCCCTCGAAGAATTTTTCCAACTTATACCCGGAGAATGTTCGCTACCCTTACCTCTTTCAAACCTCAAGCTATATATGTATTTTGGCTTACGTGGGCCAGTAAATTCAATATAACCTCCTACCCCTTTTGGCATATCAACATAAGGAGCTAGCAAAGAGCCTCTAGTGATTCTTGTATTTCTACCTGTACTTCTATAAAAAATTTCAGTTTTTATTTCAGAAAGGTCAATGAAATTAGCTTCAACTTTTAATGCAAAATTTGATGACTCCCTAACAGTATCAGCATTAAATTTTGATCCATAACCTACCTCAAATAATCTGGACCTCAAGGCAGAGCCTGGTGAAAATCTAGTCTTTTTAAATTGAGTCCTGCCATTGAACATTAAACGATCGTTTAATATGAGATATCCCATATCATTGAGATCAAGCTGATCATCATAGAAATTTATGCCGATACCTGAAGAAAAGTCTTGATTAGGGTTATATGAATAGCCCATCGTAAGACCAAAGCCATCTTGATTGTTGGCTTTTGAATGCATCAAATTGCCGTTCATTCTATGAACTTTTGAAGGAAGAAACATAAAATCTAATGAATTAACTTGAGCATTTTCTCCAGAAACTGGTTTATCGACATATGTCCCTAGATAGCCATATTTAAAGTCATTTACTTTTGTATTGAGCCTTAAGGCATAAAAATCTCTACCTTGTGAAAACTTTTCATCCCTCTCGGAGGCACTCATAAAACCAAAATCTACTTCACCCTTTTGGGTATATTTTAAGGCGAAATCTATTTCACTAGTTTCTGCCTTATTTTCTTGACAATATTCCTCTAAGTCGACGTATATAGCACAATCATAATCAGGCCTACCGCCTATCCTTCTTGTATTAATAATTCTATGCATACGATCACTCACATCAAACATACTATTATTTTCAGCAAAGAATGGCCTCTTATCCGAGTAGAAGGTTTCAAAAGCAGAAAAATTTACCACAACCTCATCACTCTCAACTTGCCCAAAATCTGGATTCAAGGTTAGGTTAAGCTGTTTACTAGAATCAATTTTCCAAAAAATTTCAGCACCGGCTTTAGAAATTTGATCTGAATTGGCTATATCTTCAGTTAATGTCGTATAGGGGAAAAAATCTAATTTTGCACCTGAGTAGTTATTGAATTGGAATTCATCAAAAACAGATAAATAAACATTTTCATAAACACTGCCTTTGATGGTTGAAAAACCTCTTCCAACTCCCATGAGCATCCTATAAAAAGCCATCTTTATCTTTCTTTTATCACCTGTTTGAGTTTTCATTGAGGCAATCGTCCAAGGTATAAAAGTTTCTGAATACCAAACTCCATCCTTAACTAAAGCGGCAGATTGCCAATCTGCATCCCAGTCCCAATTTCTTTCCTTTTCGTCGGTTACTGTTGCATCCCCAACTGATCCACTGGAAGAAATAAAGAAGTTATAACCCTCAATACCATCTCCATCAAAGTCTATTACTATTCCATTCTTATCTGACAATGATCGTTCTTGATCACGTAAATGATTATTGACTCTCATTGTTTCGTTGGTCTGAAAATTCTTAAAACCAAAATAGAGGCCTTGCTCAGATTCAATAATCAGTATTTGTGTCTTGTAATCATTTACTTCTCGCAAGGAATATGGATAAACTTCAAAAAACTTGTCAATTACCTTGGCTTTCTGCCACTCAGCCTCATCAAGCGAGCCATCAATTTTTATTTCAGATTCCAAGGAAAACGACAATATAAAGGTCAGAATGAGACCTATGGTCTGTAAATAGTGCATTTAATCTACAACAGTAATATTTATTTTTTTCGAGATTATTGGAGGTTTGTGCGGAGTATGGGTCATATCCCCAAGAACAAGTTGCATAGAATAGTTGCCTGGTGATAGTTCTACGAGTGATTCAGTCTGCCCACCTCCAAAATGGATATGATTTGAAGAAGAAGGTATAGGCTTAGTTAGATCAATATCATTAACATTGATAAGCAAATGATGATGACCGGTATTTTTTCTATCCGTACCTGCAGGTGCCACACCCATATTAGATAATCCAAATTGGATGAGGAAAGGAGATTCTACTCTGTCTCCATCTTCTAAATTAATGAAGTAAACTTTAGAATCAGCACTGACTGAGAAAGTAACCGAACATGCAACAAAAATTAAAAAAAATTTCATAGTCTTATAAGTATCCACCAGATCCATATAAAAGTGGTTTCAAGTCAGCATTGTTTATAACTCTATCCACAGTGCCAATGAAAACAGTATGGCTTGTATGGTCAACCTGGTTTGTTATGGTACAAAAAATATTAGATAGAGCATCCTCGTTGAAGATATATGAGTCTAGCTCTTTCCAAGATTTGCTAAGAAAACGTGATTCGCCTTCTTCGCTATTACTGCAAACTTCAGCAAGTTCTTTCTGCAAACTTGATAATACATTTATACAAAAGTTAGAGCCGCCCAACAATATTCCATGTAAAGAAGCATCTTTGTTAACGCATACCAGCATAGAGGGAGGATCTAATGATAAAGAAGTGACTGAAGTAGCTGTCATGGCATGCCTTTGACCGTCAGCAGACGCCGAGATAACATTCACAGTAGAGGTTATTCCTCTCATGGATTGTAAAAAGTTTTGCTTTATATCAGAGTCTTGCATTTAGAAAACACCAGTTAAATTTAGCTACTGATGGTTTGAAGAGGCATAATATTGTCCATATGGCTAAAAGACAAGCTACATCAAGAATTATTGCAGGCAATTACAAGGGTACTAAACTTTCATTCAAACCAAATAAGAATTTGCGTCCTACTGAAAGTAAAACTAAAGAAACTCTTTTTAATTGGCTTTTAAATGATTTACATGAAAAAAAATGTTTGGACATGTTTGCTGGCACGGGTGCATTAGGACTGGAAGCCCTTTCAAGAGGTGCAAGTGAGGTAGTATTTTTTGAAAAACAAAAAAATCTCTGTAACTCATTAGAGGGTGTAGTGAAGAAGCTAGGTATAAAGAATAAATGCAAAATTATTAACGCAAATTCAACTACATTTGATTTTACTATCTTGAATAGTGAATTCGATTTGATTTTTTTAGACCCACCTTTTTATGAGAATCTCATCCAAAAGTCTCTTGATACTATCTTCAAAAATGAATTGTTAACAAAGAAAGGTTTGATCTATATAGAATGCGAAAAAGATCTAGAGTTAGAATCTATAGAAACCAATCTTTCTCAATTGAAACAGGCAAAAGGAGGAGAAACTAAATATTATCTTTATGAAAGCTAGATTATTTCTAATACTTATCTTTTTTACTATATTAATCGTGATAGTTACTAACGGATCATATGATCTCATTAACCCGATAGAGGTTTTAGTCTTTGATAAAAAGATTATTTTAAATACCGAACTGACAATTTCTTTGATTGTCCTGGGTACTCTCCTAGGAGTTTTATTTATTGGATTGATTGAAAAGATATTTTTTTCAAAAGGCAAAGAAAAGCAAGAAGATCAATAAGACTATTTCCTTTTCATAGATTCAAAAAATTCTGCATTAGTTTTATAGTCTTTGAGCTTATCAAGCATCCACTCCATTGCAGCAGTATCGTCCATTTCATTTAGGAGTTTTCTCAAAACGGTTATATTCCTCAATTCTAAATCTGAGGTTAAAAGATCTTCTCTTCTTGTTCCTGTTTTCCTAACATTTATTGCAGGGAACACTCTTTTCTCAGCAATCTTACGATCAAGATTTATTTCAGAATTGCCTGTTCCTTTAAACTCTTCAAAAATAACCTCGTCCATTCTTGACCCAGTGTCAATTAGAGCAGTAGCTATGATTGACAGGCTACCACCACCTTCAATATTTCTGGCAGCACCGAAGAATCTCTTAGGTTTTTGAAGAGCATTAGCGTCTACACCACCCGTTAGAATTTTTCCCGAAGCGGCCTGGGTAGAATTGTAAGCTCTTGCCAATCTAGTTATAGAATCTAACAGAATCACAACGTCATGCTTGTGTTCTACTAATCTTCGAGCTTTATTAATTGCCATTTCTGCAACTTGTACGTGTCTTGTAGGTGCTTCGTCGAATGTACTTGCTATAACCTCACCTTTCACGGAGCGTTTCATTTCTGTAACCTCTTCAGGCCTCTCATCAACCAGAAGAACCATAATTTTACACTCTGGATTATTTCTCTCTATCGAATGCGCTATGCTTTGAAGTAGTAATGTTTTACCGGCTTTTGGTGGAGAAACAATCAGTGATCTTTGTCCTTTGCCCGTAGGAGCAGTCAGGTCAATAACTCTTGATGAAAGATCTTCCGTACTACCCGTACCGAGCTCAAACAGCATACGCTCATCAGGAAAAAGTGGAGTTAAGTTTTCGAAAGAGGGCTTATTTTTTGTTTTATCGGGTTCTTCATAGTTTATTTCTTCTATTTTTAATATGGCAAAGTATCTTTCTCCATCTTTAGGAGATCTAATTTTTCCTTTTATGGTGTCGCCTGTTCTTAAACCAAACCTTCTAATTTGACTTGGGGAAACATAAATATCATCAGGGCCAGCTAAATAAGATGAGTCGGGAGATCTGAGAAAACCAAATCCATCTTGAAGTATTTCTAGAACACCTTCTCCTTCTATGTCTTCACCGCTTTTGGCTTTACTCTTAAGGATTCCAAATACTATATCTTGTCTTTTAGCGCGAGAAGCATTTTCGATTCCGCACTCTTCGCCAAGCTCGATGAGCTGTTCAACTGGCATTTTTTTTAGTTCTGTTAATTGCATAAAATAAAGTTAATGCTTGAAAAAAGGGGTTGACCAAAGAAACTTTGGTAAATCCATAGTAACCTTGTTGGAAATTAGAGTCTAGTGTTTTCTAAAGGTTACTTTCTATAAATTCTGTAAGTTGAGTTTTACTTAGAGCACCCACTTGTTGAGCAATCAGTTCTCCACCCTTAAAAATTGCTAAGGTCGGAATACTCATGACATTTTGTTGTGCTGCTGAGGCTTGGTTGGCATCTACATCTAGCTTTCCAACTTTGATCTTATCTGAAAACTCTATAGCTATCTCTTCAACTATAGGACCGACCATCTTGCAAGGTCCACACCAAGTAGCCCAGTAATCTACTAATACGGGTTTTTCAGATGCGTTCACTTCAGTTTCGAAATTGTCATCTGTTAATGTGACAACGTTCATACTTCCTCCTTGGAAATTTTGAATTGGAATTTATATGGAATCATTTAATAGACTCATTATTGGTCTAAATACTTAATTTTTCAAGATTCTAATTATTTTTTTGTAGTTACTGCACCCTCGGACGCAGAAGTTACTAGAGATCTGTATTTATCTAACACTCCCCCTTCTTCATCTTTAACAGGACAGACCCACGAATCTTTTCGTTTAAATATTTCTTCTGACGTTATATCTAGGTTAATTTGATTCGATTCTGCATCAATAGATATTAAGTCGCCATTTTGTATGAAAGCTATGGGGCCACCATCAAAAGCTTCTGGTGTAATGTGACCAACAACAAAGCCATGAGTACCTCCTGAAAATCTTCCATCCGTTAAAAATGCTACCTTATCGCCCAAACCTTTACCCATAATTGCTGATGTAGGACTTAACATTTCTCTCATTCCGGGAGCTCCTCTTGGGCCTTCGTACCTAATAACCAGAACATCACCTTCAGTAATTTGATTCGATAATATGCCTTCCATCGCGTCCTCTTCTGAATCATATACCTTTGCCCTTCCTTGAAATCTTAAACCTTCTTTTCCAGAAATTTTTGCAACAGCACCTTGAGGTGCAAGATTACCGTATAAAATTCTCAAATGACTATCGGGCTTTATGGGTTTATCTATATGAGAAACAATTTGTTGATCTCTGGGGTAATCATCATATTTAAGCAAATTTTCTTCGAGTGTATTTCCAGTCACCGTCATTTGCTTACCATCCAATAGATCTCTTTCAAGCATAGTTTTCATCAAAGGGACAATCCCTCCTATTTCTATTAATTCAGACATTAAATAATTACCACTAGGACGGAGGTCTGCGAGAACGGGAGTTCTTTTACCTATCCTCTCAAAATCATCTAAGGATAAATCAACTTTGGCCTCATGCGCTATCGCAAGCAAGTGTAAAACTGCATTTGTCGAACCACCGAGTGCAATAACGACAGCAATTGCATTTTCAAACGCCCCTTTAGTCATTATGTCACGAGGCTTTATGTCCTCTTCAATTAAATGCATTATTGCTTCGCCTGCACTTAGAGAATCTAATATTTTACTTTCTGAGACCGCCTCCTGAGCAGAGCTATTAGGCAAACTCATGCCTAAAGCTTCTATTGCTGAAGCCATTGTATTTGCAGTATACATACCGCCGCATGATCCAGGGCCAGGTATAGCTGATGACTCAATATCCAGAAGTTCAATGTCAGAAATTGCACCTTCGGAATGCTTGCCTACAGCTTCGAAAACAGAAACCACATCTGTTCTGTTAGAGCCAGGTTTTATGCTCCCTCCATATACAAAAATCGAAGGCCTGTTTAATCTAGCCATGGCCATAACACAAGCAGGCATATTTTTATCACACCCACCAATGGTAACTAAGCCATCAAAGCCTTGTCCTCCTACTACCGTTTCTATTGAATCTGCAATAACTTCTCTAGAGACGAGTGAATATCTCATTCCTTTGGTACCCATTGATATTCCATCAGAAACTGTAATTGTATTGAATATTACTGCCTTAGAGCCCACCGAGTTGACCCCATTTGCAGCTGACTCAGCAAGTTTATCTATATGCATATTGCAAGGTGTAACCATACTCCATGTTGAAGCAATACCAACTTGAGGTTTTTCGAAATCTTCAGACTCAAAACCTACAGCTCTGAGCATTGCTCTGGACGGAGCCTGCTCTACTCCATCAACAATTTCTGAAGAATATTTCCTTTTATCTTTTGACATGGATCAATTATAAGTTACAAACTAGCTATCCTATAAATTAAGCAATTGATGCTGCTAGAAGTTCTTGTGTGTAAATATGCTGTGGAGATTCAAATAGGTTTTCCGATATTCCATCTTCAACTATATTCCCATCTTTCATTACGTAAACATAGTCCGATAAAAATCTAATGACTTTTAAGTCGTGACTGATACATAAATAAGCCAATCCTAATCTAGATTGAAGATCTTTCAATAAATGTAAAATTTGCATTTGAATTGAAACATCCAATGCTGAAGTTGGTTCATCTAAAAGAATTAGTTTAGGTTCAAGAATAATTGCTCTCGCAATGGCTACTCTTTGTCTCTGACCTCCTGAAAGTTCATGAGGAAATCTCGAATAGGAAGAAGACTCTAACTCAACATCTTGAAGAGCTTTAAGGATCTTATCTTTTCTTTTTTCTTTGTTTAAATTAGGTTGGTGAACTTTTAAACCCTCTCCTACTATCTCTCCTATAGTCATCCTTGGCGAAAGCGAACCAAACGGATCTTGAAAAACTATTTGGAAATCTTTCTTGAATTTTCTAGTTTCATTAGAGTTAAGAGTATTTATATTTTTTTTATCGAATATTATCTCTCCTTGAGAATGTTCGATTCCTAATAATGCCCTGGCAAGGGAAGATTTCCCAGAACCGGATTCTCCGACGAGACCAGTTGTTGCGCCGCTGTAGATTTTGATATCAACTTTCTTTACAGCATTAAGAAATTCTGTTGTTTTCCCAAATATATTTTTTGCTACGGGGTAATTAATGTCTACTTTATCGCCGCTTAAAAGCACATCATTTTCAGTATTGAGCTCTTCTTTATTGCCTGGAATAGAATTAAGTAATTTGATGGTATAAGGATGTTTGGGATTTTCAAATAACTCTTTCACTCTCCCTGCCTCTACAATTACACCATCTTTCATGACGCAAACATCATCAGAGAATTTTTTTACGATATTAAGATCATGAGTGATAAAAAGAATAGACATGCCAAATTCTTTTTGAAGATCGGATAGTAACTCTAAAAGTGCTTTCTCTACTGTTACATCGAGAGCTGTTGTTGGTTCATCTGCTATCAATAAATCGGGTTCATTAGCAAGAGCCATGGCTATCATGATTCTTTGTCGTTGACCTCCAGATAATTGGTGTGGAAAAGAGTTTACCTTAATTTCAGGTTCAGGAATTTTTACTTTCATCAACAGATCTAAAGTCTTTTTTCTAGCTTCTTTTTTGGTTAAACCCCTATGAATGATCAAAGACTCATCTATTTGAAAACCTACCTTTTGATAAGGATTAAGAGACGTCATTGGTTCTTGAAATATCATAGAAATCTTATTTCCTCTTAATGAGGCGATATCTCTTTTAGAGCTACCAATGATCTCCTTTCCTTCAAACTCAATTGAAGAATCCTTTGAGTATCTAACAGTGCCCTCTGGTAATAGTTGCAGGACAGATAAAGCAGTTACAGATTTCCCAGATCCTGATTCTCCGACCAGCGATAACGTTTTTCCTTTCTCAATTGCTAAGGAGATGTCATCAACAGCCCTAAAAGTGGATTCTTTAGACTCAAAATCTATAACTAAATTTTTAATTTCTAGTATTTTATCCACGTTTGAGAACCTCGAATTTAAACATTATAGAATCTTTACCTTTAAGTTTGAACGAACAATCAAGATAAGCATCTTGAAAGTCAGATAATCCCCAAAACATGATATGTTTTCCACCGGGAACAAAAATAATTTTTGTACCTGGATTCAACTCAAGACTTTGGAGTCGTTCCATTTTCATCATTCCTTTTGCATCCATTGTCGTTTCATGTATCTCGGCTTTGTAAGGTGAGCAATTTACTTCTAAAATTTCTATAGGTTCGTTTGTAATATTAGAAACGCTTAAATAACCACCAGTCATCGCAGAACCATTAAGTGGAACATAAAGATGAGCATCCTTTATTTCTAATACCTCAGGAGACCTTGTACAATTTGTAATTATGACAAGGAGTAAACCTATTAAAGATGCTTTGAATAGATTTT
>PYIJ01036233.1_pt1 | contig 11071 bp, 13 predicted proteins | sample 3578051 | NCBI WGS metagenome assembly PYIJ01 (sample SAMN08408021, study PRJNA431606) | Marine metagenome isolate SA_KN192-05_S13_5m, whole genome shotgun... | biome: marine; feature: oceanic pelagic zone; material: water; isolation source: surface water sample, 0.2-0.8 um fraction ... | reverse complement strand
TGTATGCATCACTAAGCCTTCCTCGTGATTTTCTTCTTTGAGCTCCCAAATTTCTTTAAATCCAATTCCATACTGTTGTGGATCTTTTCCTTTATCTAAGTCAAATTTTTTTATTAATTCTTTACCTAAATGTCCTCTGCAACCCTCTGCAAAAACTGTAACTTTTGCATGAAGTTCCATTCCTGGTTCATAACCGTCTTTTTTGTTTCCTTCTTTATCTAAACCCATATCTTGAGTTGCTACACCCTTAACAGAACCATCTTCATTATATAAAACTTCACTTGCTGGAAAACCTGGGAATATTTCAACTCCAAGAGTTTCAGCTTGTTCTGCTAACCACCTACATAGATTAGCTAGACTAATAATATAATTGTTATGATTTTGTTGTACTTTAGGTAATAACCAAGTTGGCCAACTAATTTTTTTTGTCTTTCCTAGAAATAGAAACTTTTCTTTATTAACTTTTGTTTTAATTGGCGGATTAAGATCTTTCCAATTTGGCAATAGTTCATCTAAGGCTCGTGTTTCAAACACGTTCCCGGATAAAATATGTGCACCTATTTCAGATGCTTTTTCTAAAAGGCAGACATTTATATCTGGATTTAACTGCTTTAACTTTATTGCAGTTGAAAGTCCCGATGGCCCGCCACCTACGATTACTACATCGTATTCCATCACTTCTCTGGACATACTAATTTCTTACAGTATTTGTTATTTTTGTATAGTGTTTAATTTGTTCAGTTCCTCTAAGAATTGAGGAAGTGCTTCGAATAAATCAGCTTCCAGGCCATAATCTGCGACACTAAAAATAGGTGCTTCACCATCTTTATTTATAGCAACAATAACTTTACTTTCTTTCATTCCTGCTAAATGTTGAATGGCTCCAGAAATTCCAACTGCTATATATAAGTCAGGCACAACAACTTTTCCTGTTTGTCCTACCTGATGTTCGTTTGTAATATATCCAGCATCAACCGCAGCTCTTGAAGCTCCTATTGCAGCATTTAATTTGTCGGCTACATCAGTTATTAGTTTGAAATTTTCTCCACTTTGTAAGCCTCTACCGCCTGAAATTACTATTCTAGCTGTGCCTAATTCAGGTCTATCTGATTTAATTTCTTCTCTATTTATAAATTTTGTATTTTCTGTTTGATCTGCTGCATCGATTTTTTCTATTTCTGCAGAACCACCAGTTGTCTCTGCTGCTTCAAATGATGTTGGTCTAATAGTAACACATTTTTTCTCATCGTTACTTTTAACTGTAGCAAATGCATTTCCAGCATAAATTGGTCTTAAAAAGGTATCAGGAGATATAACTTTTATAATATCGCTTACTTGTGAAATATCCAATAATGCTGCTACTCTTGGCATAAGGTTTTTTCCAAATGTATTTGCTGAGCAAATAATATGTGAGTATTTATCAGCGTGTTTTAAAATTGCTGCAGTATAATTCTCAGCAATATAATTTTCATAAATTTCATGGTCTATATGCAGAACTTTTTTTACTAAAGGTACTTCAGATAAAGATTTTGCAACATCATCCGCCTTACTTCCTATTAACAATACATGAAGATCTTGATCTATTTGTGATGCTGCTGTAATTGCATTCAATGTAAACGGTTTTACTTCTTTGTTGTTATGCTCTGCTATTAATAAAACTGACATTAAATTACCTTTGCCTCATTTTTTAATTTTTGTACTAATTCTTCAACACTAGCAACTTTAATACCCGCTTTTCTTTTTGGCGGTTCTTCGATCTTAATATGTTCTATTCTTGGGTTTGTATCAACTCCTAGATCTGACGCATTAATCTGTTCAATAGGTTTTTTCTTAGCTTTCATAATATTTGGCAGTGATGCATATCTTGGCTCATTTAATCTTAAATCACATGTAACAATAGCTGGTGTATTAACTTCAATAGTCTCTAAACCTTCATCCACTTCTCTAGTCACTTGTAATGATTTATCGTTTACTTCTATTTTTGAAGCAAAAGTTGCTTGTGGCCAATTTAAATGTGCTGCTAACATTTGACCTGTTTGATTACAATCATCATCAATTGCTTGTTTACCCATAAAGACTAAATCTGGATTTTCTTTTTCAACAATTTTTTTTAAAATTTTAGAAATAGCAAGAGGCTCGATGGTGCCATCAACTTTTACATGAATTCCTCTATCCGCTCCTACTGCTAAAGCTTTTCTAACTGTCTCTTGAGCTTTTTCTTCACCAACAGTAACTGCAATTATTTCTGTTGCTTTACCTGACTCTTTAATTTTTACAGCTTCTTCAATAGCATTGTCATCTGGTGGGTTTGTTGACATTTTAACGTTATCGGTAACAACTCCACTACCGTCCTCTTTAACTCTAATTTGAACGTTATAATCAATAACTCTTTTTACAGCGACTAAAATTTTCATTAAGCTCTCAATAATTTATTTTCTGCATCGTAAGGACTTTCTTCTAAAATTGTTGCCTCATGCATTTTACCAAGTATATCAATCCTTAGTTTTTGTCCAACATTTGCTAACTCAGGTTTAACCATTCCTAGTGCGATAGATTTTCCTAGTCTAAATCCAAAGTCACCACCAGTTGCACGTCCTACAACACTTCCATTTTCATAAATTGGGTTATTTCCTAATACATCTGCATCACTAGTTTCGTGAACCTCTAGAGTAACAAGCTTATTATCAAAGCCTTTTTCTCTCCATTTATTTAAAGCATCAAGTCCAATAAAACTTCCTTTGTTTGGATGAATAAATCTATCTAATCCACTTTCGTAAGGTGAATACTCAATTGATAATTCAGTTCCAACTAGTTTGTAGGATTTTTCAACTCTTAAACTGTTCATTGCTCTAATACCATAAGGTTTTAAACCTAAGTCTTGACCTGCGTCTATAAGTTTATCGAAAATATGATTTTGATATTCAATAGGATGATGAAGTTCCCAGCCTAGCTCTCCCACAAAATTAACTCTCATTGCATTTACTGGTGCAAAGCCAACATCAACTTGCTTTGCGCTTAACCATTTAAAATTTTCATTTGAAAAATCATCATTTGACACCCTTTGCATTAATTCTCTTGCTTTCGGTCCTGATACCACAAGAACACCTTTGCTATTTGTTAAGTTCTCAAATTGAACTGATCCATCTTTTGGCATCCAACCAAATATCCAATCGTGATCCAATCTTTGATAAGCTCCAGCAGAAACAAGATAAAAACTATTTTCTGACTCTCTCATAATTGTAAATTCTGAGTGAACACCGCCTTTGGTATTCAATGCGTGACATAAATTAATTCTTCCAACCTTCTTTGGTAATTTATTAGCCACCAACTTATCTAAAAATTCTTCAGCTCCAGGTCCTTTAATTCTACATTTGGCAAATGCAGTCATATCTAGTAGACCAACATTTTCTTTTACATTTTTGCACTCTTTTTCAACTGCTTTGAACCAATTAGATCTTCTGAATGACCAATCGTCCTTTTGCTCCATACCATCTGTTGCAAAAAAGTTTGGTCTTTCCCATCCAAATTTTTGACCAAAAACTGCACCAAGATTTTTCATTCTGTCATAACACGGTGCTGTTCTTAAGGGTCTTGCGGCTGGTCTTTCTTCGTCTGGAAAGTGGGTTATAAATACATGACTGTAAGCCTCTTCATTCTTTTCTTTGAGATATGATTTTGAGCAATAATCTCCATATCTTCTTGGTTCTACTCCAAGCATGTCAATTGTAGGCTCACCATCAACAATCCACTCTGCTAATTGCCATCCGGCTCCACCAGCTGCTGTAATACCAAAACTATGACCTTCATTAATCCAAAAGTTTTTTAATCCCCATGCTGGACCAACTATTGGATTTCCATCTGGGGTATAACAAATCGCTCCATTATAAACTTTTTTTACACCTACTTCTCCAAATGCTGGAACTCTATGAATAGCTCCTTCAATATGAGGAGCAAGTCTATCTAGATCCTCTTGGAAAAGCTCATACTCAGATTCCTTTGAGGGACCATCTACATAACAAGCAGGTGCCCCGTCTTCATATGGTCCTAAAATTAAACCACCAGCTTCCTCTCTCATGTACCATCTGCTATCACTATCTCTTAAAACTCCCATTTCAGGAAGACCTTCTTTTTTTCTTTTTAGAATTTCTGGGTGTGGTTCTGTTACAATGTATTGATGTTCAACTGGTATTACTGGAATATCTAAACCAACCATCTTACCAGTTTGTCTAGCAAAATTTCCTGAACATGAAATTACATGTTCACATTCTATAGATCCTTTATCTGTTTCAACAACCCATCCATCCTTATTCTGTTTCATTGCAAGAACTGTTGTATTTCTATAAATCTCAGCACCTCTATTTCTTGCGCCAGTTGCTAATGCTTGTGTTAAATCAGCAGGTTGAATATATCCATCTTCAGGATGTTGAATTGCTCCTATTAAATCATCAGTATGACACAAAGGCCAAATTTCTTTAACTTGGTCTGGCGTTAAAAATTTTACATCTACTCCAATAGTTTGTGCAACACCAGCGTACTGATGGTACTCATCCATTCTATCTTTATTGTTTGCTAATCTAATATTTGACACAACACTAAATCCAACATTCTTTCCTGTTTCTTCTTCCAAGCTTTTATAAAGGTTAACAGCATATTTATGTAATTGGCCAACTGAGTAACTCATATTAAATAATGGAAGTAATCCAGCTGCATGCCATGTTGAACCTGAGGTTAATTCTTTTCTTTCAATCAAAACAACATCTGACCAACCTTTTTTAGCTAAATGATACAGAGCGCTAACACCAACAACTCCACCACCTACTACTACAACTTTTGCTTTTGTTTTCATCATGCGATTTTTACTAAATTTTTCTTATAAACTAAACATAATTCTAATAGTCATAATCATCATCATCGTCATCTCTCCAGCCCATTTGGTACATTAAATATGCAGCAGTTATAACGCTCACCACTCCTGCAGCCATACCAAAATTTACTCCCATGGATTGTCCAAAATAATACCATCCTATCTGAGTGGCACCAATTGGTGGGATGCAAAGTATTGCCATTAGTATTGCAATTCGCACTGGAAAACTTGGTTTTTTCATTAAATAGAAGAGCCCATTGGCATTGGTTGAGATACAGCGGTAGTTAACCAACAATTTTTTAAAAATCCATCAATTTCATATTTTTCAACTTGCCATTTGAATTTATAATACTTTTTATCTTTGTCCATTATGGTCACTTCAAATGTTGAAATACCTTTTGATTTATAAACTTCTACAATTTCATAATTTTCATGATTTAAAAGCATTGAATAAGAATCGGTCTTAATCATATTTTTAAATCTCTCAATGGGTCCTGTAACTCTTTGATTGTTAGGATGAGCAAAAAACCAGGTTTGAATGATACCGCTATCTTTTTCAGGACTATCGTTCTTCATTAAAGCATTGAGTTGTATCTCAATAACTTCTCTAGGTTTTATCTCTGGATTTGGTTTTCTTATCTCGGCAGATAATTCATTTAAAGAAAAAATTAATAGAAAAAAGATACTATAGATTGCTGGCTGTATTTTTAACATCTTCCAAAAATTCATTTCTCTTTTCATTTGAAACAAATGGTACAGCAAAATATCGTTTATAGGTAATGTCATAAATACCACACTTGTTAAAAATACCTTTTTTAATTCTTCTAAGTGGTAAATTTAAAAAAAAATCTGTAATTGAAAATCTTGGGGAGCCATATGTGCAGAAAATTATGGCTTTTTTACTTTTTAGTTTTCCAACAGCATAACCATGGTTGCCGATAAGTTTCTTAAAAGAAAAAGCCCAAGGTGGTGCTAATACTTTATCTATCCAACCTTCTAATATTGCTGGCATTCTATAGTTCCAAATAGGTGCTACAAGGACAATTAAATCAGTTTCATCTATTTTTTTTCTGTGATCTAAAACTACTTCGTCAGCTTTTTCACCAGCATATACTGGATTAAACTTTTCTTTATATAGGTCTATACATTCTACTGAATGACCTTTTTCTTCTGCTGTTTTGATAAAAGCATCTTTGATTGCTGAATTAAAAGATTTTTCATTATAATGGCCATAAACCAAAAATATTTTTTTCATTAGTCTTTAAGAACTGGAAAAACTGGATTAGATTTTTGAAAAAGTTTTTGATATTCCTGTTTTATGCATCTGTTAGAGATAAATTCAATATTTTCTTTGTCCGCGATTGTTTGAGCCTCATCGCTATGAATTCCATACTGTAACCATAATACTTTAGTTCCTTTTTTAATTGCTTCTTTTGCAATACCCTCTGCTTCGTTTGAAGGTCTAAAAACATCAACTATATCGATCTCTTCTTTGACTTTATCCAAGCTTTCAACCATTGGCTCACCATTTACAATTTCACCTACTGCAAAAGGGTTTATGGGTATCACTTTGTAACCAAAGTTTTGCATATACTTCATGACTACGTTTGCAGGTTTTCTTTTAAGATTTTTTTTATCTTCCCCTTTTTTCTCAGAACTAACACCAATCATTGCAATGACTTTTGATTTTCTTAAAATGGATTTAATTTGATCGTCGTTCATAGTTTAATTTTAAAATAATTATTATTTATTTTTCCAGTTTGGTTTTCTTTTTTGTAAGAAAGCCGATATTCCTTCTTTTGCATCTTGTGAAGCCATATTTAAAGTCATCATTTTACTCGTAAATTTGTATGCATCTCCTAATGGCATTTCTAATTGTTTGTAAAAAGCTTGCTTACCAATTTTAATTGTTAAATTTGATTTTGAAGAAATGGTTTTGGCAATTTTTAGAACTTCTGAATTAAGTTTTTTACTTGAATAACAATCATTGATTAAACCAATATCTTTTGCATATTTAGCATTTATTGGCTCTCCAGTTAAAAGCATCTTCATCATAATTTTTCTAGTCACCTTTCTACTAACAGCAACCATTGGAGTGCTACAAAACAATCCAATATTTACACCAGGAGTTGCAAATGTAGCTGTTGTTGTACTGTATGCAAGGTCACAACTTGCAGCTAACTGGCATCCAGCTGCATAAGCTGCACCATGAACTTTTGCAATAACTGGTTTCTTTCCTTCAACAATTTTCATCATTAATTTTGAGCAAAGATTAAATAATTTAAGGTGATTTGACCTGTTTTTTATTCCACCTACTTCTTTAAGATTATGACCAGCGCTAAAACCTTTGCCGGAACCTTCTAATATTATTACCCTTGTATCATCATCCTTATCTAATCGAGTAAAAGCATTTAAAAGTTCTCTCAAAGTTTTAAATGATAGTGAATTATAAGTTTTAGGATCATTAATTATTACATTTGTAATTCCGTTACCTAATTTTCTTATTTTTACATTCATATTGAAGTTATTTTAACTCGCCATCCTCACGCATTTTAGCTCTAATTTTTGTGGCAGAAATTTTTTGTATCTCTTCAGATAATACTATCTCCTCAATTTTATAGCCCACTCCCCTTCCATAACAAATATTTGTAATGTTTGGGACCATCATTATTTTAAATCTACCTTCAAACTCTGGATTTAATTTATTTTCAATATTTTTTTTTACAGTTTCAAAGTCGAAGGGATTATCATCAACTCCTTGTACATCTCTAATTTGAATACACACTTGACCAGTTTTTTTGATGATCTCTTTAAATAAAGTATAGTGGCCCTCATGAAAAGGTTGCCATCTTCCAAGCATTTGTGCTGTTGGTTTTTTATTGTCCCATTCATAACTCATTATGATATCTCCTTAATTATTTTATCTGCCCAAACCTTAGCATCTTGAGTAGTTACATGAAAATCATATTTTTCGGGTTTGATAAACATTTGATTAGTGTCGTCAAACCTTCCTTCTTTAATTGTATCTACCCAAATCACAAAATCTGCTGGAAATAAATTTCTTGCCTCTGGTGTTGGGCAAATAAAATCTGCTACAACATAATTTCCCTGATTTTTTAATTCCAATGCAAAGTCTGCCATTCTTTTTGCTTGTCTTTTTCTACCTTCTTCTGAAAAATCCCAATCATTTGCTGCTTTCCTAACTTCGTCAGCATTTAATCTTTTTGCGTTGAGTTTAGGGGCAAGTTCGTTTGCCAATGTTGTTTTGCCAGCTCCAGGCAAACCCATAACTAAAATTATTTTCATTAAATTTTTTCTAATGGATGATGAGACATTAACTCTAATCTATTCTCACCAACTAAATACTGCTGTTCTAATTTCACTCCTTCATTCCCTCCGACTTCTCCAATATAACTTTCTAAAGTAATTGTCATATTTTTTTGAAATGTGCCACCTCTTTCTCCTCCATCTGTTGGGTATCTAATTGCAGGCCATTCATCACATAAGCCTATACCATGAAGCATAACAGAGTATCTATTTCCATAATATTTTTCAGGAAGTATCCATGCTTTTTCTGTAAACTCTTTAAACGTTAACCCATCCTTGATTAATCTTGAATTATAATCTATTTGCTCAACAGCTGTTCGATATAATTTTTTTTGATTTTCGTTGAATTTATTTCCACAAACAAATGCTCTTGAAATATCAGCACAATATCCATATGGACCAACCATGTCTGTATCAAAAGAAACTATTTCACCATCTTGTATAATTTTATTGCTGCTTTCTTGCATCCAAGGATTAGTTCTAGAGCCCGAAGATAAAATTCTACATTCTATCCATTCTCCACCATTTTCAATGTTTGTTTTATGTAAAATAGACCATAACTCATCCTCTGTAATTCCTGATTTCAAGTAATCTCTCATTTTAATTATTCCAATATCAGCAACATCCAAAGCTGCACGCATACATTTAATTTCTTCAGAAGATTTAATTACCCTAGCCTGTTCAAGAATTTTTTTTGCCTCTAAAACTTTAATACCTTTTTTATTCAGTTCATTTACAGCTGGACCATTGATAACATCAATTGCAATTTTTTTGCTTTTAAAATATGAATTAGATAAATCATTAACTTCATTAACCCATTTTTTTAGTTGTAATTCTGATTGGTCTCCGTTGCTAAAGTAATCCCAAGTAATTGCTGGTCTTATTTCATCTATTAAATCAAGACCTCTAGATAATATTTCACAATTAAAATATTCATATAATATTGTGGGACCATCAACAGGGATAAAACAATACCTTGTAAGATTATGCATATTATAAACACTCATATTTACGGTATCTAAAGCATACCTTACATTTACTGGATCAAATAATATACATGCTTCAATATTATTTTTTTTTAATTCATTTCTTACTCTGTCAAGTCTATAAGATCTAAGTTTATCAAAATCAATTTCATCTTCTCTTAATCTTTTTTTTGAAATGTATTTTTTAATTGGTTGGGGTTCTGAAAGAATTTTTCTGTTAAACTTCATTCCTATAACATTTGTACACCAACTCCTGTCTTTGGATAGGTGTATAAATTATAATTTGCACAAAGTTCATCTCCAGGTTTTAAATCTTTTATTGAAACCATAAAAAAATATTTTGCGTCTGGCTTTTCTCTTAAATTATAATACATGTTTTCTAGGTTGTCGTCATTTTCATTAAACTTTTTGGCTTTTGCAGTAGGATCTATCGGATCACCAAATTTTAAACTAGGTAAAATATTAGAAACCATCCTTTGAACAGTAGGATTATCGGAGTGATTATAAAAACCACCTAATGGTGTTCTTATATATTTATTTTCAAACTGCTCATCTCTTATATGGGTTATACCTATAAAAGTATTAGCTTTAATGTCTTGCGTTGCAAATAATCCTAGACCTTCAATTGGAGAACTTTTTATCGTTAATTCATCTGGCAAAGGTCTATACATATAATCCGCACTTTCTACACAATGTTAGTTGCTACCCATTTGTGAAATTGGTGGGTTGGATTATCCATATCAGGAGAAAAATTTCCACCATTATATGCATATGAGTTGCGGCCTAATTGCATTCTTTGTATTATATCTACGTCTTCTTTTTGAATATCTTCCCATAATTTATGGTTTTGTTTTCTTAGTGACTTAAATTCCGAGGATTTTGATGCTGTTTCACCTACGTAATATATTTCCATGTGCTCTAAAGTTTTTTTATGACTAATAGGTTCTAACCAATATGCGTAGAAATGATCTTTGTGTATACCTAGCATAACATTGGGAAACAAAGCTACATACTCTGCAATATTTTCTTTTTCTTTGGGCCAGTTAGGAAAGCAAGGAAATTTTTTCTTACCTTTAAATTTTGGATTGTAAACAACTGTGCCTTGGCCTGCAAAGCGGTTTGGTAATCCTTGAATATGATAGTGATCTTCAATTTTTGAATAAGAATTTAAACCTGGATGAACCCATGGCAAATGATAACTTTCACAATAATTTTCAATTGCAAATTTCCAATTACATTTTGCATTTAATTTAAAATAACCAAAATCATTTGCATGATTAATTAATTTTCTATCTTTTTTTTTCCAAAATTTAGCCCACCTATCACTTAAGGGTTTAATATATTTTTCAAATGGAATTTCGTTGTTGCTGATATTAATAAAAATTAAATCTAACCAAACATATGATCTTATTTCTTTTAAATTGTTATTATCTTTTTTAAATTTCGGGCTACTATGTTGGTTCATCCCGCCTATATGAGGTGTTGCAATTAGCTTTCCATCTGATGTGTATGACCATGAATGATAAGGACATCTGATAACATTTCTAATATTGCCTTTTTTGTTTACTAGCTTTACTCCTCTGTGACTACAGACGTTATGAAAAACTTTTATCTGATTTTTTTTATTCCTGACTAAAAATAATGGAAGTCCCAATAAATTAAATGGTTTTACATCACCAATGTTTGGCAAAGAACTTGCTACCCCTATTACTGTCCATTTATTTTCAAATATTTTTTTTCTTTCTATTAAAGTATAATCTTTACTTGTATAACATTCGTTGGGAAGTCCATGTGCTTTTGAAATTGTTCTATTAACTATATCTAATTTTTTTTTATCTATAATCTTATAAATTTCTGACATTTTACTTTGTCACTTCATATAGACCAAGCCATG
>PYIJ01244676.1_pt1 | contig 11074 bp, 10 predicted proteins | sample 3578051 | NCBI WGS metagenome assembly PYIJ01 (sample SAMN08408021, study PRJNA431606) | Marine metagenome isolate SA_KN192-05_S13_5m, whole genome shotgun... | biome: marine; feature: oceanic pelagic zone; material: water; isolation source: surface water sample, 0.2-0.8 um fraction ... | reverse complement strand
GATTGCACCTTCTGGGAGGACTTAAACTGTTGCACTTACTTGTGAGCATAATACAAGCGATGACCGTCGCGTTCATTTCTGGGTGTGTTTCCGCTGACGATACTAAGGAAACCTCAGTTCACATCACATCAGATGAAGAGCATGTCCAAAACAATCCACTGCGAAGCGCTTATTTTGGAGATTTTCACGTCCATACCAATCAATCTTTTGATGCATTCATTATGGGCGCGAGAGAAGACGCGGATGCCGCATATCGCTTTGCCAAAGGCGAGCCCATCAGTCACCCATCTGGACGAACAATGCAGCTAAGTAAGCCGTTGGATTTTCAGATGGTATCCGATCATGGTGTCTATCTTGGCATGCTGCCAGCGATGATGCAGCCATCCAGCTCCGTCAGCGGCCATCCTCTCGCAGAGGAGATGCGTACAGCAGAACAGCCTCATGAGAGAGCACAGGCTTTTGGAAAAATCGTACCGAGGATCATCGATTATACAGGTGAGGACGATCTACTCGACGAAGAAATAGTGCGAAGCGCGTGGCAAAGCAATATAGAAGCAGCAGCCCGTCACAACGAACCAGGCGAGTTCACAACTTTTATCGGATACGAATATACCAGTACAGGGCCCGAATTTGAGAACCTTCACCGAAACGTTGTGTTTTCTGGAGAGGAAATTCCTAACATGCCCTTTACTCGCCTCGACTCTACAAATCCGGAAGATTTATGGACCTGGATGGATAATTTACGTCATCTGGGTATCGATAGTTTGGCTATCCCCCACAATTCAAATGGATCCAACGGATGGATGTTTAAGGAGACTAAATGGGATAACAAACCAATTGATGCACTATATGCAGCGCAAAGAATGAGGAACGAACCTATCGTCGAGAACACCCAAGTAAAGGGCACTTCTGACACTCATCCATCTTTATCCCCGAACGATGAGTGGGCTGATTTTGAAATCATGCCCAACCGTGTCGCGAGCCCTCTAGCCAGCGTGGCACCCGGAAGCTACGTTAGAGATGCCTATAATAGAGGTCTTCTTATAGAGAAGGAGATTGGACAAAACCCATTTAAATTCGGGGTCGTTGGTTCATCAGATTCTCATGTTTCTGCTGGGTCTTTTGAAGAGAATAATTATTGGGCCAAAATCGGAATGATGGATGCCACAGCAGAGCAGCGAGGAAGCATTCCCGACGGTAATCTGCAGGATACCAAAGGAGCAGCCACTTACAGGGAGACAATTAATCTAACCTATGGTGCTTCTGGTTTGGCAGGGATCTGGGCAGAGGAAAATACACGCGCGTCTCTGTTTTCTGCTCTAAAGCGTAAGGAGACTTTTTCCACCAGCGGGACACGCATTGCTCTTCGAATCTTCGGCGGCTTTGATATTGATCCACAACTCAGCACTCGTGAGAATCGTCTCGAATTAGCCTATGCCCAGGGGGTCCCTATGGGCAGCGACCTAGCCAGTGGAAGTGGCAAACCGAAATTTTTTCTTTGGGCAATGCAAGATCCAGACAGCGCACCGTTGCAGCGACTCCAAATCATAAAAGGATCATTGCGCGACGGTATATTGGTGGAAACCGTGTTCGACGCAGCGTGCGCACAAGGTATGGAAGTTGATAGGGCAACGAACAGATGTCCAACGATGGACGCGGAAGTGAATCTTGAGGATTGCTCTTTTGACTATTCCATTGGAAGCCCAGAGTTAGCCACTGTATGGACTGACCCAGACTTTCAACCAGGCGAAATGGCTTTTTACTATCTGAGGGCTCTAGAAAATCCAACATGCCGATGGTCTACATGGGATGCAATAAGGAGCGGGACCAAACCCAATCCCTTTGTTCCAGCAACGATCCAGGAACGCGCATGGTCCTCACCAATCTGGTATACACCGACACAAACGGTAACCTAAATGTCTGTTGAACGAATCTGTAAAAGACCGCAAAAGGTTGGGTCGGTACCACTTCTTACAGAGCCTGAAATAGGTCACTACCCCGAGTTTCGCGAATTCTTCCATCAAAGGTTTGACTTGGACATAGATCTCTTGGGCAAAACTGGACCTGTCAGTGTGGAAAGCCGTTTCTACGAGTTTATTTTCCTTGGCCGTTCAGGAGAACCGTTTTCCTCAGGAGTAGAAATCGCCTCTCTAATCCAGGGATTAGAACCAATGGATAGCGTTCAAGCCAACACAGACCTATGGGCAATTATGGAATGGCTGGTGGAAGGGGTAGGGGAACCCTGGACGGTAGAGATGCTTTGTAAAACTGGAGCCATATACCGCATCACGGCAGAAAACATTAAGCAAGACTTATGATGCCGATCACGCTTTACGGGTCTCCAATGTCTCTTTATACAGCCAGGGTTAGAAGTTATTTCATAAAAGCAGGATTAAGTTTCAGAGAGGTCGCACCTGTCTCGCGACACTTCGAGGAGGTCATCTTGCCCAAGGCAGGTGGACGAAGAAGCATGCCAACCGTGGAGCTGGAGGATGGCTCAGTTATCCGGGACAGCGTAGCCATCATCGATTATTTCGAAGCGAGAAATAACTTCGCGTTCTCGCCTCGGACAACTTGCCAGCAACTTATCAGCTTGCTCTTTGATCTGATCGGCGCAGAGGGTATGTACCGTCCGGCTATGCATTACCGATGGCGTTACAACGAGAATAAAAAACTCGTAACGCATCATTTTGAGGAGATAACACCATTAAACGCGTCTTATCAGTTCACCGTGGTCGGTCGTTTTGAGAGAATGCTAAAAGCTTGTGACGATTTAGGAGTCCCTCAAGAGCGAATAGCTCTCGTAGAATCCTTGTATCTTCGACTTCTGAGAGAACTGGATGCACACTTCAAACAAACGCCCTATCTGCTGGGCGGAAAGCCAAGCATCGGTGACTTTGGTTTCGCTGCTCCAATGTCAGCACATCTCGGGCGGGATATCGTTCCTTTATCTCTCCTTCACGAACATGCGCCATATGTGCTGCGATGGATAGAGCGCATGCAGCGTCCAGACCCCGGATTCAGCGCATGCCATCAGTGCAGCGAGGAATTCCTGCAAGGAGACGAAATTCCTGACACTCTCATATCAGTCTTAAGACATATCGCCCTAGACTTCATGCCTGAAACGGAGGCGGCATGCCGCAGCATTAACGAATGGCTTTCCAATCAAGAGGAAGAATTGGTTGGCAAAGAGGTGGAGCGAGGAATTGGCGAAGCTTCATTCAGTGTAGAGGGAAACGCGATGATTGCAGGGGCACAACCGTTCCGGTTTTACCTACTAGCGCGTTTGCAAACATTTTTTTCGAAGTCTAGTGAAGATGACCGTAAGAAAATCCAAAACCTACTTACGGCCTGCGATATGGCGGAACTTCTTGATCACCGATTAATCAGGGACATCGGTCGGGACCGAAACTTAGAAGTATGGCTCTAAACTATCGACCTATTAAATCGATTATCCCTGCAGAGGGATTGAGGCTTGTTCTGCTTAAAGGATACCCAAGCCCTTGGGGACAGGCAGCGAAAGCAATGATGGAATATAAAGATCTTCCCTTCATCGCAGGGGCGATGGAGGCTGGACAGCCCAACGAGGAGCTTAAGAGGTGGGCGGGAGTCGACAGTGCCCCCGTTGTTGCAGCAAACTCTTCCCAACCAATAAACCGCTGGAATGATATTCTTTTGTTGTTGGAAGAACTCTCTCCAAATAAACCCCTCATTCCCATTGAGCCAGATTTGCGAGTCCAATTCTGGGGAATCGCCCATGCGATTTGCGCTGAAGACGGATTCGGATGGAATAGGCGGCTGGATGGCCTCCATAGAGGTACCAAGGTTGGATTTAATCCAGGGAGATTCGGTAAGAAATACGGTTACACCACAGAATCGGGTGAAAAAGCTGAATATAAGTCTGTCCAATTTATGCGCTACCTTAGTGGGGTTCTAAAACGGCAAAGGGAAAAAGGAATTTCGTATATAGTTGGGAATTCTCTGTCCGCGGTCGACTTTTACTGGGCTGCTTTCTCCAATCTGGTGGTTTTAAAGTCGCCCGAAGCGTGTCCCGTAGATGATTCTATTAGGGAGCGTTTTGAAAACGTTTCGAGCAAAGTAGTTGAAGCTTTTGACCCGATACTGCGATCGCATAGAGATCAAATCATGTCTGAATATTTCAAGATTCCGATGGAGCTTTAAATATGACAGTAGTAAAACCATTCACAATCTCGGACATGGATGGCAATGCCCATGAGTTCAATGCAGATCGTCCGTCGATAATTTGTTTCATAAAAGAAGATTGTCCAACTTGTAGAGTCGCTCTGCCCGTTGTCTCCGCTTTCTTTGAAAGATTCTCCACAAATTACGATTTCTATATCGTTGGACAAACCTCCAGCGGCAACGAGGAGATCGTCAATAATTTCAGTCCCCCATTTAACGTGCTGGACGACAGCGCTCTAAAACTTTCTTTCGATACGAACGTAGAGACGGTTCCAACATTGCGCGTTACGAATGCTGAAGGGGAGATTAATCGTGAATTGATAGGATTTGTAAAAGCAGAATGGAAAGCACTGCTAGACGAGGTGCTTATGAGAGTGAGCTCTGAGGACTGCAAAATTGATTGGGATGGCTTACCGGAATGGTTACCCGGATGTGGCTCCCTTTCCGTCGACCCCCTTCATTATGATCGGCTGCTAGCCGAATCAACCAACAGTCCGATCCGCGCTCGCAAACTAGAATTGGGTAGTTTAGACGACCAATTTGAATTTATGTTTGATCAAGGGTTCTCTGACGGTCTACCGGTGATACCACCTACCCCAGAGCGAGTCATCAATATGCTCAAGGGAACCGAAAGAGAGTCTCAAGAGATAGTTGCGACAATGCCTCCCAATATGGCGCCCGTCACAGTCGAGAAAATCGCTATCAACTCTGTTCTAGCGGGATGCAAGCCTGAATATCTTCCCGTCGTGATTGCCTCAGTAGAGGCCGTATGTACCGATGACTTCAATATACATGGCGTAATGGCCACGACAATGGGTGCAACTCCTGTCTTGGTCGTGAATGGCCCGATTCGTCAGAAAATTTCCATGAATATGGGTTTGGGGGCTTTAGGCCAGGGGAATAGAGCCAACGCCACAATCGGTAGAGCATTGAGATTAATCATCCGAAATGTCGGTGGCGCAGTACCTGGCGGTACGGAGCGCTCCACTTTCGGCAACCCTATGAAATTTACGATGTGTTTTGCAGAGTGGGAAGAGCAATCTAAATGGGAGCCTCTTCATATTGAAAGGGGTTTTGATCTTCTAGATTCCACTGTGACGGCGTTCGCGATGTCCGGTGGGCCTAGCCTAATTATCGACGAGACCGCTAACACTGGCGCAGAACTAGCCAATACGATCGGAGAGGCTACTACAACTATGCTCAATGCAAAGGCATACGGCTTTTCAAATTGTCTTATTGCAGTTTCCCCAGAACATGCGACAACTTTTGGAAGGGATAACTTTACCAAGCAACAGCTCCGAGAGGTCATGCATCAAAGCAGCGAAAAAACCGTGACAGAACTCACTTCTGGTACTGGATTCACACCGGAGCAGAGACAACTGTACCGGGAACTGGGGGAGTCCACTCGCCTTTCTAAATTCGAATCGGACGATGATATAAATATCGTCGTCGCAGGCAGTCCTGCCGGTAAATGCACCGCTTTTTTTCATGGTTGGATACCTCAGAAAATAGGTTCGATTCCAGTCACGCGCAAAATAGAGATGAAATAGATACAAATCTTTGAAACAGTGCCACTTAAAAAAAGAAAGAGGAAAAAAAATGAGCAATGTAACGTTACTTGACCCTACCAATGAGGCAAAACCGGTCACACGCCAATTGGCCACTCGGCCTGAAAAAATTTCGGGTAATGTCGCCTTGTTAGACATATCCAAACGGCAAGGCAATATATTCCTGGACAAGCTAGAGCAGGCGATAGAGCAACGTGTATCAGGTATCAATATTAAGAGATATGTAAAACCAACCTTCTCAAAACCTGCGCCAGAATCCTTGCGTCAAGAGATCAAGGAAAACAACAACTTTGTCGTAGTTGCCTTGGCTGATTGAGGATCGTGCACGTCGTGCAGTCTGCATGACATTGTTTGGTTCGAGATCCAAGGCCTACCATCAGCTGCTATCGCGTCTACGGAGTTCGCCGATGCCGCGGAAACACAAGCAAAGGCTTTAGGAATGGCTAACGCAAATTGTCTTTTCGTCAACCACCCAATTCAGGATGCCAGCGGCATAGAGTTGGCAAGAAAAGCGGACTCCGTAGTTGATCAGGTAATCCAATCATTAAGTGAGAAGACATAATGCCTAAGGCTGAGTTTTGGATCGCAAGACCAACCCACTATTGGATGATGGATACTAAGTTTAACGGTGCATTCCGATTCGGGAAGACCTACGAGGATGCGGGTTTAGATGGCTTATTATTATTTGATACACAAAATCTTGCGCCAGAGGTTTATACAAGTTTAACGGCAATAGCTCTTCAAACGAACGCATTAATGCTTGGCACTGGCGTTACTAACCCCAAAACCAGACACGCGGCTGTCACGGCCTCGACCATCGCCACTTTGGACCACTTGAGTGGTGGCCGAGCTTATTTAGGACTCGGACGCGGGGACTCTGCTCTTGCGCATATCGGATACACACCCTCCAAGGTTTCCGAATTCGAACTCTATCTAGAACACCTTACTTCCTACCTGAAAGGCGAGGAGGTGGCTTTTCCTATGGATAGCGACATCGATACGCTCGATCTTGGTGACCACCCCAGATCTAGCCAGTTGACTTGGCTGGACAAAGATCGCCGAGTTCCTATCGGCGTTGCAGCTACCGGTCCAAAGGTTATCGAAATTGCAGCCCGCAAGGCTGACAGAATTGACCTACAGGTGGGCGCAAGTGCTTCGAGGATCGACTGGGCGCTGGGTATCGCGCGCAACGCGAGACAAGAAGCAAACTTGGGCGAGATTAAGGCCTCTGCTTACATCAATATGATTGTTGCTGACGATGGCGAGAAGGCCTGGCGAATGGCTGCAGGCGCAATAACTAGTCAATCTCGCTTTTCAGCAATGCATGGAAAAGTGATTGGCCCCACAACGGAGGCAACGGCTGAGACTCTATCAAAAATCCATTCTGCATATGACATGAAGCAGCATGGTCAGCATGACCCTGGTTTGATCACCAGTGAATTCGCCCATGAGTTCGGGATATACGGGCCTCCAGCGTACTGCATCGATAGACTTAACGAACTGACCGAACTCGGCATCGACCGATTCATCATGGCTGGCGGGCCCGATCTCGATCACCCGGAACCTGAGGTCGTTAAACTTGCAGAACGCTTCATCAACGACGTTTTGCCTCATTACAAATAGTTTAGGGAGAAAGCCTATGATCGTTTTAAACAAACTTCATCACTCTGATGAACAGTGGCGTGCACTAGCCAATGAGCCAGATGATGGACCTGTGTTCATGATAAACCTATTTAAATTCCGTGACCGAGCTGAGTATGCGGACGGCCGTGATACCGAACTCTCTGGCATAGAGGCTTATCAAATCTATGGCTCAGCCACATCGGAGCATATCGCCGCTATAGGCGGAAAGGTTCTTCACTCGAGCGTAATTGCCGGAATGGTGGTTGGAGAGGTAGAAAATCTCTGGGATGCTTGCGCGATTGTCGAGTACCCTTCACTCAAAGCTTTTATGAGAATGGTGGACTCTGACGAGTGGGGAAAACATGCCGTGCATAGAGAGGCTGGATTGGAAGGGCAGTTAAATATCTTTAGCCGCACTCCGCCGAACTGACAGATAGCGGGATTATAACCCGTCTTCTTTTTGCCTTGGTCGTTGAGGTAGAGTACTTCTCTTTTTTACTCTCTCACTAGCACGTCGTTTGGGTTATACCGAGCCCTGAAGAGGCTCAAGCCATTCTCATTCCACCAGAGATTGTAATCGTTTGGCCAGTCATGCCATCCGATTCACGGCTGGCAAGATAAATAGCTATGTGAGCCACCTCGTCCGGCTGTAGCATCCTTCCATTGGGTATTTGTTCCTCAATCATAGTCCTGAATTGATCAGCGGTGACGCCTGTGGACTCTAAACTTTTCTGCGCATTTCTAATGATATCGGTCTCGACGATCCCTGGGCAGATCGTATTAACGTTTATGTTATGCCTCGCGTTTTCAAGCGCGATGCACTTTGCCATGCCTACCACAGCATGCTTGGAAGTATTATAGGCAACTTGGTTCAAGCTCTCCCACTTTCCCGCCGTAGAAGAGATATTGATAACCTTGCCGCGGCCTAATGCTCTCATATGAGTGATAGCCGACTGAGTAAGTTGGAATATTGAATAGACATTTACTTTCATCAAGCGATCGAATTCTTCCATAGAATATTCGGTAAACGCTTTGCCCAAGTGTATGCCCGCGTTGTTTACCAGCACATCCAATTCGGGACGCTCTTCAACGGCCCGACTAAACAGAGTCTCAGTTTGGGATGCGTCAGATAAATCTGCGGGACAACAAATCACCGAAGCTCCAGACGACTCCAGTTCCTCTTTAAGCATTTGTAGAGAACCCAAACTGGTTGCACTTATTATGAGATCAGCGCCCTCCCTAGCGAAAGCCCGCGCAATTTCATAACCAATTCCGCGACTCGCACCAGTAATAAGAGCCGTTTTTCCTGAAAGTCGGCCGCTCTGGGAGTTCGCACTTTTCAAAGATGAATTCATTTCACAACCACACTTCCAAATTGTTTGCTCGACCTATACCTCGATCCAGCTTCAATCCGAGTAAATCTCTCATGTCACAAGCGTCTAGTAATTCTTCAACTTGCGCACGATCAGTTTCATTCATGTCCTCATAGGCATCTTGTACACGTTTGAGTACATAAAAACGAAATGGTTGCGCTATCGCCGCTATCTCAAAATCATCGACATGAAAACGACACATCCCCAATCCTCTTTCCACTTCGGTACCCGAGCTAACTTCTTTATTGTTTGCCAACCAATCGTTAATAGTTTCACAAGCCGCCGCAGTCTCAGGTACCAAGTCAGTTGCAAAATGCCTTAGTGCGTCAATTAAAGTCTGGGGCACCTCGTCGCCGACCAAATACTCCTCTCTTTTATCTGCAAACTCGCCAATGTCCGGCTCGGGTCTATTCATGCGCTCGGTCCATCTGAACATACGTACCGCATGCTTCTGCATAAGGGATAAGGGCATCGGGTCTCTTCCAAGGTGTCCATAAAAAGGAGCGATCATGCCAAAATCCCCCCGACAGGGTCTACCGCCTAAGAAATAGGGGTAAATCGAAAAATGCGCATTCAACTTTTGCAGCGTACGCATATGATATTTTTCTATAAAAGAGTGTACTTTCGGTGTGACACCCCACATTGGGTTGACGTTCTCTCTAATAAAAGCCATCCGCTCTCGCGCTAACTGCTCAGAGTTTTCTTCCGCAAAGATGGTTTGAAAATGAAACAATAAGAACTCTTCATTTTCCCTGTCAAAATTCCAACGATAGTGCATACAAGGTCGCAGCATACCCTCGGCACCGATAACATCCAGCAGTCCACTGACGATCAACTGTTTCGGTGTAGTTGGTGAAAATGCTTCGCCATTCAATTTTTCGAAATGATCAACAATCGCAACACCATCTCGAATAACGTCACCATTCGGGAACTCTATCGTTGGAATGCCGCGTCTTCCTCCAGCTTTTGGAAGAACTTCTTCGTAAAAATGCTCGGAAGCATGCGGTTCTTCTCGATAATCAATGCCGGCCTTGATCAGATAGCTTCTGGCTCTGCCTGTCCAAAGTGAAAAAGGTGCCCCGTAGAGTGTGATTGATTCCATCCTTAATCCTTTACTTCACATTAGGTGATGGAAACTGCAAGGCATTGCACCATCATGGATTGGCTCTAATGAATTCCATCACGACCCTTGCAAATTCCTCACCTTGATCGTCCTGAGTGTAGTGCATAGCGTCTTGAATCTTAACGTGAGATTGCCCTCTAGCCCCCGGCACTTCACGTTGAAACTGCAAGTCGTAAGTACCAGGGTCTCCATCGCTAAATGCCGTCAGAAAGGGCTTGTCAAACTTGCGAAGTTGTTCCCAAGCCTTCCGATTTGCCGGAACCTCTACATTATCTGGGAACAAGGGAATCAAACTGGGAAAGCGACGAGCACCTTGCTTGTAATCCTCACTCGGGAAGGGGGCAGAATAAGCGCGCTTTTCCTCCGCCGAGCAAGAATTTAGCCAAAGTGCCATTATCTTCCCAGGATCAAAATCATCTGATTCCGCACAGTGCTTTATCCAATACATAAAAGGCGGGCGGGGATCCCGACCTTCCGAAGCATTCTTTGTTTGATCTTGGAAGCCTCCTCGCTCTGCTATGTCCTCTCGCATTGCGGCGTCAACTTCGGCGGTATTCAAAACGGGAGTAGAACCCAGAAGCCGTTTTAGTTTTTCACTCATGTCCAGCGTGAGGCCTCGCGCGTCTGCCAAACCCGTATTAGACACGACAACTCGCGAGAATCGGCCAGGGTCAGAAGCAACTATCCTTAGCGAGATCGCACCCCCCCAATCCTGACACACTAAGGTAATCTCGCTAAGGTCTTTGCGCCGAATAAAGTCGTGCATCCACTTGACGTGATTCGCAAAAGTATAATCCTCAGGGTTTGTCGGCTTATCAGAACGGCCAAAACCGACTATGTCAGGAACCACGACCCGATACCCCGCATCAGTTAGGGATGGAATCATTTTTCTAAAAGAGTACGACCAAACCGGTTGACCATGAACACACAGAATTAGTGGACCATCCAGGGGGCCTTCTTCAACGTAATGCATGGTCAATTCTCCCCCATCTCCATCTTCGATAGTCTGATAGTTAGGCAGGTAGGGAAAATCCTGCAGATTTTGAAAGCAAGAATCGGGTGTCTTTATCGAATGCACGAAAGAATTATCCTATTCTGTTTACGATTGGGTCGATCAATAAAAATGGTGCCGGAACGCATCATCACTTCCTTCATTAGGAATATTCAAAAGCTTTAGCTCACGT
>PYIJ01086113.1_pt1 | contig 11087 bp, 8 predicted proteins | sample 3578051 | NCBI WGS metagenome assembly PYIJ01 (sample SAMN08408021, study PRJNA431606) | Marine metagenome isolate SA_KN192-05_S13_5m, whole genome shotgun... | biome: marine; feature: oceanic pelagic zone; material: water; isolation source: surface water sample, 0.2-0.8 um fraction ... | reverse complement strand
CGCTGGAGGGTGCGCTGCACATGCCCAGCGCCTTCGGCGGACAAAACTGGGGGGGGCCATCGATTGATCCCGGTCGCCAGAAATTAGTGGTCAATACGCTCCACATGGGGACGGTGTTGCAGCTGATTCCCCGCGACCAGTGTGACGGCGAAGGCCCGGAGCCGGTGGCGGACGGTCCGTTCTTGCTCGAACCCTCCGAGGGCACACCCTACTGCAATCGGCGCTGGCTCGGTTTTGTCTCACCGCTCGGCGTGCCCTGTACACCTCCACCCTGGGGGACCCTCGCGGGCATTGATCTGCAAACCGGCAATGTGGATTGGCAGGTGCCCCTGGGCACCACGCGGGACATGGCGCCCTGGCCGTTTTGGTACATCCAAGGATCCCCTAATCTCGGTGGCCCGGTGAGCACGGCCAGTGGCCTCACTTTCATTGGCGCGACCACCGATCATTTCCTGCGTGCCTTCGATACGGACACCGGGGAAGAACTCTGGAAAGGCCGACTGCCGACTTCGGGACATGGCCTGCCCATTACCTACCAGCTCAGTGAGAACGGTAAACAGTACGTGGTCATCGCCGCAGGCGGGCACGCCGCCATGGGCACGCCCCCGGGCGATTACCTGATTGCCTTCACGCTACCCGATAAATCTTGAGGCGACTCTCATGAATGCACCCATTATTACGACACCTGCAGGCGACCTGCTTGCCAACATTCACGAGCTCGCGTGGCTGGATGTGGGTGGCGGTACCCAGTTCAAAATTCTCCGGATCTGCGAAAAAACGGGCCAGTGGGCGCTCTATGTGCACATGGATCCCGGGGCACGATTTCAGGCGCATCGGCACGAAGGTACCGGCCAGTTTTTTATTCTGAGTGGCGAGTTAATTTACGACGTGGGTACCGCCCCTGCCGGAACCTATGGCTTTGAACCGGTGTTCGCCGAGCACAGCGATGCGCATTGCGTGGTGGAAACTGAGATGCTGTTTCTGGGTGAAGGCGCTGTCACCTACTTCACCGCCGAAGGTGAAGTCGACTACGTGTTCAATGCGATGACGTTGAAGGCCTCTCAGGAAGGCGCCGCGCAGATAGATCTATGCCCTAACTGAAGGCCACTTAAAAAAAAGGATCAACCGATATCTCGGTCAACATCCTCTTTAGTGATACGCCCTTCCGGCCCCGATCCCTCTATTTGCTCAGGGTCAATGCCCGCTCTCTCTAACTTCCGACGTAAAGCGGGCGCAATGCGCGTAGCCGAAGCGCGATCAGTCTTAGCAATATGGACCTCGGGAGACGCAGATATTGCATCTTCCTCGGAAACGGTATCCTCGTCACTGATCTGTGCGGCGATAAACGCCTCAATCGCATCGTCTGTCACAACTTCAGATGCGATCACGCCGATTAAATAGCCAACCGGCAACTCCTCACCTACCTCGGCCAAAATTCGCACCAACGTGCCGGAGCTCCTCGCCTCAAAACTGTTCACAATTTTGTCGGTTTCGATGTCGACGATTTCTTCCCCAGCCTTCACGGTGTCTCCCTCAGCTTTATGCCAGGCGACGATCGTGCCTTGAGTCATTTCAATGCCCCACTTGGGAATCGTCACCGCATCTAGGCTCTTACTCACTGCGAGTACTCCTTGCAAGTTCCGCCTTGGGCGGCAATGAAAAGACCATAAGTGCATTGCCGGGCATGCGGGCACCGAACTGGTACCCGGAATTGATCAGCACATGTCCCTTGTACAGCACGGGGCCGTCAGACTCGATGGAGCCCCCCAATGCGGTATCGCCGGATACTGATTCGAAGTCACCGAAGGTGTCGAACGACCAGAGGATCTCGCCGGAGAGGCTGTCGTAGACATTGAGGTTGCCGTCGAGGCTACCGGCAAAGACCAGCTGGTCGGTGCTGGTAATCGCGGCGGACATACCCTGATCACAGACGGGTATTGGCGACTTGCCCTCGCAGTCAGCGACACTGGGCGTGTACCAGCGCACTTCACCGGAGGCCGGGTCGAGCGCGTGGATACCGGGAGAAACCGGCCCGGTGAAGCGCCCGGTAATCGTCGTATCAGCGATCGGCACAAACAAAGAGTCGCTATTTGCTGACATACCCCAGTGGACACCCCCAAGGAACCCACCGCGACCGACTTTGTTATGCCAGACAACAGCACCGCCCTCGTCAGGGTCGAGGGCGTAAACATCGCCGCTCTTCTGACCCACCAGCAAGTAATCGCGCTCGCCGCCGGACCACAGCACTGTCGAGGCACCAATGTCCAGATCAGGTCCGTCCTCCTCCGGGCAGTTAGCTGCCTCGCCGATAAAGCACGCCATATTCCAGGCATCTCCCCCCAGCAGCTGCTTCGCCCACTGACGCTCGCCAGTGGCCAAAGAAAACGCCAATACCGCATCACTCGTATCCGCTGCTGGCGAGGTGTAGGCCTCTCCCGTACCGACATAGAGCACGCCGCGCCCGGCATCGATAGTTGGGCTGTTCCAGACCGGGGCACCCGCAGGGCCTTTTCGCGCAGCACCAAAAGGATTCGTCTCACCCGTTTCCACCGCAGGCTCTTCGATCACATGGGCGCGCCAATTCAGCTCGCCCGACGCCGCATCGACAGATGCGACGCCACCGCGGAAGGTACAACAGGCGTAGCCCGGATCGGCTGCGGTTGCCCACTCTGAGGAGGAAATTGGTACGTAGAGGCTCCCGTCGTGAAGCTTGGGAGAACCGGTGATGGTCGCGTCGGGATGGTCACCCACTGACGCGCGCCACACTAGGGAGCCATCACTCGCATCAATGGCGTGCACCGTGGCGCTGAAATCACCCATGTAGAGCACCGGGTCGTCGCGACCCGGCACCTCACCAAGCGACAGACTGCTGCGGACCTCGGCGCCGGCCGAGTAGGTCCAATGCGCGCATCCTGATTCAAGATCTAGCGCGTAAATATCGCCTGCCTGCGAACCAACAAAGATCACGCCGTCATGCACTAGGGGTTGTGACCGTGCACGCAGGGCGCCCGGATAAGCAAACACCCATTTGAGCGCGAGTTGATCCACGTTGTTACGGTCTAGCCCTGCGCCTTCGCTATGCCGGTGGTTTTCAGCATTACCACCCCAGCCCTGCATGGCTGTTGCGTCGCTACTGGCGAGTTCGCTCATCGGGTCAGCGCAGGCCAGAATCGGTTTCGGTTGCGCCATGGCTTCTCCGGCCAGAAAACCCGCCAGCACCTCGCGCTCCGTCGCCGACAACGCCGAGGCTTGCGCGCGCATGACGCCGTTATTCATCGCATTCAATATGGTGTCGGCACCGATCGTAGAAAAAGTGATCATGTGCGGGGCGCGCGGGACCTGCCCATCATGGCAGGCAGCGCAGTGCGCTTGATACAGCGCCATGCCGTCGGCCGCCTCTGCCACGGCCCCGTCAGCGGACATCCCCGTACTGGAGGGCGCCGCATTAGCTAGCGGCACAAACGCCGCGGCGGCCATCATCAGGCTTATTAGCCGCATCAGATCTCTCACTGTGGTCATCTCTGAGTCGCTTCTTCTATTCTTTTCAATAAGAGAGAGTTTATTCTTTTCAATAAGAGAGAGTTTCCTCTACCGCCGCCATGACCCGCTCCACGCTGGGCACATAGTTGGCTTCGAGGCAGGGCGTCGCCGGTACTGGCGTATGGGGTGAGGTCACCCGCTTGACCGGCGCGTCAAGGGTATCGAAACCGCGCTCCACCACCAGCCCCGCGATCTCCGAAGCGATACTGCAGTAGGGGTTTGATTCATCCACGACCACCAACCGCCCGGTTTTGGCGAGGCTCTCGAGCACCGAGCCTTCATCCAGCGGTGACAATGTGCGCAGATCAATGACCTCGGCGCGGACGCCTTTTTGCACCAGCTGGGCAGCGGCTTCCTCAGCAATGACCGCAGTGCGCGACATGCCCACGATTGTAATGTCCGAGCCTTCAACGGCGGTGCGCGCCTGACCAAAAGGCAGCAAGTACTCACCTTCGGGCACCTCGCATTCATCCATGTAGAGCGCTTTGTGCTCGCAGAAGATCACGGGGTCATCATCGCGGATTGCCGTGGTCAACAGACCCTTGGCGTCGGCCGCGTTGGCCGGCGTCACCACCTTGATGCCCGGTATCGCGGCCAGCAGCGGGTACAAGATCTGCGAGTGCTGTGGGCCGGTACCGGTGCCGGCACCAATCATGGTGCGGATCACCAACGGCGTGCGCGCCTGGCCGCCAAACATATAGCGGAACTTGGCAATCTGATTGAGGATCTGGTCAAGGCATACGCCCAAAAAATCGACAAACATGAGCTCTGCAACCGGGCGCAGCCCCGTCAACGCAGCGCCCCCTGCAGCCCCCACAATCGCAGACTCGGTAATCGGTGTATCGATCACCCTGTGCAGGCCAAACTTGGCGGGCAGCCCATCGGTAATGCCGTACACGCCGCCCTGATCGCTGGCCACGTCTTCCCCGAGCACAATCACTCGCTCGTCGCGTTCCATCTCCTGATGGAGGGTCTGGTTAATCGCTTCACGAATCGACATTTTCATTACTGAAGCCTCCCCTCGTACTGGATGTAGACATCGGTATACAGCTTATCCGGTGTCGGGTCAGCGGCGGCATAGGTGACCTCAAAGCCACGATCAATTTCTTCAAGGATGGCGGCATCGATTTCGGCAATCTTTTCTTCAGTCAGCGCGGCCGCACGAGGATCCGCGAGGAAGCGGGGAAGTGGATCGTTGACTGCACGCTCGGCTTCGAGCTCCGCCTGATCGCGGTAGGCCTGAGCATCGCCCTCGAAGTGACCGTAGTAACGATTACACACTGCCTCGATCGCCGTCGGGCCTCCGCCCTCGCGTCCGCGCGTGATGGCTCGCTGGCAGGCGTCATACATCGCAAAGAAGTCGCTGCCATCAACTACCTCGGAAGGCATGCCAAACGCGCCGGCGCGCTCGGCAATACGTCCGTCAGGTTTGGGGCTTTTGGTGAATTCAGCGTAGCGGTTGTTCTCGTACATGAAAATCATCGGTAGCTGCAGGACAACCGCGAGGTTCAAAGACTCGGCGACGGTGCCTTGATCCGAGGCGCCGTCGCCAATAAAGGCCATGGAGACGGCGCCGTTACCCAATGTTTTTGCGGTCAGGGCAGCGCCCGCGGCAATTGGCGGGCCGCCGCCCACAATGGCATTGGCGCCCAGCATGCCCTTGGACATATCGGCAATATGCATCGAACCGCCCTTCCCGTTGCAGAGGCCGTCCTCTTTGCACGCGAGCTCCAGCAACATCGACTCGATTTCGCAGCCCTTCGCAATGCAGTGACCGTGCCCTCTGTGGGTACTAGCAATGTAATCCTCATTGGTCATATCCAGGCAGGCGGCGACCGCGATTGCCTCCTGGTTGCGATAGATATGAATAAATCCGGGCAACTTGCCCTGTTGGTATTCAGAGCGCATGCGCTCCTCAAACTCGCGGATGGTTTTCATCAGCCGATAGGCTTCGGCCAGTTTTTCAGATGACATGTCCATGAGACCTCCCCCGAAGGTGTTTCAAAGACTGGGCAAAGAAAGGGCCCCAGAGGGGCCCCAAGAATACTGCCATGGATCGATCAGAAGCTGTATCCAATCTGAACACCATACTCACGCGGTGGTCCGAAGCGAGAGAAGTTCCACAACGTCGCAACCGGGTTAGCTGATACGCGATAACGCTCATCCGTGAGGTTTTTGCCATAGACCGATATGTCGAATCCCTGAGTTCCCGTATAGGTGATGTATCCGTTAACCAAAGTTCTCTCTTCGAGCTGAGTATTGGCCTTCTGCTTGATCACTGGATTAGCAGCGGTACCTCCCTGAACGTTAGCCGGGAATGAGCTGGTCTGTGCATCATCCTGATAGTGCATGTTCACGTTGTAAGTGATCGTGGCACCATCAGACAGATCCTGAAAGTAGCTCACGCCAATGCCATAGTTGAGTTCAGGTGAGAATGGCACCTCAAGACCACTCAGGTCCGGGTTGATCTGACCGCCTGCACCAGTGATGCCAAGATCAGCTGGATTAATGCCGGGGCTGTAATCATCATATTCATGATCCAACCAACCAAGGTTGCCGTCGATACGAATGTTATCCGTTACGGCCCACTGCATTTCGACCTCAATTCCTTGCGCTGTCGATTCACCGACGTTAACCGCTTTTGTTTCCTGGAATGTGTTTCCGGCAGCGTCCTTAATGGTTACGACAGTATCACGCTGCAGACTTTCATAAGTTGTGTTGAAGTAAGCAGCATTCAAACGCATAGTCCCATCAAGAAGATCAGCTTTCAGCCCGATCTCTATATTCTCATTTTCCTCAGCATCGTATGCCGCACAAGAGGTGGGTGATCCACAGGTCTCTGAGTAACCGCCCGCAACAAACCCTGTAGAAAAGCTGGCATAGGCCATCATGTCGTCAGAAAGTTTGTAGTCTGCAACCACCCTGAAGGTGGTTTTCGTCCACGTTTCAGAGTTCTTCTGCACATTACCAAATGCGGACTCTGGCAGGGGGTTAGTAAATGGGCCATCCCATTGATCCAGTGTGATGAAGTTACTCACGGGATTTCCGCCACCGCCACCCAAGTTAAGACGCACGAAGTCCTTTTCATCATGGGTGTAGCGCAAACCACCGGACAGCGTTAGACGATCGGTAATCTCAAAAGAACCATCGCCATAAACCGCCCAGGTTTTTCGGTCCTGACTTGTGTACTGAATTTCGTACGTGTCACGATAGAACTCGGCCGCGGCCAATGGTAGATAGAAGCCCAAGCTACCAAATACAACGAACTCGAGGTCGTCTGTATATGAAGCCGCGCCAGCGACAAAATTGAAGGGACCTTCGTACTGACTGGCCACTCGCAACTCTAGCTGAGTCGTGTCTCTGGTGGTATTTCGGCTTGCGTCATAAAGCGACGTGTAAGCCTCGCCGGTATAGGTGCTGGCAAGAATCTCATCCTGATCGCGCATACCGGTGATCGCTTTCACCACGTAGTCACCCAGATCAAATTCCATATTCAAGTAGATACCATCAGCGTCAATCTGGTGTCCGCCAGCCATATTGATTGCTGCGGTTTGCTTATAGCTCTGTCCGGTGATAAACGGATCGCTGACACCCTGATCCTGCCAACCTGGAAAGCCTATTATTGGCCAGATATACCCCTCTCCTGAGGGCGTATCATTGGCTGTTGCAGGGGTCTCAGAATCATCATCAACATGTTCGAAGATTAGATCTGCCGCCATCCAATCGTTGGGTTCCCAACGGAACTTCAGTTTGCCGGCGAGAACGTCCTTACCACCTATGTTGCTGCCGTCACCCGTAGTCGGGAAAGTCGATCGAATACTGTCGGTGGAAGGTGAATTCGGGTCGCCAGTTACCTCGCTACAGGCAAAGCACACCAAATCGCCACCCATTGGCTTGGTATTGCTCCAGAAGCCGTCAGAATAATCACGGATTACAGACAGGCGTGCTGCGAGGGTGTCACCTAGGGGCACGTTCAAAGCGAACTTGAACTTCTCAATGTCGCTGTCGTTGCTGGTGTACTGGCCATAATTCACTTCGAACTTACCGCCGAGCTCTCCGCCCACCTCTGGCTTGATCGTGGTAAATGCAATCGCGCCGCCGGTCGTGTTCTTTCCAAAGAGGGTGCCCTGCGGGCCGCGGAAGATCTCTACCTGTTCGATGTCGAATACTTCAACGAACTGCGACTGAACGTGGTTAAACGCATATTCGTCTACCGTCAGGCCCACAGAGGGGTCCTTCGTAACCAAAATTGAAATGAAGCCCGTGCCACGCATACCGCCAGCAATTGCATTAAAACCATTCTGCGGCGTCAACGTGACGTTAGGGGAGAGTTGCGCGAGCTCCGTGACGTCATTCTGGAAGGTCTTCTCCAGCTGTGCGGCTGTAATCGTGCTCACCGCTATAGGAAGATCCTGCTGCTGCACATCGCGCTTGGTACCTGTCACGATGACTTCTTCTAATGCAGAAGCGGTAACTTCTTCGTCCTGAGCGATTGCCGGTATTGCCTGAGAGGCGATGGCTACTGCGAGAGACAGCGCCATTTTGCGAGCGGGAAACCGCCCGAGTGGGGTTTTGGTCGTCATGGCATGTTCCTGTTGTGTTTTTTTGTAGTGTATTGCGGCGCTAACAGAGTTTTACCGCACTTTCGGCGGCTTGCTGAACGCCAACAAGTTTCAGAATACTGCTAAACTTTTGTCCGTACAAGCACCCAAAAAATGACAATAACGGGGTAGGGAGGGCGAAATGAACGGCTGCCAAGCGAAAATCGCGCGTATTCGGGCTCATCTGGCATCAGAAGGTGCTGCCGGGGCCATGCTCAGCACGCCAGACAATGTTTTCTATGCCACAGGATTCAGCTCCGTCATGGACGGCTGGCATTTGGTGGAGCCCATTGCCGCGGTGTTTGTCCCCACCGATACCGGATCGCCCGTGGTCCTCATCCTGCCCGAAGCCAGTGTAATCTCGCCCATCGTCTCCGCGCGCGGCGGGCACCCGGTCCACTTCGACCGACTCGCCACCTTCGACATGCTGAATTTTTGCGAGACGGCGCGGGCCGAGGATGCTCATCTGGCCCTGCCAGAGGACCTGCTGTCGGAGCTGGGCTTTGTCATGGAGCAGGTTGAGGGTCAGTGCGAGCCCGACATTATTCAGACGATCGCAGCCTCGCTGTCACGTCACGTGGCCAAAGGGGAGCGGGTTCTTTTTGATGATCTTCGGGTGGCGGCACGGGTCGAGGCGTTGACTGGCCAGGCATCCGGCGACGCCCTGGATGTGATGTTCGCGGCACGGGCGGTGAAAACCGCAGAGGAGCTCGATACGCTGCGCGAAAGTGGGCAGATCGCTGATGCCATCATGGCCTACACCATTTCGCAGCTGGGCATCGGTAAAAGCTGGAGCGAGGTCGAGAAGCAGGTGGCGCATTTTATGATCGACCACGATGTGGATCCGCTACCGGGCAGTCCCATGCTGTTTGGCGGTGCCTATGATCTGGTCTTTCGCCCTGATCTGTTTCGTACGCCGGTCAGCCGCCCCTTCGAGGGAGGAGAAATTGCCATTCTCGAAACCCAGGGGCGCTACAAAAACTTTTGGATCGACATCAACCGCACCGCCCATATCGGGCCCGCCACACCCGCCTACCGCGATCAGTTCAACGCTGTAAGAGACATCTTTGACACAATCAGCGCGCGCCTGAAGTCTGGAGTGAATACCGCGGAGATCTGCGCTTTCCGTGAGATACCGGCAACACAACGCCTCGACCCGCCGGAAAAATTGCTGGTGGTGGCCCATTCTGTAGGTCTGGTCCCACTAGAAAGCCCTGTGAAATACCCGGGCACAGGATTACATGGCGCAAAGGAAGGTTTCATCGTGGAAAAAGGCATGGTCATCAGTATCGACTGCCTGTACTTCGGTAGCGGGCTGGGGCCATCCCACATGGAAAACGTTTTTATTGTGACTGAGAGAGGCGCGGAGCCGCTGTATCGCTTCCCGCTGGATTTGGCAGAGACCGCCTGAAACTCTGAGTCTGACTAGGCGCGCTGCTTCAGGTGGTAGCCAAATCGGGGGAACCACACCCGAGCAGGCTCGCCCGATATGGGCTCCACGCCCAGCACCACCTGTTCCTGATCCACCGCGAGCAGACGGCCTGATGCGCTGCCGCGATCCGCTGACCCCGCAGAAATGTCGACCTGCTCGCCAACCCATTGGCCCAGAGGCTCCTGATCGGAGGTTTCGGGGAGCGGCCTCGCCGGCCCTTGCTTCAGCGCCTGCCACGCGATCTCGATATCGGCATCCACTCGCATACCCGTGCCCAATGCCGACATCCGCTCATACCATTCAACGAGTCGTGGGAAGGTCTCTACAATTGGCATGAGCGCTGGCAGCGCACTGTGAATCATCCACACCATTCCCCAGACGTGAATGTCCCAGCCGTCTGCCTGCGCGCCGCCCAGAAAATCCTGACCCAGTCCCAGTTGGGCTTCTACGGTGCCGAGGTACGCCCGCACCTGACTGCGACGATCGGGGTCCGAGACATCGAGCGTATCGAAATTGACATCGGGGAAGACCTGCTTACGATCGGCCAGAAAGTCGGCATCCCACTCACTCTGGTAGGCCGCCAGCGCCGCATGCAGGAGTGGTGTAAAAAGCCGTTCGCCCCACGCATAGAGCGCCGCCTCTCGCAATCCACCCTGAGCATTGATCGCTGGCCCATTGGTATCAAACTCGTCGAGCGCGCGCGCAATCATCCAGTTGTCGATGAAAACATCCCGGCCAATCTGCAACACCGGGGTGCCGCGATAGCCACCAGTGAGTGCCTCAACGTCGGGCTTCGGCGCAATCATGGGCATCTCCACGCTCTGCCACGATAGCCCCTTGAGCCCCATCATCTTCTGCGCCTTTTGCGAGAAGGGGGAGATGTCGTATTGATGCAAAATCAGAGTGGTACTGGCCATGTTGATCATCCCTGTCGGTCCCTGCAAACCCTGACGCCGCGCGGTGTTGTCGTCAAGGTCCGTCATATCACCGGGCAAAAAATTTGAGGCGCCCACTTCTCTGCCGCTAAGCTTGAGTCATGGATGCCTTAACCACCTTCTCGAAGGTTGTGAATGAAGCCACCTCCCTATTAGGAGAGTCAGGCTTTGCAGCCACATTGGGTAACGGCATTCGCGAACTGATTGAGGCGGATGACGTGTCTCTCATTCGCTATCCCGATACAGGCCCCCCTGTGATCGAATATACCCTGCCCCCCAAGCGACGGGGTAAGACAACGCTGGACCGCTACGTAAAGGGACCGTTTCTATTGGATCCTTTTTATCGTGCAGCACAGGTTGATGGTCGTTTTGGCGTGTTCCGTCTTCGCGCGCTGGCACCGAGTGGCTTCAAAGAAAGCGAGTATTTTCGCACCTGGTACCACGAATGTGGCTTTCAGGACGAGTGTGGGCTGCTGATCGCGCTAGACAGCGGCTCCCTGAACCTTGCGCTGGGCATGACCGGCGGCAGCCGCCGTTTCTCGAAGCGCCAAGTAGACCGGCTCGAAGCGGTGTTCCCGG
>PYIJ01412404.1_pt1 | contig 11088 bp, 11 predicted proteins | sample 3578051 | NCBI WGS metagenome assembly PYIJ01 (sample SAMN08408021, study PRJNA431606) | Marine metagenome isolate SA_KN192-05_S13_5m, whole genome shotgun... | biome: marine; feature: oceanic pelagic zone; material: water; isolation source: surface water sample, 0.2-0.8 um fraction ... | reverse complement strand
CTTCACTATCCAAATTCCGAGTTTCTAGAGCATTTCGAGTGCCGGTTTTTTTGTGACAATGTGTATCAATGCTAGCGCAGAGATTTCAGCGCGCGTGACATTGCACGACTTTTTGAGAACTGGTTCTCACTCTGACATCGTTGGCTGTGCGGCGAACCGCCAATGAAAGGCGGCACCGCCCAGATGGGACTCTTGGATTTCTACCTGCCACCCGTGCGTGCCGCTAAGCTGCTGCACGACAGCCAGGCCCAGCCCGCTGCCGCCTGTGCTTGGGTTGCGCGAGGCCTCGAGTCGGTAAAAGGGTTGAAAGACGCTGCTCCGCTCTGCTTCTGGGATACCCGGACCGTCGTCGTGCACGACAATTTCCGTCGCACTCAGGGACACGCTCACGCTGCTCGCGTACTTGATGCCATTACCCACCAAGTTCACCAACACCCGTGAAAACGCATTGGGCGCGAGGCTTACGACCAAGTCATCATCAATGGTTGCGAAAAGCTCGACGTCTTGGTCGAAGGTCTCCAGTACTTCAGTGACGTAGGCCAAAAGCGCCACCGGCTGCGCCGTTTCCCGGGTACCCTGGGCAAACCGCAGTGCATCGGTTATCAACGTGTCCATAGTTTCTAGGTTGCGCTCAAAGCGCTGCGCCAGCGCCGGGTCAATGTCATCGGGTAGCAGGGCAAGGGCTAGCCGCATGCGCGTCAAGGGTGTGCGCAGATCGTGGGAAATGCCTGCCATCAAGGTCGTTCTATTGGCTAACAGCAAGGCGATCTCGTCAGCCATGGTATTGAAGTTGCGCGCCAGCAACACCAACTCTCGGGGGCCGGTCTCAGGCAAGGGCTCGATTTCCGCCAGGCCGCGAAACGCTTCCGCCTGCTTACCCACTTGTACCAAGGGACGCGCAATGCGGCGCACGATCAGTAGCGACGTCAAAAAGACAATGCCCGAGCCCAACGTGGCAATTGCGATGGCAACGTACAGCAACTGCACGTCACGCCGATCCGGCGAAAAACCAATTTGCAGGCTGTAACCCGCCATCGGCACGTCAACCCAAATCAGGTCTTCGCCATCGTACATTTGCACATCAATGGCCAAACGCTGCTGCAGTTTTTCCACCAATATTTGTGTGAATGGTAGGTAACGCTCCAGAGGCGGGAGGGACTGTTCAGCGACGCTAATGATCAGATCGTGGCCTTGTGCCAGTTCCAGCTCAAAATAAGGGCGTGCCTGAGGCGGTAGCTCTACCCACGTTTGTGCTGAAAGCACGAGCAAAGCGGCCTCATCATCCGCCGACCGCTCAGCTATGGGGTCGATGACAAAGACATTCAGGGCAAAGGTCGCGACCAAGACAATGGCGAAGGAGCTAATCGCCAGCGTGAGATTGGTACGCCCTAGGAGCGATTGCGGCTGTAAGGATTCAGAGTTGCGAATTCTCTTCAGCAAATTCATACGCTATCCCAACCGGGCATTCAGGCGTTTAGTGCGCGCTGGAAGATTCTGCGTTGACCGGACAAAACATATAACCCTTGCCCCAGATCGTTTTAATGAACACCGGATTTGTGGGGTCACTCTCAAGCTTAGAGCGCAAGCGCGTAATGCGTACGTCGATGGAGCGATCAAAGGGCGAGCGCTCAGCGCCCGTCAGAAGATCGAGTATGCGGTCTCGATGCAGCACCTTGTTCGGGTGAGAAACTAAGATGGCCAGCAGATCAAATTCACCCGACGTCAGAGGTATGTCCTTATCGCCGCGACGGAGCTGATGGGCCGCTGTGTCGAGAGTGAAAGCTCCAAAGTTTGCCGAAGAGGAAGCCTCCTGCGCATCATAGACAAGGCGGCTGGAGCGGCGCAGCACTGCGCGAATCCGCGCGAGCAATTCACGGGGGTTAAACGGCTTGGCCAAATAGTCGTCCGCGCCAAGTTCCAACCCAACGATCCGATCTACGTCGTCGCCTTGAGCAGAAATAATAATGATAGGCAGGTCTAGGTCTTTTTTTACGCGTTGCGCAATGGTCAGGCCGTGCTCGCCCGGCAACATAAGGTCGAGTACCAGTAAGTCGACGGTATGATCTTGCAGATAGCTGTTAAGCTCCTCACCAGACTGCACTGTATCCACCGCAAAGCCCTGCTGTTGCAGATAGGCTTGGGTTAGCTCGCAGATTTCCGGGTCGTCGTCCAAGACCAAAATTCGCTCAGGCACCGCCTCAGCTTCTTGTTGATTCGCCAATGCCATATCCCTACTGCTCGATGCCTTGGGTACGCTGTTCCAGCGTTTCTCGTTGAGGGGTCGACACGCGACGAACGCCGTCCTTGGGGCGTTCGGCGTAAGTTGCTCGTCGACTGCGTTGATCAAACCCTGCGCCAAAGCGCACCGTGGTTGTGATGACTCTAACCTTACTCGGCGGCGCCTTTGCGACGTCACTGTCATGCTTAGACTCACCTTCTTCAGCGTTACCCGCGGCGGATGCTGATGCGGTTGATCTTACACTTGAGCGGTACGGCTGGGCGCCAGGCAACAATGTCTGCTCTCGCACTAGCCGACTGCCGTCGGGCAGTATCTGCGTGACCGTAGTGCGAATCACCATTTCTCGCGGAGCATCCCGATTTGCTGAAGGGTTTTGCGGCTGTCCGACCGCTTGATCATTCAAGCTGCCACTCAGCCTGTTGGATTCACGCCCATAGCTATGTTGGGTTTGGGCGCGCTTAATTCTCAGTGTTAACGATGGCGGGTGATTTTGAAGATTGCTGCTGTTTGCTGAGGCTTCGGCTTTTTTCGCCAAATGCATTCGCTTGCGCACCTCGGCAAGCAGGTCTCGTCGTTGAATAGCATCGAGCTGGGGCCAGCGCTGCAGCAATAGCCCAATTTGCTGGTCAGTCTCATTTGCTAACTGTGCCGAAGGGTTTTCATCGATGGCGACTGCGGCGGTATTCTGTGCATATCCCGCTGTAGCCAATCCGAGCCATATGCAAACGTTAGCGCCTGTGCGCAGTGTCTGCCTTACATGCTGGCAAAGTAGTTGGTGGGTGCCTCTTACCTTGATTGATCTCATTCAGTCATGGTGCCCTTTGGCCAACCTTCTGACAACGCTCTAGAAGGCCAATTATCTGCGCCGCCTGTTTCTAGGCCATGTCCTTCCTGTTTCAAAGTGTTACGTGTCAACGCCGGTTTGCGACGTTATCTGGCGGGCCTGACATGTGCGATAAAGCGCACAAATTCAGCCCATAAAAAAAGCGACCATAATGGTCGCTTTTATATCCGCTCTTCGGCTTCGGATCTTGGCTTTAGATCGTGTCTTTAGCTCTTATCCTTAGATCCTAGCTTCGGCGTATGGGTAACCCGGCTTATACCGATTCGAACAGACCTGCAGCCCCTTGGCCGCCGCCGATGCACATGGTCACAACACCGTACTTCTTATTGCGACGCTTGAGTTCACGCAGGATCGATCCGGTTTGACGCGAACCGGTCATACCGAATGGATGGCCGATTGAGATGCTACCGCCCAGTACATTGTACTTCTCGTTATCGATGCCGAGGGCATCGCGGGAGTACAGGCACTGCGAAGCGAACGCTTCGTTCAGTTCCCAAAGGTCGATGTCATCGATAGACACGCCAGCATTCTTCAACAAACGTGGAATCGCGAACACAGGACCGATGCCCATTTCGTCAGGCTCACAACCAGCAACCGTGAAGCCTCGGTAAATACCCATTGGGGTCAGGCCCAGCTGAGCCGCGCGATCAGCACTCATCAGCAGTGTCATAGACGCACCGTCAGACAGCTGTGAAGCATTACCCGCCGTGACAGAACCGTCTTCTTCGAAAGCAGGCGGCAGTGACGCCAGGCCTTCCAGCGTGGTCTGTGGACGGTTGCACTCGTCCTTGTCCACCCAAACTTCTTCGTGGGTTTCTTCACCGGTCTCTTTATTTACCTTGAGCATAGTGGCGTTCATGCCAACGATCTCTTCGGCGATTGAGCCTGCTTCAACGGCTGCATGATAACGCTGCTGGCTTTGCAGCGCATACTCGTCTTGCGCTTCACGAGTGACTTGGTAGCGACGCGCAACAACCTCGGCGGTGTTACCCATAGCCATGAAGATCTCTGGCTTCTCGTCCAGCAGGCGCTGGTTTTGCTTCGCCTTGCCAGGTTCTTGGCGAGTTCGCATAGAAATGCTGTCTACACCACCAGCAATGGCCACTTCGGTTTGTCCGCTAGCAATTTGGTTTGCTGCCAGCGCAATAGACTGTAGGCCTGAAGAGCAGAAGCGGTTGATCGTGACGCCAGCTGCAGTGATAGGCAATTTTGACAACACGACCGCCAAACGAGCGAGGTTACCGTCCTGCTCACCGGCGTGGCTTGCCGCGCCAACGTATACGTCTTCGACTTCGTCGGGTCCAAGCTGTGGGTTTCGATCCAACAATGAATCAATGCAGTGAGCCAACAGATCGTCGGAACGAGTCAGGTTGAAGCTGCCGCGAAAGGCCTTGGTCAAGCCAGTGCGAACGCTATCGACAATTACAACATCGCGCATGGTTATTTCCTCTTTTTTATCAAAGCTAATATTTCTTTTCAGCGGTTCCCACCGCCGGCGGTTTTGAACTAAGGCCGCAACGTCAATCCCCCACAGCCATTTCGGACCGCCATTTAAGTCTCCACGACTCCGCGTGGAGTCACACTAGACCGGCAAGAGTTAACAATCAGTGTGACTACCGCTTGATCAAGCGATAGGTATCGACCTCAAAGATCAATGTTCCCCCACCCCGACGATGAACTCGGTCTTTCCTAGTTCCCTGCGCCGATGTTAAACAGATCATCCCGGCAGTGCTACCGCAGCGTGGACATGTAGAACCCCAAGATTTCACGCATCAAGATATTGCGCTATGGTCATCGAGTCGCACACCAAGGAGCAGCTATGACTCAATTTCACCAACTCACCATGACCAACGCGCAAGGCGAAGAAATTAGCTTTCAGGACTTTGCCGGCCAAACCTGTCTTATCGTCAATGTCGCGAGCCGCTGAGGCCTCACCAATCAGTACGCCGGGTTGCGTACTCTGCAAGAAGAATTCAGCGATCATCCCTTCACGGTACTGGCATTTCCCTGCAACCAATTTGGAGCGCAGGAGCCGGGCTCAGACGCCGAAATTTTGGAATTTGCCACGACTAAGTATCAGGCAAACTTTCCGATATTCAGCAAAATCAACGTTAACGGTAGCCAGGCTTGTGAACTGTATGCGTTCTTAACAAGTCAGCGTGAGGACGAAGAGGGCAATGCCGACATTCCGTGGAACTTTGCCAAGTTCCTGGTGGACGGTAACGGCGAAGTCGTCGGCCGCTTTAGTCCGCAAACGGCACCTGAGGAGCTAAAAACTATTATCGTAGAAACCGTAGAAGCCTCTGCATAACGAGCAAAGGCTAATACCTTCGCAAGAAAAAACCTCGCAACTGGCTAACGGTTAGCGGGGTTTTTTGTGCATGGCAGCCAGTTTCTTGGCTTGCGTTTCAGCTTAGCTCGATCAGATAGCGTGTCGCCTAGAAGTCGCACTTCGCCCTCACCGCCAAAGCTGTGTCGGGATTTTCGGCAAAGGTCACCACACCGACGCGCTCGATTCCTAGCCAAGAAACCCAGCTTGAGTAGCGCCTACCTTGGCTTTTCCTCGGTTGGAGCCAGCACGTCGTTGCCAAGACTAACCCCGCAGCACTGCCTCCTAAACCTGAACCCACAAGCCCCAGCGCTGAGCTTAAGAATCGCGGTAGCAGTCTGTTCCCGATTACAGCACCATGAACTGCAGAGGGAGGAACAGCCATGACAGATTTATTTGAGAACTACACATCACCGTGGATGAACGATGAGCTCACCATGCTGCGTGATGCGGCGCGCAAATTTTTCACAAGCGAACTTGCGCCTGAGCAAGAACGCTGGGAGGCGAACGGTCTTGTCGATCGCGACGCCTGGACAAAGACCGGGGCTGCCGGCTTTTTGCTCGCAGAAATGCCTGTGGAATACGGCGGCGCAGGCGGCGACTACCGCCACGAAACCGTGATCATGGAAGAACAGCTGCGCTCCGGAGCCTCAGGTCTCGGCACCCAAGTACACAGTCAAATTGTTGCGCCCTACTTCCGACATTACGGCAACGAAGATCAGCGGCAGCGCTGGCTGCCGGGTATGGCTGCAGGCACCAAGGTGGGCGCCATAGCCATGACGGAACCCAATACGGGTTCCGACCTGCAGAGCATTCGCACCACGGCCATTCGCGATGGCGACGAGTTCGTCATCAATGGCTCGAAGACCTACATCAGCAACGGACAGCACTGTGATCTGGTCATAGTGGTCGCAAAGACCGATCCATCCCAAGGTGCCAAGGGCATCAGCCTAATCGTGGTTGAAGGGGCCACGGAGGGCTTTAGCAAGGGCCGTAACTTAAAGAAGCTCGGCCAAGCAGCAGCTGATACCTCTGAGCTCTTTTTCGAAGACTGCCGAGTGCCCGCTGAAAATCTCGTCGGCGAGGAAGGTAAGGGCTTCGTGCAGCTCATGCAGCAGCTACCCCAGGAGCGTTTGAATATTGCCCAAGCAGCCGTAGTGGATATGGAGCGCGCTATCACGTTAACCCTCGAGTTTGTGAAAGAGCGCAAAGCGTTTGGGCAACGGGTGCTGGATTTTCAGAACACTAAGTTCAAGCTCGCAGAATGCAAGACCGAAGCGCTGATTGCGCGGACCTTTGTGGATCAGTGCTTGATAAAGCATCTAGCGGGTGAGTTGGATGCGTCAACGGCCTCTATGGCCAAATACTGGTGCACGGACAAACAAAACCAAATCATCGACACCTGTTTACAGCTGCACGGCGGCGCAGGTTATATGGACGAATACCCGATCTCGCGCATGTACAAAGACGCGAGAGTGCAGTCCATTTACGGCGGCACCAACGAAATCATGAAAGAGTTGATTAGCCGAACACTTTGAAAATCTTGGAGCAAACCATGTTCACTCAGACTCGTACTTTACCGATTCGGCTCATAGTCGCCGTCGGCCTAATACTCTCAAGCGTCAGCGTTCAAGCCGCTTGGCAGCTGGTGAATGAGTCATCCCAACTGAACTTCATTTCCGTCAAAGCCAATCACATTGCAGAGACCCACACCTTTGACCTGCTTTCGGGCTTCATCACCGATAGTGGCCAGGCGCAGCTCAGTATTGATCTGGCGAGCGTCGAGACGGGTATCAAAATACGTAATGCACGGATGCAGAACATGCTCTTTAACGTGGTCTCATTTCCTCAAGCAGAAATCACAACCGAGCTAAACCTTGGCGAACTCACGTCTTTGACTGCACCGATCGTAAAACCCATTTCCGCCCAACTCAGTTTGGTCGGACAATCAACTCAAGTGCAGGGCGATGTGCTGGTGGTGCCCATAGACGACAACACTGTGAGCGTCACCACGGTGGCGCCTATTGTCGTCAACGCCAACGCTCTGGAACTGGTGAACGGCATCGAAGCGCTACGCGAGGTCGCCGGCCTGCCCTCCATCAGCTACAGCGTCCCCGTTACGTTTAGCCTGACCTTCCGCCGTTAAGCCAAGACCAAACCCGGGTGCTCGCCTATTGGCGGTTTTATTGGCCTCTCGCCCTTATCGGGGTGGGGATGGTGTTGTCGGTGCAATTTCAAAATGCAGCCCTCGCCAAATATCCCAACGCCATTACTGAGCTCGCCGTACTCGCGCTGGCCTATGGCGTGTTCAGCTTTTTTAACGCCTCGCTGCAGTTCATCGCCCAGCTGTCCAATGTATATGCACGCAGCCCCCACGCCACCCGCCAGTCTTGGCGATTTGTCGTCTTGGCCAGCACGCTGATTATGGTGCCTCTCGCCGTCATCGCGGGTACGCATGCCGGCATGGCGCTGATATCCAACATCTTCAGCATCAATGTAAACCTCACTGGCAGAGTGGGCGAGTACCTCACGCTGCTTTGTCCGCTGATTTTGCTGAACGGTCAGCGCCACTACTTTTCCGGTTTGTTAGTACAGGCCAAACTCACCGGGTGGATGACCACGATCAACTTCATCTATCTGGGCGTGGTCATCACCACCCTGCTCACTGGTTTGGCCCTGGCAATCAAGCCAACCTACGTTGTGGTGGGTGCCGAGACGCTAGGGGTTATCGTAATGCTTGCCCTGCTGCTATGGGCGCGTTACCGCCTGTACCAACCACCGAAAAACTCTGAGCACGAAGCCGTTACGTTTCGCGAGTTGTGGGGATTCTTTGTGCCGGTCTCCACCACCGGCGTCATGTTCGCACTCAGCCGCCCAATCCTGTTCGCCTTTGTGGCACGCACGCCAGATGGCATCGCGACCATTGCGGCGCTGCGCGTCGCTTTTGACTTCAGCATGATCTTTCAGCAGGCGGCCAATCAGTTCCGCCACTTTTTTATCAGCTTTGGCTTCGACGATCTGCCCAGCAAACGTCGTTTCATGGTCGTTGTCGGCGCGGGTATTACCGCCATCATGCTGATTTTCAGTTTGACGCCACTGCACAGCTTGCTGTGGGGCTCGCTTATGGGGCTACCGCCTCAGCTGCTGTCGGTGTCTCGAGACGCCACCCTCATCATGTGTCTGATGCCGGCGATCATCATCTACCGCAACTACTTTCACTCTCAGCTGATGATGGCGCGCCAAACATCGGGCATGGCCTATGGTGGCATCGTGCGGGTAATTGGCATCTATGCCTGTGCCCAGCTGCTGTTCTCCGTGGGCTGGCTCGATCATGTTGCCGCCACTTTTATCCTGATTCTGGGCTTTGTTATCGAGGCGGTCATTGCCAAAATGTCGAGCCAACGGGCAGCTTTGCTGAATTAGCCGCCACCGCACGCGACAGCTGATTTATACTGCACCGCTCATTGCACAGCTTATCAGTCAGGATTTCCTCTATGACCGTTACCTTGGGCCCAACCTCCCACACCTATTTTTCTCAGCGCCTGCGGCTGCATTACACCGACTGGGGAAACCCAGACGCACCGCCCATGATCTTGATTCACGGCGGTCGTGATCATTGCCGCAACTGGGATTGGGTTGCCGAGCACTTCCATGACGACTACCACATCATTGCGCCAGATTTGCGCGGCCATGGCGATAGCGAATGGATGGTCGGCGGCAGCTACAACCAAATTGATTACGTCTACGATATTGCCCAACTGCTACATCAAAAGCAGATGTCGCCAGTAACGGTCATTGGCCACTCGCTGGGCGGATCTATCGCCCTACTCTATACCGCCCTGCATCCGGCAAAGGTCAGCAAACTGGTAGCCATTGAAGGCATGGGGCCGCCACCGTCCATGATCGAGGAGCGTATGGGCCAGAGCATGAGTCAGCGGCTACACAACTGGATGGAGGGTATTCGAAAGTCCTCCGGACGCTTGGTAAAACGCTATCCGTCGCTGGAGGAAGCCTTTCAACGCATGCAGGCCGAGAACCCGCATTTGTCCGAGGACCAAGCACGACACCTGACCATTCATGGCAGCAATCAAAATGAGGACGGCACCTACAGCTGGAAATTCGACAACTACGTGCGCAACTTCGCGCCCATTGGTGTGCCCTCAGACGAAATGGGCCAACTTTACGGCGATATCACATGCCCCACTTTGCTGGTACGCGGCCTTGAGTCTTGGGCGTCTGACCCGATTGCAGACGGTCGTACTGAAGCGTTTAACTGCCCGCTGGAAGTGGAGGCATTCGCTGAAGCCGGACACTGGGTACACCACGACCAGCTGGAAGGTTTTGTCACGCGGGTCAAACAGTTTTTGGCTGCGCCTGCCTAGCACCTTGCGATGAACACCATACAGGCCTTACACGACTCGAGCTGGCGCGGAGTGCTGCACATCACCGGCGGCGGCGCGTCGCTGCTTGCTGAACTGCTGGCGGTTGCGGGCGCCTCGCGCACAGTACTCGATGCCTCCATACCCTACGCCGAGCAGGCACTCGGCGACCTGCTGGGTAAGCCACCCGAGCAGGCGGCTTCACAAGCCACAGCCAGAGCCTTAGCCATGACCGCCTATCAGCGAGCAGTTGGCTTTGGCGGCAGCGACCACTTTGGGCTTGGCTGCACGGCAAGCCTGGTCACGGATCGCACGAAACGCGGCCAAACTCGCGCGCACTGGGCAATTCAAACCGTCAGCGCCACTCACGATTACCACCTCGAACTGGATGCGGCGAACAGCCGCAGTGAACAAGAGGCGGCACTGCGCGAGGCCCTGATCACCAGCTTAGGCGCGGCCTTGTTGGGCGATAATGACGCTGGAGTTCAGGGCAGTGTTTGCAGAGCGACTCCGCAATGGCAACCCCTGCTAGGCGCAACCCCTTACCGCTGGTGCAATGGCCAAAGCGATGGCAGCCTGATTTTGCCCGGCTCCTTCAATCCTGTGCACCACGGCCATTACCAGATGCTGCAGGTTGCCCAAGAGATCACTGGAAAAACTGGCGCCTTTGAACTGACGCTGCGCAACGCGGACAAACCGGACCTCGACTATTTATCTGTCCAAGAGCGTCTTGCCCACATGACAGATCAACACGTTTGGCTCACCAATCAAGCTAACTTTTCTGCTAAAGCCGAGTTATTCCCTGGTGCAACCTTCGTGCTGGGAACAGATACCATGGCGCGCATTGGCGAACTCCGTTTCTATCAAAACAGTAGCGATAAGCTCGCGGCGGCCATCGAACGCTTGCGGAGCGTCGACATTGACTTCTTAGTGCTCGGCCGTGCACAGGGTGGGCGCTTCGTATCCCTTGATGATCTGACGCTGCCAAGCGCGCTACGGGCGTTGTGCGAGGGCGTGCCCGAATCAATGTATCGCAACGACGTCTCATCCACCAGCATTCGCGCCGAGCATGCCCTTAGTAAGCGGGATTCTCAGGAATAATCGTTTTCCACCGACCTTGGCGGAAACGCCAAATCAGCATCGCGCCTTTCAACACATAGTCACCGATCAATGCCGCGTAAACCCAGATCACCGGCAGACCGAAATAAGCGGCCACCGCGGCCAAACCACAGCGCACGACCAACAGCCCTAAAATTGTCGTGATTAATGGAAAGCGCGTATCGCCAGCACCACGCAG
>PYIJ01042799.1_pt1 | contig 11097 bp, 11 predicted proteins | sample 3578051 | NCBI WGS metagenome assembly PYIJ01 (sample SAMN08408021, study PRJNA431606) | Marine metagenome isolate SA_KN192-05_S13_5m, whole genome shotgun... | biome: marine; feature: oceanic pelagic zone; material: water; isolation source: surface water sample, 0.2-0.8 um fraction ... | reverse complement strand
TATCTATACCATGTCTTTTAGATTCCTTACTAAATTCTGAACTTTCTTCAGGCGGCATATCAACAATTAATAGGCCATCTAGTCCAACATCAACGGCTTCTTTCATGAATAATTCAGCACCTAAAGATTCAAAAGTATTCATATAACCCATAAAAACTAGAGGTGTTTCTTTGTCAGTTTTTCTAAAATCCTTTACTAATTTAAAAGTGTCCTTCAAGGACGCCCCATTTTCTAAGGCCCTTTCGTGACCTCTTTGAATTGAAACACCCTCGGCCATTGGATCTGAAAAAGGTACTCCGAGCTCTATAATATCTGCTCCAGATTCCACCATTGAATTCATAATATCAAGGGTAGTTGAATAATCTGGATCGCCTGAAACTATGTAAGTTATTAGAGCCTTCCTGTTTTCAGCATTAACTTTTGAGAAAGCTTCTTTTATCTTTGAACTCAAAGTTCGATTCCTTCAATTGAAGCTACTGTATTGATATCTTTGTCTCCTCTTCCGGAAACATTAACAACAATAGATTGATCTTTATTCATGGTTGGGGCAACTTTTTTAACATAAGCTATTCCATGGGCTGTTTCCAAGGCAGGCATGATCCCTTCAACTCTTGTTAACTCTTTAAAGGCATCTAAAGCTTCTTCATCATCTGCAGCTTCATATTCGGCTCTTCCAATGTCTTTCAACCAAGCATGCTCTGGACCAACACCTGGATAATCTAATCCTGCAGAAACTGAATGAGTTTCTATTACCTGACCGCCCTCATCTTGCATCAAATAAGTTCTCATACCATGAAGTACCCCTTCTCTTCCGTCATTTAGAGGAGCGGCATGTTTTCCAGTGCTCAAACCTAATCCACCTGCTTCTACACCTACTAACCTAACATCTTTTCTTTCTATAAACGGATAGAACAAGCCCATAGCATTTGATCCTCCGCCAACACATGCAACCAACATATCTGGATCGCTGCCTATCATTACTTTACTTTGCTCCAGAACCTCTTCGCCAACAACGGAATTGAAATCTCTTACTATCTGAGGATAGGGGTGAGGCCCTGCAACACTGCCTATAATATAGTAGGTATCATCAACGTTTGTGACCCAATCGCGCATGGCCTCATTCATGGCATCCTTAAGAGTCGAAGTTCCAGAACTTACTCCAACAACTTTTGCTCCTAGGAGTTTTATACGAAAAACATTTAATGATTGCCTCTTAATATCCTCCTCTCCCATATATACGATACATTCCAAGCCATGTCTTGCAGCGACAGAAGCAGTTGCCACACCATGCTGTCCTGCACCAGTCTCAGCAATTATCCTTTGTTTACCCATATGTTTAGCTAGCAATATCTGTCCAACTGTATTATTGATTTTATGTGCTCCAGTGTGATTCAAATCCTCTCTCTTTAGATAGATCTTTGCCCCACCAAGCAATTCTGTCCAACGCTTAGCAAAATACAAGGGTGAGGGTCTTCCTACATAGTGAGCTAAATCGTCTCTAAACTCTTTCAGGAATTTCTGATCCTTTTTTATTAATTCATACTGCTCTGATAATTCCTCTAGAGCAGGAACAAGTGTTTCAGCAACATACCGACCGCCGTAGATTCCAAATCGACCATTTTTATCTGGCAATAGTTCTTCAGACATTAAAACTCCTTACTTTTTCTACTAAATTAATTACCTTTGAATGATCTTTTATTCCAGGTTCTTCCTCAACACTTGAACATACATCTATGCCAATACAATTTTCTAGATTGAGTGAACTTTGAAAATTGGATTCATTTATACCGCCTGCAACCAGATACGGGATACTTACCTTATTCTTTAGCAAATTCAAATCAAAGGTTCGTCCAGTTCCTCCATATTCTTTTTCATCGAAACTGTCGAAGATCAACATTTTAGCATCTTTGTAGTCTTGATTGATCTTTTCTAGGTCAGTATCAGAATTAATCCTTATAGCTTTGATATATTCTTTTTCAAAACTTTTACAAAATTCATTACTTTCATCACCATGAAATTGAGGAATTGCATTTGGTATCTGTGTTAAGCAATCAGAGACGAACTCCTTTTTATGATTAACAAATATCAGCACAATTTGATATTTTTCAGGAAGCTTCTCTATAAGCTTCCTTACATGAGGCAAATCTACAAACCTTTTACTCTTTTGATATAAATTAAAACCTATGGCATCAACATCCAAAGTAGATACCAACTTAAGATCATTTGAATTTGTAATACCGCAGACCTTAATAAAATGACTCATAAACAAAATTATAGAATATAAAAGATAAAGATTAGTTAAATTAGATTATTCCTAAAATCTGGTAATTTGAATTTTTTAGGATATTCTGGGCCAAGAAAATATAAACCAGAAGAATTTACCGTTTTTCCAGCTCTCCTTCGATCTTGTTGAAGTAAAATTTTATTTACCTCTTTTGGCTTAATCTCTTTTTTTCCAACCATCAATAACGTGCCTATTATTATTCTGACCATATGAAGTAGGAAAGCATTTGCCTGTATCTCAACTAGTAAGAAATTTTTTTTTCTAGAAATCTTTATATTTTTAATATTCCTTACGGGTGTTTTAGATTGACATCCAGAACCTCGAAATGATGAAAAATCATGCTCTCCAATTAGATATTTTGCAGCTAATTTCATAGACCTTGTATCTAATTTTTGCGGAATAAATAAAGATCTACCAGACCACAACGCTGACGGCGTTTTATCATTTAATATGTTGTAAATATAAGATCTTTGTTTAGCTGAAAATCTAGCATGAAAACTTTCATCAACTTCCTTAGACCAGATTACTCTTATATCAGCTGGTAAGTAAGAATTTACACCTCTAACCCACTCCGTCGATGATCTTATTGATTCAGTATCAAAATGTAAGACTTGCATAAAAGCATGAACTCCAGCATCAGTCCTTCCGCTGCAAAAAGTTTTAATATCATGATCAGCAACTTTAGAAATAGATTTTTCTAGATGGCCTTGTATAGTTTGTTTTGTGGTTTTTTGCTTCTGGAAACCAAAATATTTGGATCCATCGTATTCTAGTCCTAAAGCTATTCTTGAGCTCATCTATTATGAATTAATTCTACTGAGTAAAAGATGAACTTTAGTCTTTTCTTCTTCGGTTGGTTGATCGTTAAGCACTTCATCTAATAAACGCCTGGGTTCATCTACCTGATTCATCTCTATTAAACTTCTCGACAAATTTATCTTTGCTTCTTTCTCATTCCCTATTTCATTAGTTATATCAATATCAGTTGGAACAGGGTCTTGGTTTTTCTCATATCTTATGAGCAATAAAACTGAGATGAATAATAGAAGACCAAAGAATAATCCACTGATTCCTTCAATATAGACTCCAGTTAAGAAGTAAAACTCTGTTTCTATACCTAATATGAGATTATCCATTCACCAATCAATCAAATATTAATGTGGCAATCTGAATGCTATTTAATGCGGCGCCTTTTAGAAGATTGTCAGCAACAACCCATAAGTTCAATCTGTTATCGCTCCATAAATCCTTTCTGAGTCTTCCTACATGGACTAAATAGTCTCCATCTGCATCAGAGGCTGCGGTCGGGTAATTTTCTTCACCGGAACCATGATGCAATCTTAGACCGGGAGCTTCTTTGAGAATTTTTATAGCTGACTCTTCAGATAATGGTTTTTCAGTTTGAATGTGTAAAGATTCAGAATGACCATTTAGTACCGGAACTCTCACGCAAGTTGCTGCAACCTGAATATTAGGGTCAAGAATCTTATGGGTTTCTTTTAAGAGTTTATTTTCTTCTTTTGTATAACTATTTTCTTCAAATACATCACAATGAGGAAGAACATTATTGGCTATTTGTTTAGGATAAACTAAAGACTGTAGATCTTTATTACCTTTATAAGCACTCAATTGCCCAAGTAATTCTTCGGTAGCTTCTTTTCCAGTTCCAGAAACGGCTTGTAAAGTAGTGATGTCAATTCTTTGTATATTAAATTCATCATGAAGAGGTTTTAAGGCCACTAACATCTGGATAGTGGAACAGTTTGGGTTGGCAATGATGCCTGGAAGAGAATAATCCAGAAGATCATTTCCATTAACTTCTGGAACAATAAGAGGTATTTTGTCGTCGTATCTAAAGCAAGAAGAATTATCTACGACTACGGAGCCCTGAGAAACTGCTTTAGGGCCGAACTCAGAAGAAACTGATGCCCCAGCTGAAAAAAGAGATAAATCTGTTTGACTAAAATCATATTCTTCTAGAGCTTGAATGTATTGATCTTCGCCTCTAAAGCATACTTTCTTACCTTTAGATTTCTGACTTGCCAATAGATCTACATTAGCGTCAGTAAAAAATTCATCTTCTAATAAATTTAAGAAAGCCTGACCTACCATGCCAGTTGCTCCGACAACTGCTATTCTTTTTGCTTTTTTCATAGTCCTATTTCAGTTTTTCAACAATCTTATTGCCCATCTCAGTAGTAGATAGTTTTTTATCTTTAGAACCCTCAAGATCATGAGTTCTGTACCCTTCTGATAAAACTTCTTGTATAGAATTTTCTATAGCTAAGGAAGCATCATCATGGTCGAAGCTATATTTCAACATCATAGCAACTGATAAGATTGCTGCAATTGGATTAGCTAATCCTTTTCCAGATATATCAGGTGCAGAGCCATGCACTGGCTCATACATACCTTTATTTTGTGAATTTAAAGATGCTGATGGCAACATGCCTATGGAGCCAGTCAACATGGCAGCAATATCTGACAAAATATCACCAAATAAGTTACCAGTAACCATTACATCAAATTGCTTTGGATCCCTTACTAACTGCATTGCAGCATTATCAACTAGCATATGAGATAATTTCACGTCAGGATATTCTTTAGAAATATTAGAAATTACTTCCCTCCACAAAACACTTACTTCCAGAACATTGGCCTTATCAACAGAACATAAAGTTTTATCTCTTTTTTGGGCAGTCTCAAATGCCACTCTTCCTATTCTTTCAATCTCCTTTTTACTATATATCATGGTGTTGAAAGCCGAATCATTAGTATCTGAAGTACCTCTTGGCTCACCAAAATAAATTCCACCTGTAAGTTCTCTAATTATTAATAAATCTAGATCTTGAACCTTCTCAGCTTTTAGAGATGAAGAATCGCTGAGATATTTTGAAAGAATTGCTGGTCTTAAGTTTGCGAATAGATCTAGCTCAGATCTTAAACTTAGCAGAGCTCTCTCAGGTCTAAGGTCATAATCTAGATTATCCCAGGCCGGTCCACCAACAGCACCTAGTAAAATTGCATCAGCGTCTCTAGCTAAGCTTAAAGTTTCATCTGGTAAGGGTTTTCCAAATTTCTCATAAGCAATCCCTCCAACTTCAGATTCCTGTATTGAAATATCTAAATTATGAGATAAGTTTATTTGATTGAGCACTTTTTTAGCTTCATCGCAAACTTCCGGTCCTATTCCGTCTCCAGGCAATATCAGAACTTTTTTATTCCCAGTCATGCTTAATTATTATTGTTAAAAATCCAAGGAGATTCCTTTTGTCTTTTCTTTTCGAATTCTTTTATATCATTGGCATGAGTTAAGCTGAGGCCTATTTCATCAAGGCCTTCCAAGATACATTTTTTTCTGAATGGATCAATCTCAAAATTAGCTATTTCATTGTCTTCTGAAAAAATCACTTGATTAAGAAGATCTATTTCAATTTCTTTTCTGTTTTCTGCAAGATTTAGAAGAGTCTGAATCTCGTCGGATGAAAGCACGATAGGTAATAATCCATTATTGAAGCAGTTGTTGTAAAAAATATCTGCAAAACTTTCTGCTATTACCACTTTGAAACCAAAGTCCATCAATGACCATACCGCATGCTCCCTGCTTGAACCGCATCCAAAGTTTTTCTTGCTGATTAAAATGTCAGAATTCAAATATTTTTTTTGGTTTAATACAAATTCTTCATTTATTTTTCTATCATTAATATCTTGTCCAGGAAATCCCTCATCCTCATATCTCCATGCATCAAAAAGGTTTGGACCAAAGCCACTTTTCTTTATCGATTTCAAAAATTGTTTAGGTATTATTTGATCGGTATCTATATTGTCTCTATCCAAAGGGATTGCTTGTCCTTTATGAAAACTATTAGAGTTTCTCATGTCAAATACTCCCTGACATCTACAAAATGACCTTCTATTGCCGAAGCTGCTGCAGTGATTGGGGATACTAGATGTGTCCTGCCTCCATATCCTTGTCTCCCCTCAAAATTCCTATTTGAAGTTGAAGCGCAATGTTCTCCATCTCCTAATTGGTCTGGATTCATAGCAAGACACATGGAACATCCAGGAGCTCGCCACTCAAAACCTGAATCTTTGAATATTTTATCTAAACCTTCTTCGATAGCCTGCTGAGAAACTAAACCAGAGCCAGGCACTACTATAGCTCTTTTGATTGATTCAGATACTTTCTTTCCTTCCAAGACTTTCGCAGCTTCTCTTAAATCTTCTATACGAGAATTTGTGCAAGAACCAATGAAAACTTGATCTAATTTAATATCTTTGATTCTTTTACCTGGTTCGAGGTTCATGTAATTAAGTGCATGTTTAACCGACTCACTATCAGGTTGAGGTATTAAGCCGTCTATGTCACATACCATTTCTGGTGAAGTACCCCATGTAACTTGTGGAGCAATTTGCGATCCATCAATCACAATTTCCTTGTCAAATACTGCTTTCTCATCGCTAACTAAATTCTCCCATTGAGTCTTAGCTTCGAGCCATTCAGATCCAGAAGGAGAAAAGGGCCTGTTTTTAATATATTCCTCGGTGACTTGATCATAAGCTACTAAACCTGCTCTGGCTCCTGCTTCAATAGCCATATTGCAGACAGTCATTCTGCCTTCAATTGTCATATTCTCTATGACTGATCCTGCATATTCAATAGCATAACCTGTCCCTCCGGCAGTTCCTATCTTACCTATTACTGCAAGAGTTACATCCTTCGGAGTTACACCCTCCTGTAGTTCTCCTGAGACAGTAACTCGCATGTTTTTTAGTTTAGAAGTTTTTAGGCATTGCGTTGCAAGAACATGCTCTACTTCAGAAGTTCCTATGCCCATAGAAAGGGTTGCTAAAGCACCATGGGTAGATGTATGAGAATCACCACATACAATTGTCATTCCTGGCAAGGTAAGACCTTGTTCAGGTCCAACAACATGAACTATTCCTTGACGTTTATCATGAATATCGAATTGTAAGATTTCATGCTCTTTACAATTATCATCTAAAGTTACTACTTGGAGTTTAGCAACTTCATCTTGAATGCCGTCAATACCTTTTGGTCTATCGGTGGTTGGTACGTTGTGATCAGGTGTAGCGATATTTGCTGAAATTCTCCAAGGTTTCCGACCAGATAATTTTAAACCTTCAAAAGCTTGAGGAGAGGTGACTTCATGTATTAGATGCCTATCTATATAGAGTAAATAGGTTCCGTCTTCTCTTTGAGTTACCTCATGAAGATTCCACAACTTATCATATAGAGTCTGAAACATTATAATTAAGTAATATCAGGGATTTCACTAACAACATCAGCATTTTGAGCTCTATTTCTCAAGAAATGATCCATTATTACCAACGCAGTCATGGCTTCTGCTATAGGTGTGGCTCTTACTCCAACACAAGGATCGTGTCTTCCTTTGACTTGTATTTTTTTTGACTCGCCAGAACTATCTACTGTTTGTCCTTCTTTAGTAATACTAGAGGTAGGTTTTAATGCGATAGATACTTTGATCTCTTGACCAGTGCTTATTCCTCCAGAAATGCCTCCTGAGTTGTTTGATAAATAACCAACAGATGACATTTCATCCCTTACTTCTGACCCTTTAGCAGATACGAGACCAAATCCCTTACCAACTTCAAATCCTTTAACAGCATTAATGCTCATCAATCCTTTTGCTAAATCAGCTTCCAGCTTGTCAAAGACAGGTTCTCCTAAACCAACTGGTATATTCGAAGCCGAAACCTCTATTTTTGCCCCAACAGAATCACCATCCTTTCTTAATGCATCAATGAGATTTTCAATGTCTTTTAGCACTTCTTTATCAGGGCAAAAGAAGGGGTTCTTATCAATTTGATCTGCATCAAAATTTGAAATCTTTATTTCACCTATTTGAGATAGGTAACCTTTTACCTCAATATCTTGTTTTTCTTTAAGGTATTTCTTTGCTACTGCTCCGGCAGCTACACGCATAGCAGTTTCTCTAGCAGATGACCTTCCACCTCCTCTATGATCCCTGAAACCATATTTTTTTGAATAGACATAATCTGCATGAGATGGTCTAAAAACATCCTTTAATTCGTCATAATCTTTAGATTTCTGATCTTTATTATTGATTAATAATCCAATGGGTGTCCCAGTAGTTTTACCCTCAAAAACTCCTGAAAGAATCATAACTTCATCATCTTCTTTTCTTTGAGTTGTATACTTGGAAGAACCAGGTTTCCTTTTATCCAATTCTTTTTGAATATCTTCTTCTGAGAGCTCTAATCCAGGAGGACAACCATCAATCACACACCCAAGCGCAACCCCATGACTTTCACCAAAAGTAGTCACAACAAAAGAATTTCCGAAAGAATTTCCTGACATATTTATATCTTATTACGTAATAGGGGGTGCGATTATAGAATTTTTGAAGATTTTAGGTATTAAATTTGATATTTATTTAAAAACCTCCAATATACACCACTTAAAAAAAGCGAGAAATCTATGATAAAAGCAGTTTTTTGGGATTTTGGAGGGGTCATAACAAGCAGTCCTTTTGAGGCATTTAATAAATTTGAGAAGGATAATAATCTCCCGATAGATTTTTTAAGATCAGTTAATTCTACAAATCCAGATTCTAATGCATGGGCTCTCCTCGAAAGAAATGAAATTGATCTCGATAAATTCGATTCATTATTTGAGCTTGAAAGTAAAGAATTAGGTCATTCTGTAAAAGGTAAGAATGTTATTGCATTACTTAAAGGGCAAATTAGACCTGAAATGATCAATGCATTAAAAGAAATAAAAGGTAATTTTATTCAGGCATGTTTAACAAATAATATTAAGTCAATGGGGGATTTAGATTTAGAGGGAAATGTATCTGCATCTGGAAAACATGAAGAGGTAATGAATATGTTTGACTTTGTTTTTGAATCCAGCAAGGAGAATGTTCGTAAGCCAGATCCAGAATTTTATCTGAGGGCTTGTCGAAGAGGGAGTGTGAGTCCCACGGAGGTTGTGTTCTTGGATGATTTAGGAATAAATCTTAAACCTGCCAAAGCACTTGGTATGCAAACAATCAAGGTTGTTGACCCCTTAGAAGCTCTAAACGAACTAGAGGCTTTAGTAAAATTAAGACTGACTTAATCAGGAATTTTTGGGGGAGAAATAATCCATCAATGCTAAGAGTAGTCCTGAAAAAATGAATACCACATGGATAATTATCATCCATTGAATTTCCCTATCTGATACCTCGGAGATATCCATAAATGTTTCCAGAAGGTTTATTCCAGATATAGCAACAATTGAAGCTACTAACTTTAATTTAAGATCTCCAAAATCAGTTTTTCCCATCCAGCTTGGTTTATCTTCACTTTCATCGGCCACGGAAATTTTAGAAACGAAATTTTCATAACCTGCAAAAATTATCATAAGCACTAAATTACCAATTAAGGCTAAATCTATTATATGAAGAGAAAATAACATCATATCTTTTAATTCCGCGGATAGGACGATGGGAGCAAAGAAGAGTAACTCTTGTACAACTTTAATTGTTATAAATAAGAGGGATATTGAAAGTACGATATAAACAGGCGCTAAAAGCCATCTGCTTGCGAAAATAGATTTTTCAAGTAGGCCCTCTAAATAGTTCATAAAACTTTAATTTAAATTACTCAGCAACCATTAGATTCATAAAATCAGTAACCGAAGTCTTCTCCAATTCCTCTTGGTTAGAGCAAAGAGCCATTATTGATTCAACTCTAGAGTCAGAAAATTGAGTTTTTAAATTTCTTTCAAATTTTTCTACTAACAATGGAATGCCTTGTTCTCTTCTTCTTCTATGACCTATAGGATATTCAACTTCAATTTTTTCTGTAGAAGAGCCGTCATTAAAAAATATTTGTATTGCATTGGAAATAGACCTCTTATCTGCCTCTAAGTATTCTTTAGAATATCTTTCATCTTCCTCTATAACCATTTTCTCCCTAAGTTGATCAACTCTTGGGTCAGATGCAACATCATCTTCATAATCTTCAGCAACTAAGTCACCTTTTAAGAGTCCAATTGCAGTCATATACTGTAGGCAATGATCCCTATCTGCGGGGTTATTTAATGTTCCTTCTTTGCTAATTATTCTTATAGCAGATTCATGAGTTGAGATATGAATCTTATCAATATCATCAAGCCTATCTTTTATTTGGTCATGAAGGGTCACAGCCGCTTCAACAGCTGTTTGAGCATGGAATTCTGCTGGGAACGAGATTTTAAATAGAACATTCTCCATCACATAAGAATCGAACTCTCTAGAAAGACTGAAAGTATTACCTTTAAATTGAACATCATAGAATCCCCAGGTAGGTGCAGTAAGAACACTTGGATAACCTATTTGTCCTTTTTGAGTTAAAAGAACAAGTTGTAATGCTCTACTTGTAGCATCGCCTGCAGCCCAAGATTTTCTAGGACCAGCATTAGGTGCATGCCTGTATGTCCTTAAGCTTTGCCCGTCAACCCAAGCTTGTGATAAGGCATCTATGGTCTGATCTTTATCTAAACCAAACATTGAAGAAATTACAGCGGTTGATGCAACTTTAACAAGTACAACGTGATCAAGCCCTACTCTATTGAAACTATTTTCTAATGCTAAAACTCCTTGAATTTCGTGAGCTTTTATCATATTTGTTAAAACGTCTTTCATTGTCAAAGGGTCTTTACCTTCAGATAAATTTCTTTGAGATAAATAATCTGCTGCTGCTAATATTCCGCCTAGATTGTCAGAAGGATGACCCCATTCAGCAGCTAACCAAGTATCATTGAAATCTAACCATCTTATAAT
>PYIJ01171424.1_pt1 | contig 11116 bp, 8 predicted proteins | sample 3578051 | NCBI WGS metagenome assembly PYIJ01 (sample SAMN08408021, study PRJNA431606) | Marine metagenome isolate SA_KN192-05_S13_5m, whole genome shotgun... | biome: marine; feature: oceanic pelagic zone; material: water; isolation source: surface water sample, 0.2-0.8 um fraction ... | reverse complement strand
TGGGTTCTCTGGAAATATCGCTCTAAAGAGCATAGAAGGAACAGTAGAATTCGTGACGAGCTCGCTCACCCATGCATATAAAAAAAATTGGCTCACTAGGTTGCAGGCATTGATGACAAAATCAGTGCTTTCAGATTTGATGGTTACAATGGATTCAAGAAAATACAATGGAGCTTCACTGGTGGGTCTCGATGGAATTGTAATAAAGAGTCATGGAGGTGCAGATGCATTTGCTTTTCATCATGCAATTGAAACAGCAATTGTTGAGGTGAAGCATCAAGTGCCAAATCAAATAAGAAGTTTATTAGAAAAGGAAACATCATGATTTATTCAAGAATAGAGGGCAGTGGTCGTCATCTTCCTAAAAAAATATTAACAAATCATGATCTTGAAAAGCTCGTTGATACAAGTGATGAATGGATCAAAACAAGGACTGGCGTAGAAAGAAGGCATATAGCATCTCAAGAGCAAGCCACATCTGATCTTGGTATTGAGGCAGCAAAAAAAGCGATTATAGACGCTAATATATCAAAAGAGGATATTGATCTTATTGTTTTAGGAACCACAACACCAGACTATGTTTTTCCAAACACAGCAACATTAATACAAGAAGGTTTAGGTATACACGGGTGCCCTGCTTTCAGTCTAGAGGCAGCATGCTCGGGTTTTGTATACGCACTTTCAACTGCTGATAAGTTCATAAGATCAGGAAGCTCCAAGTGTGCATTGGTTATAGGGGCGGAAGTCATGACCAAACTAATTGATTGGGAAGATAGATCTACTTGTGTTTTATTTGGTGATGGAGCGGGCGCAATGATATTAAAGCCATCAGAAGAGCAGGGTATAATTGATTGTAAATTGGGTGCTGATGGAAAATATAAAGATTTACTCTGGTATCCTGCTGGCGTATCCAAAAACTTCGATAAACTTGGTGGGAATCAGACTAATCTTGAGATGAGTGGAAATGATGTTTTTAAAGTTGCCGTGAAAACACTTGGAAATGTAGCTGTAGATACTCTGAATAAAAACAACATAGATAAAGATGAGCTTGATTGGTTGGTCCCTCATCAAGCAAATCTTAGAATTATTCAAGCAACAGCAAAAAGGCTTGAATTACCCATGGATAAAGTCATTCTCACAGTTCAAGATCACGGAAACACCTCATCCGCTTCAATACCGATGGCTTTTGATGTCGGAGTTAAAGACGGTAGGATTCAAAGAGGACAATTGATTCTTATGGAGGCATTCGGTGGCGGCTTTACATGGGGCTCAGTATTAATGAGGTACTAAATCTCTGATTTTTTTGCCAAAAACCAGCAAAAAGAAAATCGTGACAATGTTTATGAAATATGAAAATAATTTATGACTAAAAAAATTGATAAAGAACTTGGTCTAAATAAGGCAATAACACGTCGTGACTTTGTTTATGGGTCATCTTTGATTATGGGTGCAACATATACTGGGATCAGTGGAGGAGTTGAAAATACAAACGATACTTATTCCTTTGATGTTGATTCCAGCTGGTATGGGCCTGGAGGAGTTGGAGATTATGCAAGCTCTCATGGGAATAATCCTGAATTAATTAAAGCTGCTCATAAAATTCGATCTGGTCACTATGAAGCAGAACTATCTGAAGCAATGGATACTCGAGAAGAATTCGATCTTGTTGTTGTTGGAGGTGGATTTTCTGGCCTCTCTGCCGCTTACCATTTTAATAGAATTAACCCCTCTAGCCGTGTTCTTATAATAGATAATCATCCAATATTTGGTGGGGAGGCAAAACGAAACGATTTTATTGTTGATGGGTATCATATTTCAGGGCCACAGGGTTCTAATGACTTTGCATTACCAACAATAAATGGCGGTCCTGATGATTATTTTTCAGCACTGAATATGCCAAGAGAATTCGAATATCAAATACCGGAAGGCGCAGCTTCTGAAATGCGAATTCCTATTGATAATTTTGATCATATGACATGGTATGAACATAAGTTTGATGCCGGCCATTTCTTTAGAGGGGCTAAAACACCTTGGGTCAAGGATGTCTGGGATAGCGGTTTAAACTCAACCCCATGGAGTTCAGAACTTAAGCAAGCTTTCACCAGAGTTCGAGCAATCAACATTACTGAAAACAAAAAACATAATAATGACCAATGGTTAGATTCTATAACCTTAAAATCCTATTATGAAAATGTATTAGGTATGCCTCCAGAGGTTACTTCATTCTATGATCCAATAATGGCAAGTATCATAGGATTTGGATGCGATGCCCTCAGTGCATACTGGGGGAAATATTTTGAGATGCCAGGCTTTTTAAAAACAAGCCAAATAAAAGCACCTTTTTTGCAAAGTTTCCCTGGTGGTAACACAGGAATAGCAAGACATTTTATAAAGAAATTAATTCCAAATGCCATCAAAGGGAATTCCACTGAGGATATTTTATTTAATCCAGTCAATTTCAGTCAGCTAGATAAGGAAGTTAATCCAATCCGTATGCGTCTGAATTCAACGGCTGTCGACGTTCAACACATTGGTAAAGGCAGTGATCAAGAGGGCGTGCAGGTGATTTATAATAATAAAAATAAACTATACCAAGTAAAATCAAAAACAGTCGTTATGGCTTCTGGAGGGTGGGTAAATAGAAGGATACTCAGGGATTTGCCAGCAAAGTACCACGAGGCCTACAATAAAATTAATCATTCTCCTGTACTTGTTGCCAATGTGGCTCTCACAAATTGGCGTTTTCTCGAAAGATTGGGTATATCAGCTGCATTTTGGACGGAAGGTATTGGGTTTACCTGCAATATTCGAAGACCTATGATTGTAGGAGGCAAGTCTCAACCATTGGATCCAGATAAACCAATAGTCATGACATTTTATATTCCAATAATTAAGCCTGGATTAAATGCGAGAGAACAGGGTGCACTATGTAGAGCTGAGCTCCTCACAAAGTCATTTATTGATTATGAAAGAGAGATTCGAGAACAAATGACATCAATGTTTTCTGCAGGCGGTTTTGATCCAACAAGAGATATTGCCGGTATTATATTGAACCGCTGGGGTCATGCTTATGTTAATCCAGGTCTAAACTTCATGCACACAGTAGATGGAAGTGAAACTCCGTCTGATATCCTCAGACAATCATACGGAAGGATTGCAATAGGACATTCAGAACTTAGAGGGCATCAATACTGGAATGGAGCTGCTGGTGAGGGAAGACGTGCTGCAGAGAGTTTAATTGATCGTTATTTTTGATACGAGCAAGCAATCAAATCAATATTTTGGAATAAAGATATTGCGTAAATTGTAATACTGTATATAATTACATGTGTTTTTATATACAGTATATTAGAGCTTTACACCATGAATGATTTGACTCCAAAACAACGTATCGTCCTGAATATGATAAGAGATTTTATGGATGAATACGGTATACCTCCCACGAGGATGGAAATTGCGACTGAGCTAAAATTTAAATCACCCAACTCTGCAGAAGAGCACTTGAGAGCACTTCAGAAAAAAGGTGTAATTGAATTGATAAAATCCTCGTCCAGAGGAATAAGACTCAAAGATTCATTAAGAGAGCAGATTGGTCTTCCATTAATAGGGCAGGTAGCAGCAGGAAATCCAGTATTTGCAGAAGAAAATTTTGAATCTTATGTGAATATTGATCCGAATTACTTCAGTCCGAAGCCTCACTATTTGCTTAGGATAAATGGAATGAGCATGAAAGATGCCGGTATTTTTGATAATGATATTGTTGCTGTTCATAGAACCAGTGAAATAAGAAGTCGTCAAATTGTTGTAGCCAGAATAAATGATGAGGTTACTGTAAAAAGATATACTCAAAATAACTCGATAGTCACATTGCTCCCTGAAAATGATGAATTTTTACCAATCAATGTTGATCTAGAATCAGAAGAAATGGTTATAGAGGGCGTAGTAGTTGGGGTGCTTAGATCAAATGTTGAATAACTCTAAGCAATTAGATTATTAATTTCGAAAATAGGAAGAAGGATAGCCAGAACAATCAAAAGAACGATGATTGCCATTATTACTACTGTTAGAGGTTGAAGTATACCTAGTAAAGATTCAATGGTATTTTTGAATTCTTCTTCTTGATTTTCGGTGGCTTTATCGAGCATTTCCTCTAATTTCCCGCTTTTTTCTCCGCTCGCTATCATGTATATCATCATTGAAGGGAATAAATTTTTCGAGGACAAAGATTTGCTAATTGACTCTCCTTCACTGACTCTAGTTACTGTCTCAATGGCTGTATTTCTCATTGGCACATTTATTATGACTTCTGCTGATATTTTTAGTGCGTCCAAAATCGGCACACCGCTTGCTGAGAGGGTACTGAGTGTTTGCATATACCTTGCACTATTAGAATTCATGATCAGTTTACCGAAGATAGGTATATTTAAAAATAAATTATGACACCACATTTTTACTTCTGTTTTTTGTAACATAATATTTGCCCCAGCAATCAAAGCTAAAACTAATAGAGCTATCACTATAAATTGATCTCTTATAAATTCGCTAATAACTATCACCGCTTGTGTAATGATAGGCAAATCTTGATCAAAATTTTCAAATATATATATTACTTTGGGCACTACGTAAACCAACATAAAAGAAATAACTAAAACGGATGTAATGATCAATGCTGAAGGGTAAATAAGTGCATTTTTTATTGATTGCTGAAGTTTATTTTTTGATTCAATATAATCTGCCAGTCTTTTTAGTACTAATCCTAGATTTCCAGAGTTTTCTCCAGCAGCTAGAGTTTTTATGTAGATACCTGGAAAAGAGTCAGGGTATTCAGCGAAGCTATCAGAAAGAGAATATCCCTCCATAATTTTAGAATGAATATCAAGTATTATATTTTTCTGATATCGTTTTTTTTGCTGATTTTCGATTGAAATCAAAGCTTCTGTTAAAGGAATACCAGATTCAATAAGCGTGGCAAACTGTCTTGTAAAAAGGGCTAGTTCAGTTGTATTAAATTTCTTTCTATTAAAGGTAATATTCTTGGTGTAATTTTGATTATTCTTCACTCTAATTATAGATATAGGGTGCAAACCTCTCTCTCTTAGTATCACTCTAATATGCTTTTCATTGTCTCCCTCGATGGATCCATTCATTTCTGAGCCATCATTTTTAACTGCTGTATATTCGTACGCTGGCATTTATTTGGTCAATCGTTTTGCGTTACTCGAAGAATTTCATCTAATGTAGTGACTCCAGAGAGAACCTTGTTTTTGCCATCTTCTCTTATGCTGGGATTGTTTTTTCTTATATATTTCTCAATTTCTCTCTCACTGGCACCTTCATGAATAAGCTCTCTCACGTTGTCATCAACTTGCAGTAATTCATAAATACCGGTCCTTCCAGAAAACCCAGATGCTCCATCTGCATGATAGATAATTGGTGGATCAGAAGGATTGATTCCGAGGGTTTCACATTCATAAGATTTAGCTTCTTTTGATTTTTTTGTTGATGGGTTAAGAACTCTGACCAATCTTTGTGCTATAACACCAATGAGAGTTGACGATATCAGATATGGCTCAATTCCCATGTCTCTTAGTCTTGTTATAGCGCCTACTGAAGTATTGGTGTGTAGTGTCGCCATTACTAGATGGCCTGTTAAGCTAGCTTGAATAGCAATTTCAGCTGTCTCAAGATCACGTATCTCTCCAATCATTACAACATCTGGATCTTGTCTGAGTATAGCCCTCAAACCCTTTGCAAAGGTCATATCAATTTTTTTATTAACTTGTGTTTGCCCAATACCATCTATCAAATACTCAACTGGATCTTCTACTGTCATGATATTTCTTGTGTTGTCATTAATCCTCTCAAGGGCAGCATAAAGTGTCGTTGTCTTGCCTGAACCTGTTGGTCCCGTTACAAGTAATATTCCGTGTGGTTTTTGAATTAAACTATCAATTGAGATTAGTGTTTTTTCTTCCATGCCAAGTGATGAGATATCTAATCTACCAGCTTGCTTATCCAGTAATCTCATGACTACTCGCTCACCATGACCAGAAGGTATTGTTGAAACTCTTATATCAACTGATCTTCCGGCGATGGCAAGAGAAATTCTTCCATCCTGAGGGAGCCTTTTCTCTGCGATATCAAGCTTAGACATGACTTTTATTCTAGATACTATGAGTGAAGTTAAAGCTTTTTTTGTGTCTAGAATTTCTTGTAATACTCCATCTATTCTGTATCTTACCGTTAGTCTATTATCATATGGTTCTATGTGAATGTCTGAAGCCTTATTTTTGAGCGCTTCTGTCAATATCGCATTAATGAATTTTATTATTGGTGCATCATTATCGCTATCCAATAAGTCAGCAGGCTCAGGAAGATCCTCGGCTATACTCAATAAGTCATCATCATCTTTTATTTCATTCGCGATATCTAGATTTGATGTTGATGATTCTTCGTATATTTCACGAAGTAATTTATCGAATTCATTGCTCGATGCTTCATTTAAGCTTAATGGAATACCAATAAATCGCCTCGTTTCACCAATTTGCTCTGCTTTAATATCACCATGATAATAAACCTGCGCTATATTATCTTTGGATGAAGTTATCAGAATCTTATTTTTTTTAGCATAAGAGTAAGGAAGCTTATCGATATTGAATGAATTTGAATTATCACCGTTTGTATTCATCTGAAGATGCTATTGATTATTTTCAATATAACTTTCAATTTCTGGAAGCAGGGGGCTATCGCTCAATAGTTCATTCTTTTCTGAGTTTGAGCTTTTTTCTTCAATCTGTAGATTTCTTATGTAGTTATATTTTTTATTTGTCTCAAAGGAGGCTTGCTCATCCGTATCTAGAATTTTTGGTCTTATAAAAACCATGAGATTGGTTTTTACTTTTGTTGTTTTTTTGCTCTTAAATAAATTTCCTAATAATGGGATATTCCCTAATACCGGAACTCTTTGATCAGATTCTCTTAATTGATCTTCAAGTAATCCCCCAAGTACCAGAATATCTCCATCATTTACGATCACAGTAGTATCAATGGTTCTTTCATTAGTAATCAAATCAACAGCGCCACTAGAAGAGGCTGAAATATTAGAGATCTCTTGCGCTATACTTAAAAGTATTGAATCCCCCTCATTTATTTGAGGGGTTATCGTCAAGCTAACACCGACTTGCTCGCGTTGAATAGTTTGAAAAGGATTGATGGCGCCACCAGTACTCCCGGTATTGGAGAACGACCCCGTTACAAAAGGAACTTCTTGGCCAACGTTTAAGCTTGCTTCTTCATTGTCAGTTGTGACAATTGAAGGAGTTGAAATTATATTTGTATCTGCAATACCCTCTAATGTTCTCAATATTGATGCAAAGCTAGTTCCTTGTTTAGTGATTTTTCCAACTCCGATAGACATTCCTTGTCCAATGAAATTAGATGGATTGATATTGATATTATTATTATTTGTAAGACCAGCAAGCTGAATGACTCCAGGTCCCATGTCAGGAAAATTTGTTGCTCCAATAACATTGTCATTATTGCTTCCATCGGTAGCCCATGTTACACCCAATTCTGATGTCCTATCAGCCACTACTTCGACAATGATAGCTTCCACAAGAACTTGCATTCGCCTTATATCAAGCTGATCAACAATGCTCATCAGTGAGCGCATTGTTTTTGGAGGTGCATTCACAATAATTGCATTGGTTTGTTGATCAGCCCAAACGTTCATATTTTCTGAAGTATTTGAGGTGTTCGAATTATTAACTTGGCTTTGCTGGGTAAAATGCTGTTTGAGATTTGTTGCTAAGGTCTCAGCATCCGCATATCTGAGATACCTTACTCTAGTTGTGTCACCTTCTTCAGTTGATGTATCTAAGTGAGCAATAAGCGCTCGAATTTTTAATCTTCCATTTTTTTCTCCTCCAATTAGAACGCTATTTGTTCTGGAATCTGCGACCATTGATATTCTCGAAGGTGCTCCATCCGTTCTTGGAGCATTAGCTAGAACAGTTAAAACACGAACGATTTCGGATGCTGAAGCATAGTTAAGTTTGATAACCTCTATTTCATTTTCGTCTGACTGATCAATTCTGCGAACTATGTCAATTATCCGATCTACATTATTTGCTCTATCAGATATTATCAGTACATTTGATCCAGCATGTGCAGCCAGGTGACCATATTGAGGTAGAAGAGGCCTCAGTATAGGAACAAGTTGTGTCGCACTGATGTTATTAATTTCTATGACTTGAGTCACAAAATCTTCATTTGAAGCATCCTCTATATTAGGAGAACCAGGGTATTGCCTTGAACTGGCATCGGGGACAATTTTTATTATTTCACCTGACGTTACAGCGACAAATCCGTGAACTTGCAATAAGGACAAAAAGGCTTCATAGAATGCTTCAGATGACATTGGGGTGGAAGAGAGGAGGGTCACTTCAGCCCTTACTCTGGGATCAATAATGAAGTTTTTTCCAGTTATTGAGCTGACTGCTTCAATTACAGATCGTAATTCAACACCTATATAATTTGGAGTTATGGATTGTTGTTGAGAGGCCGCTTTCTCAAAAACCAGAAAAAATGTGAATAGGATAAACAAAAATCCCCTAAAATTATTACTTCTTATGTTGTCTCTATGTCTGCTCATTAAATTGATCACTATTAATTTTTAGCTCAATGGATTCATTGTTTCTTGTGATTGTGAGAGTAACCTGGCTTTCTTTTTCAATATCTTGAAAAATCATCATAGCTTCTTGCGGGTCATTTAAAACCATGCCATTGACGCTTGTAATAAGATCGCCTGACATCAAGCCCAAAGACATAAATTGCTTTCTGTCATTCCCAGGATAAACTCTATAACCAGCTTGTTTTCCAGATGTGAAATAAGGCGTTGGTCTTATTGTGTCTGCCAGCTTAGCCCCAAACTGATTTAAAGGTTTTATCTCGCTGTCTACAATTTTAGTTACTGAAGTTGGCACCTCTTCTTTGGGTAATTTCAAACTTTCTAAATCATTTCTGTTGTCAAGTATGATGCGGTCAGCATAAACGGAATGCAACCGAGTCCCTTGAACCACTGTATCATTAATTTTAAAAACTTTTGCATCTTCTTCGTTACTTGAGATTAAGGCTACTGACTCTAAGTTTATAGCATCGTAGATAATACCTTTTAGCTTCAGATTCAGAGACGTTTCTTTTACATTCGATATCACCTGTAATTCTCGTGCTATCTCAGCAAAATTTTTATTTTGCTTGTATCCAGAAGCTCCAAATAGATTTTGATTAATTATATTGCTTGAGTCGATCCTTCTAACATTGTTTTCTATGTTAATTGATTTCTGATGCATATTTTCAGGAATTTTAATTTTTTCAATTGTTGGTTTTGGTGTAAAAGTTTTCCACAATATTTGTGAGATCTGAAAACATAAAAGTAACAAAATTACCCAAGAAAAAAAGTTTGCGCTCCTTTTTATATTCAAGCTCATATCTAAGTTTGAATTCATGACACCACTGAAGGAGGATTTTATTATATTTCTCATATGTTGATAAATTTAACATTATTAATACTAATTTGATAACAAGATATATTAAATTTATTACAAAATAGTTAATATGAAATAAGAAAAAGATAGATCTTCAACAGTGATTTTAGGATGATAGATACAGTTTATATAAATCTAGAAAACAGGCTCAAAAAACAAAATGAACGATAAAGACCTAATTAATATAAGTCAAAGTGATCTTTTCTCAAAGCAAGAGATGGAGACAGAGAAACCCACTTTATATCGAGTAATACTAATAAATGATGATTTTACTCCGATGGAATTTGTTGTTGATGTTTTGATGAGTATTTTTCATATGGATAAACAAAATGCAACAAAGACTATGCTTAATGTGCATACTAAAGGAAAAGGAATTTGCGGTTTATACACATATGAAATAGCTGAGACAAAAGTTGTTCAAGTTAAGAAGATGGCCAAGGATAATCAGTATCCATTGTTGTGCTCATTGGAAAAAGAATAAACACGTGATGTTAAAGTAAATATGATTAGTAACGAGCTTGAATTTTATCTTAATGAGGCTTTTCTTAACGCGCAGAACAAACATCATGAATTTGTGACATTGGAGCACCTGTTGCTTTCATTGTTGGATATGCCTGAGATATCGGAGATAATAGAAAATTGCAACGGGGATATTAGCCAGCTTCGAGAGCAGTTGAAGAGTTTTATTGATAAGAATACCCCAAAAATTGAAAACAATGAATCACAGGAGATTCAGACAACTCTGGGTTTTCAGAGAGTACTTCAAAGAGCGGTATTTCAGGTTCAATCTTCAGGGCAGAAAGAGGTTAACGGAAGAAATGTGTTGGTCGCCCTCTTTAGCGAAAAACAATCTCAGGCTGCATACCTTCTATCTAAGCAAGACATCACTCGATTGGATATTGTGAGTTATATATCTCATGGCAATGATGTTAAGCAGCAATACAGAATTGAGAGCGACAAAACCAAAGCAAAGGATACAAAAGAAAATACAAATTTTCTCTCGAAATACACTATTAACCTTAATCAGCTAGTTACTGAAAATAAAAATGATCTTCTTATTGGAAGAGAAGATGAGCTGAATAGAATTATTCAGGTCCTATCAAGACGCAAAAAAAATAACCCCTTATTGGTCGGAGATACAGGTGTGGGCAAGACTGCAATTGTTGAAGGATTAGCAAGAATAATTTCTGAGAATAAGGCACATGAATCATTGTCGAGCACGGAAATACTGTCATTGGATATGGGTGCTCTTCTTGCGGGATCAAAATATAGAGGAGATTTTGAAAAACGATTAAAAAATATAATAGAAGAGATAAAAGAAAAGTCAAAAGCCATTTTATTTATTGATGAAATTCATACTGTAATCGGAGCAGGGGCAGTATCCGGGAGCGTGATGGATGCATCCAATATCCTAAAACCTTTTCTTACTAATGGCGATGTCTGCTGTATAGGATCTACCACTTATTCGGAATATCGAAAGATATTTGAAAAAGATCATGCGTTCTCTAGGAGATTTCAAAAAATTGATATAGATGAGCCATCAGCTCAAGATACTATAAAGATAATAGAGG
>PYIJ01463563.1_pt1 | contig 11121 bp, 8 predicted proteins | sample 3578051 | NCBI WGS metagenome assembly PYIJ01 (sample SAMN08408021, study PRJNA431606) | Marine metagenome isolate SA_KN192-05_S13_5m, whole genome shotgun... | biome: marine; feature: oceanic pelagic zone; material: water; isolation source: surface water sample, 0.2-0.8 um fraction ... | reverse complement strand
AATGCCTCTAGAAATTACGATCAACCCCTAAAAATGGGATCAAAAGATTTTACCGAAATGAATTATGGAGCAATGGTTTACAGCAAAACTGGTATAGGGTTTCATTACTTAAAAGCATATCTAGGTGAAGAGCTTTTTGACAATTGTATGAACGAGTATTTCAACCAATGGAAATTTAAACATCCAAATCCAGATGATATTAAAATAGTATTTGAAACTGTTAGTGGGAAAAATTTGGATTGGTTTTTTGAAGATTATATTAAAACCACTAAAAAAATAGACTATTCCTTAAAAAAAGTATCAAAAATAAATGACCTAGAATACTTAATTAAATTAAAAAATGTGACAGGCTATAATTCTCCTATCCCAATTCAGATAATTAATGATTCTAACAAAATAATTTCTGAAAAATGGATCAATGGATTTAAAAAAGACACAACTTTTGTATATAAAACAAGAACAAAACCTTCAAGAATTGCTATCGATTATGATGTGATAACAACAGATTACAATTACAAGAATCATATGTCAAGAGCAAGCGGAATATTCAAATTTTACAAACCAATAAAATTCAAATTTCTACCTATAAGTATAAATAATAATAAAGAAAATCTTATATATTATTCGCCTGTTATAGCAGGAAATGCTTATGATAAAACAATGGCTGGACTAGCACTTTTTAATTCTAGCATAAACGATAAAAAAATAGAATGGTTGATAAATCCCCTTTACGGTTTTGGCTCAAAAAAATTAGTTGGATTAGGAAAAATTCAAACCAATATCAATACAAACGGGCTTTTCCCAAGAATTGAATTGGGCTATAAAATTAGAAGTTATCATAACGAACATGATGATTTATACAAAGAACAAAGGTGGACCAAGCAAGAGATATTTACAGATTTAAGAATAAAATCTAAAAACTTAAGAAGCTCACCATTTCAAAATATTTTACTTAGAACAATAAAAGTAGATGACTTTGAGCCAGATGGAATATTTATTTTTCCACCAAAACCAAGAAGAAAAACAGCCTATTATGGAGAAATCGAATACAATTTGAAAAGTAGACAAATTCTAAAACCAAAAGAACTAAAATTAAACTATGTATATGGTATTAATGAATATTCCAACTTAGTAAATTGTTTACAATTAACTTCGAAAATAGAAAAATCCTTCAATAAAAGTTCCGATAAAATTAGATGGAGATTTTTTGCTGGCTACCATTTTAACGATGACATTTCCAAACAGTACTCATTTTATCTTAGTGGAAAGAATGGACGAACAGATTATTTATATGACAATATATATTTGGGTAGAAATTCTTCAAATCAACAACATTTATTATCAAGGCAAAATGACAATTCTTATGGTGGATTTAAGGTAATGAATACCAGTTTAAGAAGTAACAACTGGATGATTTCTAATAACTTTAAAATTGATATTCCAAAACTTCCTATTGGTGTATTTGCCGATCTTGGAATTTTTAAATCTAGTACAGGAGATAATAAAATTAAATGGGGATACAATGCTGGAATATACACTAGCATAGTTGTAAATGAAGAAATAATAGGAATTTATCTTCCTGTATTGTATTCAGAAAATATTGGGGAATCTTTAAATGATTTTAAAGTTTTGCAGAGAATAAATTTTATATTTAATCTTAAGAGCATTAATCCATTTACCATTAAAAAAACTATAAAGCCATAAAAAATAGAACTAAAATATTTTTTGCATCAGATTTTCATTTAGGGAGACATAATGAAAATAAAGACAGAGAAAATGAAATTATTCAATGGCTGTCTTCGATTGAAAACGATGCTAAAGAAATTTTTTTAGTTGGTGATATTTTTGATTTTTGGTTTGAACACAAGTACACAGTTCCCAAAGGGAACACTAGATTTCTAGGTAAGCTTGCAGCCTTAAAAGATAATGGAATTGATATTCATATTTTTACAGGAAACCATGACCTATGGATGTTTGGTTACTTAGAAAAAGAAATTGGATTAATAGTCCATAAGAAGCCTATTTTAAGAGAAATAGACGGTACTGTTTTTTTTATTGGACATGGAGATGGACTAGGTCCAGGTGACTACAAATATAAGTTCATAAAAAAGTTTTTTACCAATCCATTATGTCAATGGTTATTTTCTAAAATTCATCCTAATTTAAGTTTTTCATTAGCAAGGTATTGGTCGAGGAAAAGTAGAGAAAATGAAAAAGGCGGAAGTCCTTCATTTCTTGGCGAGGAAAAGGAATGGTTAATTCAGTTTAGTAAAGAAGAATATCAAAAAAATAAAGAAATTAATTACTTTATTTTTGGACATAGGCATTTTCCTATAGAACACAAATTAGATAAAGATTGTACGTATATTAATCTAGGTGATTGGATAAATCATTTCACCTATGCGGTTTTCAATGGGAAAACTACCATACTTAAAAAGTTTAAATAGTATGAATTACATACTACTTATAAGAGCAGAAAGATCAATCAGTTTATTAGAATAACCAGCTTCATTATCGTACCAGCTAATAATTTTGTAAAAAGATTCATTAAGTTGAATACCCGCTTTTGCATCTACTATTGAGGTTCTAGGATCTCCAATAAAATCTTGAGAAACAACTAGTTCTTCCGTATATCCTAAAATTCCATTGAGCTCATTTTCAGAAGCCTTTTTTAATGTCTCCATAACATGATCATAAGAAGTATTTTTACTTAGCTTAACTGTAAGGTCAACCACAGATACATTTGCTGTTGGGACTCTAAAAGCCATTCCTGTAATTTTACCTACAAGACTTGGAATAACCTTAGTTACAGCTTTAGCAGCTCCTGTAGAAGCTGGTATAATATTAACCAAGGAACTTCTTCCACCTCTGTAATCTTTTTTTGATGGACCGTCTACAACAAATTGAGTAGCAGTTGCTGCATGAACGGTAGTCATTAAAGCTTCATCTATTCCATATGCATCATTTAATACTTTATCAAGTGGAGCTAAACAATTTGTCGTACAAGATGCGTTGGAAACAATTAAATCAGATGGTTCAATATCTTTATGGTTAACACCCATTACAAACATAGGAGCATCTTTTGAAGGTGCAGAAATAGCTACTTTTCTTGCTCCTCCATTAATATGGTACTGAGCTAGTTCCAAAGTTGTAAATATACCAGTACATTCTAAAGCTACATCTACTTCAACTTCATTCCATTTGAGCAGTTTGGGATCACGTTCAGCAGTTATTCTAATATGCCTTCCATTCACATACAATTGGTTGTTTACGACAGAAATTTCTGCATCGCAAATACCGTGCACAGAATCGTATTTAAGTAAATATGCTAAATGCTCTATATCAAGTAAATCATTAATTGCAACAACTTCAACATTATCTCTTTTTAGACATGATCTAAAAACCATTCTACCTATTCTTCCAAAACCGTTTATACCTATTTTAACTTTACTCATTTTATTTTTTTTGTAAATGTAAAAAAGACCCAGATAAATAAGGGCCTTTAATTAAAATAATATTTAGTAAATTTAGTACTTAATAAATTTGACTACTTCTTGTTCTTCACCAGCTTTCACAACAACTAAATAAGTACCCATTGATAGATCAGAAGAATTAACTAGGGGACTATTATTCCCTTTACCCATTCTGACGTTATTGTATAAAGTTTTTACTAAACTACCGTTCAAATTGTAAATTGAAATATTTACAAGGCTAGAATTTTTTAATTCAAATGAAATATTAGCATTTTGAATTACAGGATTAGGATAAATTTTAGTAGAAGATATATTATTAGAAATTTCATCTTGAACAATTGGTTCGGACAATGAGAGTAAATTGTCTGCTCTCCAAACACCTCTTCCATAGGTGCAAGCATAAATTGCCCCAGGGTTATTGACTTGTCTGTATCCACCTTCCATAGGATCTTCCCAATCTCTCCACTGCTGACAAATATCATAAACTGGGGTAGGTCCAATCTCAGTATTATTTGAAACCCAATTTGTACTTGATCCAGCAATATTATCAGTAGAAAAAACTCCATACGTTGTTCCTATTATAATAACATCGGTATTAGGGTCTCTTTCAATAATACATCCAAATACAGGCATATCAGGTAAGTCTCCATCAATAGAGCTAAAAGTAGGACTATTAGATGTAGCATTTGTTGAGTAATAAACATGATTAGTTGATGTTCCTCCAGTAACAACACAAACATTATCAGGGTTGCTAGGGTCTACAGAAATATCAGTAATAATACCAGGAAAGTTTGTTATGTTTTCGTAATGTAATTTGTATGAAATTTCCGAACCATTTTGTTTTGTATATAAACTCCCGTCCTGAGCAAAATTAATCTGATTAACTAAAGAACCAGTAACAATTGTACCAGTTGATACTTCTATAAGAGTATCAGATGATGAAGGTCTATAAGCAATATCTGCTTCTTGCTTTGAGTATGCATTTCCAAGACCTGTAATTCTAACAAGGCTTCCATTTCTGGAACCACACCAAGCATGATTCATATCGTGAGAAATTTCAAAACTTCTTATATCACTTGTTTTATTATAGATTCTCCACCACTCAGGAACAGTAGTAAATCTCATCATATCTCTAGTAATATAAACTGAAGCATCGTTTTGTGTTAGAAAGTAAGATTGAACATAATCTGGCAGAGTTAAAGTATCTGCACCAGTAACAGTAACAAATGTATCAGTACCTACAATATTCATGGTATCGTATACATTCAAATTTTGAGTAAGTACATGTTTGATAGGAATACCAAACGATTTACTGTAATAAGTGATAGTATCACCAATTGATTTATCTTCGCTAGGAACATATTTTACTGAATCTTTGGTATTTAAATCCATAGGATTTTCCATAAGCGCAATAGCATTGTAAAAAGGACCACAATTCTCACCGACAATTCCCGTGCATGGTGCAGGAACAGATTGACTAGTAGTACCTTTATCACTAGACCTAGAGATAGAACCATTGTAAACTGTAGTTACAAATGCATTGCTATTTAAATAAGAAATTTCACATTCGAAACCATCTCCTCCAGAAACTTCTGCAAACTCCTTAGACCACGGCATAGAGTTGTCTTTATACTGTGTTCCATTGTCCTGAGCACCAGCAATTACCGAACCATTTCCTCCAAAAGCCATAGAGTAAAACTGAGTAACATTGTAACCTTTATTAATTACAGATCCAAATTGATTGGTTCCGGAAGCACCTGTTCTTATCTGAATACCACCATCATTACCAACAATTAATGTATAATCGTTCTTCCACAAAAGACGATGGTTATCTGCATGAATATAAATAGGAACAGATGGATCAACATACCAAGCTGAAATAGCATACCACTGCCCATTTTCAGGATCTGCAGAATTTGGGGTATGAACCCAAGACCATAAATCAATTCCACCAATTATACATTCTTCACCATTTGGTGTAGAAGTTACTACCAAATCATAATTACCTTGACCACTTCTAGATGTTAAGGGAGTGAAATTTCCGGTAGCACCTGGAGCTATTTGATACCATGAAGTTCCATTATCAACTGACCTATAAACACCTCCGAGGGTGCCAGCTGAAGATGCAAACAATGCATATAGTGTATAAAAACCAGCATCGTTCTTATTCTTAGAAATTGCATACTCTCCTCTTATAAAACCAAAGCCTGATAATTCTCCATTAGAATGTAAGTCTGTCCAATTAGCACCCCCATCTTGACTAATCCATGATCTTATTCCGCCCTGATCTAAACCTAAAATCATAACTTGACCATCTTCAGAAATCTTCAAGTCTCCAATAGTAGCATTATTAGGTATACCTGAAATTGATACAGCTTGGGGAACAACCGTCATTCCTTGTTCAATTTTATTTAATCCAACACCTATGCCAACAAAATATGCTCCGTTAGAATCATTGGGATTGGGAATCACTTTCAAAATATCTTTATTATCTGTTCCTTGAATTTGATCGAAAGTTGGTGAATTTGAATTTATATTAGAGCTTAACCAAACACCATCACCATCAATAAGACCTTCGCCAAACCTTGAACCACCAGTTGCAACGTATAACTTATTTCCGTTTGCAGAAAAAGCAATTGATGAAATCCCAAGAGATCCTACACCAACTGCACTATTAATCATTGTATTGTCAAATTCTTGAACTCTAGACCAACTAGAACCACCATTGACTGTTTTGAAAAGACCTCCAGATACAGAACCTGAATACATTATATTATCATCATTTGGATCAATAGCAATTCCCCTTGTTCTTCCACCTACATTATCTGGTCCTTCTTCAACAAAACTAAAATTGGTAGATTTGGACTGCATTCTTTGAAGAACTTGATCTTTAGCTACAGCTAATTTAGATAATTCAATTTTACCAGTTACAACATCTTTGTAAACTAATTTTGTATATTCTTGAGCACCTTTGGCACCAGAAAAAGCCTTTGAATCTGAAATTTCATTAAAGGAATATTTTCTAGAAATATTATTTTCCTTTTTTGATAAAGTGTAGAGTGACAAAACAACTACTAAAAACATTAATGGATATAAAACTATTTTTTTCATTTTTAAAAATTAATACCTCGAAAATACAAATAATTAAATTATTCAAGTAGTTGTTGAATGAATTTTATTAAAAAATAAATTAAACAAATTAAAATAAGTGTTTTTCAGCATGATAGCTGGACCTTACCAAAGGACCACTTTCAACAAACCTAAATCCTGCTTTTAGACCAAATTCTTTATATTTAAAGAACTGATCTGGAGTTATGAATTCTTCAACCGGAGCGTGTTTTGGGGTTGGTTGTAAATACTGGCCAATAGTCACTATATCAACTTTAACAGATCTTAAATCTTCAAGTGTTTCAAATACTTCTTCTTCCGTCTCTCCTAACCCAAGCATTAATCCAGACTTTGTTTTCATACCCCCATGTTTAAGTCGTAGTAAAAGCTCTAAACTTCTATTATATTTTGCTTGAACTCTAATTGTTTTTGTAAGTCTTCTAACAGTTTCAATATTATGAGAAACAATTTCTGGAGCAACTTCTATTATATTATTCAAGTTTTCCCAAATTCCAGCAAAATCAGGTATTAAGGTCTCTAAAGTAGTAGAGGGAGATTGTCTTCGAATAGCTTTAACAGTGCTGACCCAAATGTTGGAGCCCCCATCAGACAAGTCGTCACGGTCAACAGAAGTAATTACTGCATGCTTAATTTTCATCAATTTAACTGAATTAGCCACTCTTCCAGGCTCAAAAACATCTACAGCTTCGGGTTTACCAGTGGCAACTGCACAAAAGCCACAAGATCTCGTACATACATTACCCAAAATCATAAAAGTAGCTGTACCTGCTCCCCAACATTCGCCCATATTAGGACAATTCCCACTTTCACATATTGTGTGAAGTTTATGTTCCGTAACAAGGTTTCTTACATTTTTGTAAGATTCCCCGGTAGGTAATTTTACTTTAAGCCATTTAGGCTTTTTAGTTTTTACAGCAGTATTAACACTCATTAGTAAAATTTATTTCCAATAGAATAATTAATATATACACTAGGATAAAACCTATAGTTGTTATTTTCCACCATTAAAATTACCGGTTTAGAAAAAATATCAACAGAAACCCCAAGCTCTAAAGAATTTATAATTTCTCTGTTAATTGAATAATCAAAATCAAGACCCAATTTAAAAAACATTCCAGGATTGATTTTTGTATCCATTAAACCAGCTGTCCAAGAAGCCCTTCCATAAATAGTATAAAAGTTATGTGATTCTGGATCATATCTTTCGGAAGCAATTCCTGCAATTCTACCTGAAAAATCGTACTTAAATACTTCTAAAAAAACTGGCTTTACCAAGCCTAAGGATGGTCCTAATGTATAATTCATTGTAATTTGCAAACCATTTTCTCTTAATTTTTCGAAAAGAACTTTCCTATTTCCAAAACCTACTCTTACAGTGTAGAGAGAATTTAATTTCCCAAAAACAAATTTCTTGGCATTTTCATCGAAAGATCCAAATATTTTATACTCTTTATCGTGATTTATGTTTAATAAATCTACATTAATTAAAGATTTTTTCTTGAAGGTCTTAAACTTAGACATTCCGTAATTCAATGCAAAACCGCTTGTGTGAACAGTACCTCCAACCCAAATTTCTTTAGATATTCTCACCATTAGTTTCTCATTGACAGGAACCTGAGAAAAAACATAGAGAGAGAAAGTCTGAAATATAATCAATAAAAAAATAATTGCTATTCTAAACATAGATAGCAAAAATACAGAAAATGTAGAATAAATAGAATTGTTTAAAGGAAAGTTTAGAACAAATAAATTACTTTAATTAAAAATTAACTTTTTTAGTTTTTTTATCTTGCGAAGTAATTAACTCTTTATGGTTATCCTCTTGAAAATTTAAACTGTAAGCTGGACATGTTTTCTGTGGAGGTTGTAATAAAAAACAAGAAGTCAAAGAGGATAAAAATATAATTGCAAATGTGTAAGTCAATAATTTTTTCATGATTTTTTCGTAATATCTATTAACAAAATTATTAAAAAAGACATACCAACGATAAAATCAAATGATTTTTATTTAATTGGCTGATAATTAGTAATAAATTGAATACAAAACAATTACATAAAGAATGGGTAACTATACTTAAAAAAGAGTTTGCAAAAAAATATTTTCAAAAAATAAATAACGAAGTTAAAAATTGCAGCATTAATAAGTCATTGTGCCCAAAAAGAGAAAATATCTTTAAAGCATTTGAAAAAACTACCTTTTCAGATTTGAAAATTGTGATTTTAGGCCAAGATCCCTACCATGGAAAAAATCAAGCAAACGGACTTGCATTTGCAGTCAACGAAAATAATGAGACACCACCATCATTAAGAAACATATTTAAAGAAATTAAAAATGACTTGAATTATAATTCCCAGACTGAAAAAACTCTTGAGTCTTGGGCAAATCAAGGGGTTCTTTTATTAAACTCTTCATTGACTGTAAGTTTAGGAAATGCAAACTCTCATGGTAATTTGGGATGGGATTTATTTACAAATAATATCTTAAAAGAAATTTCGTTATTGAAAAATAAAGTAGTTTTTATTTTATGGGGAAATTACGCTCAGAAAAAGGAAGTTTTAATAGATTATAAAAAACATCTCATTTTAAAAGCACCTCACCCATCACCTCTTTCAGCACATAGAGGTTTTTTTGGTTGCAAACATTTCTCTAAAGCAAATGAGTTTTTAAAATCAAACAATTTAAAAGAAATTATTTGGTAAAAATGGGTTTCAAGAAAATAATATTATTAATCTTTTTTTTTCCAATATTATTTTTTGGACAACAAGTAAAATTCTTAGAGATTTATAAGAATCTTGAGCTTTATAAAGCTGAAAAAGTTAATTCCAACAGAGTCAGAGAACTAGTAAATAATATCTTGCTTTTGGAAATCGAAAGTGGATATTTTAATTGTAATGTTGATTCGATAAATCTAAAAAACCAAAAATTAAAAATCTATTTACAGACTGGAGATCTAATTTCTTTAAATAGAATAAAAGTAAATTTTAACAATTCTTTAGCACTTAAACTAAGGGAAGATTTTAATAGCGACAAAACTTACTTTAATGCCAATGAGTTTTCTGAGAAAATAAAAAAATGGATAATTCTAATGAACAACAATGGATTTCCATTTGCGGAATTCGAATTCCAAAAAAGTGAAATTATAAACTCAAAAATTAATTTAACATGTAATTTAAATTCAGGTCCTTTGGTTAAAATTGATTCTATTATAAATCCAGAAATTACTAAAAAAGAACTACAACTTATATATAAATTTACAGACATTAGAAATGGAGATCTATTCGAACTAAACAAAATTTACAGAATTAGTGAAAACATTAAAAACACAGGATTTATTCAAGAAATAAGACCTCCAGCATATGAGTTTATTGACAACAAAGCATCTATATACACTTATTATAAACCACAATCCAAAAACAGTATAAATGGTCTTGTTGGTATTCAACCTGGAGAAAATGAAACTGTACAATTTACTGGAAATGTAGCTCTAAATTTTCAAAATGCGTTTAGCTATGGTGAAGTACTTAAAATTAATTGGAGAAGAATGTTCAACTCTTCTCAAAACCTTATTGCTGAGTTAGCATATCCATTTCTATTTAATACAAATTTCGAGATTCAAGGTGGACTAGATATGATTAAGAAAGACAGTTCTTTTTTTAATTTTAATTCAAAGCTCATAATTAATTATAAATCCAACTCCATTTTTTCTAACGGCTTTTTATTTACTAATAATAACTCCACCAATCTTTTAGAAGATGATTATAGTTCCACATCTGTTAATAGCTTTGGTTTTGTAACCAATTTTAAAAAACTAGACAATCCATTCAACCCTAGAAGTGGATTTAAAATAAAAACTGAAATTGCTTATGGTTGGAAAGAAACTTATGTAATAGACACAGTGGCTAATAATATCCTAAAATCTCCAAATTTTAATGGAAATTTATCTTTTTCAAGTTATCTAAGCTTACTTAAAAGAACTACTTTTAAAATTAAACTTTCTACATCTACCATCCAAAATAGTATTCTTTACGAAAATGAATTAACTAGAATAGGCGGCTATAGAACTATAAGAGGTTTTGATGAAGAATCTATATGGGTAAGTTCGTTTGTACTAGGAAATTTTGAATTTAGATTCCTTATTGATGAGAAATCTAACGTTTTTCTTTTCTCAGATTTTGCCTGGACTGAAAGTAAAACCAATAATTTTTTGAGGAAGGATTATTTTCAAAGTTTTGGTTTTGGAACCAATATCTCTATGCCAAATGGTCTGTTAACCTTGATTTATGGATTGGGGAGAAAAATTGATAATCCATTTCTAATTAGAACAGGTAAAATTCATCTTGGATTCACAAGTTATTTCTAATTTTAATCAACAAACCTTAGACAAAGTTATTTACTCTTGTTTTTTATAAGTCTAAAAACTACATTTGCCAAAAAAATAAATATGAGTAATTCAGTAAAAGAAAATTTTAAAGTTAAAGACATCAGTTTATCTGACTGGGGAAGAAAAGAAATAAGATT
>PYIJ01054093.1_pt1 | contig 11127 bp, 10 predicted proteins | sample 3578051 | NCBI WGS metagenome assembly PYIJ01 (sample SAMN08408021, study PRJNA431606) | Marine metagenome isolate SA_KN192-05_S13_5m, whole genome shotgun... | biome: marine; feature: oceanic pelagic zone; material: water; isolation source: surface water sample, 0.2-0.8 um fraction ... | reverse complement strand
TTATACATAATATCTACTGTGGCTTTAGAATAGTGCGCCAACTCATCGGAAGGAACATGGTATAGCTCAATACTATCTCTATCTACGCCCTGATCTTCCCACCATTGTAATCTCAATTCAGTCCACCTTTTATGCCATTCCTCATCTTCTCCAGGTTTGACGAAAAACTCCAGTTCCATCTGCTCAAATTCTCGGACTCTGAATATAAAATTTCTGGGAGTTATTTCATTTCTAAAGGCTTTTCCCATTTGAGCAATACCAAATGGAAGAGGGTGCGGAGTAGAATCTAATACGTTTTTAAAATTGGTAAATATATTTTGAGCAGTCTCAGGTCTTAAATAGGCGAAAGAGTTACCATCTTCTACAGGACCTACACTGGTTTTAAACATAAGATTGAACTGTCTAGGTTCCGTTAGGTCTTCTTTCTTACAATAGTCCGGTACTTGATCTGCTCGAAATCTTTCACCGCAGGATTTACAGTCTACTAATGGATCTGTAAACGTATCTTCATGTCCTGAATATTTTAAAACAAGAGGATTAGTCAAAATTGCAGAGTCTAATCCCTCTACGTCGTCTCTGTCGTAGATCATAGATTTCCACCATGATTTTTTAAGATTATTTTTAAGCTCTACTCCTAACGGACCATAATCATATAGGCCTTGAAGCCCGCCATATATTTCATTAGATTGAAATATAAAACCCCTTCTCTTGCAAAGGGAAACTAGGTCTTCCATTGTATGATTCTTCATATGGTTAGTAAGTGCTTACTATTGTATTTTTACTATAAATATATGGATTCTTGCTCTGTTCTCTTAAATTTCTTATATTCCCAAGAATATTGTTCTGGAATATTCATTATACATTTTTCAAACTCTATATTCATTTTATCTACCCCTTCCTGTATTCCTTTCGAAAGACAAATGGAATCGCTAAAATGAATACGAAAGCCTTCTCCTTTCCTCATTCTCTCACAATACATTAAGTGAACAGCACAATTTGTTTTTTGCTGTAATTTAGGTAAGAGTTTTATTGAGTAAACTTCTCTATCAAAGAATTTTGAAAAGAGGCCCGAACCTTTTTTTGGTACTTGATCTGAGGCAAAAGCAACTACATTTCCATTTTTTAAAGTTGATAGAATTTGCCTAATGCCTTTAGTGTCGACATTCACCATTTCCACGCCAGAATCATTTCTAGATTTAGTGATAATAGAATCTAAGTTTTCATTTTTAGGTCTTGTGTAAGGAATAGTGCAATTTGTATATTTTCCTAAAAAATTTATAAGTATTTCTATATTCCCTAAATGCGGAGTGAAGAGTAGTACGCCATTTCCATTTTTTTGAGAACTCTCCACAGACTTAAAATTTTTTACAATTAGAAAGCCTTTTTCAATTTCATAGTTCTTCTTCATCCAAACCATTCCGCTTTCAAGGACATTCATAGAACTGTGAAATAAGCTATCCTTAAGCAACTTTCTTATTTCATTTGGAGGAGTTTCCGGAAAAACTAAATTCAGATTGGCTAAAGACATTTTTTTATGTTTATTCGGAATAACTAAAAATAAAAAAGAAAGGCCCTTGCCGATGATATATAGAAATTTATAAGGAAAGACACTTAAGAATTTTATGAGGAATCTATAACCATACGAATAAAGTGACATTTGTTGCTTAATTTCTCCAAAAAGAAGGTGTGAATAGCAAAAGCAGAGTAAAAATTTCTAGTCTACCTAACAGCATAGCCAAACATAGGGCTAATTTAGAGAAATCTGTTATTTCTTTATAATTATCTGCTACAGAACCTAGACCGGGACCAAGGTTATTCAAAGTTGCACCTACTGCAGAGAAAGAAGTAAGAAAATCATTACTTTGAGAAAGAAGAAACAATAATATTATCAAAAATGTTGCAACATAGACCGCAAAAAAGCCCCACACGGACTCTGAAACTCTTGGATCTAGGGTCTTTTTACCAAACTTTAAAGTAACAACGGCGTTAGGGTGTATAAGCTTTGTTATTTCACTAGAACCCTGTCTTATCAGAATTAAGGCTCTGATAACTTTTATACCTCCCCCTGTAGAACCAGCACAAGCACCTATAAATGCAGCTATTAATAACATAATGGGAACAAAAAGAGGCCAGTTAGAGTAGTTAGACGTTAAGAAGCCTGTAGTAGTTCCAATGGATACTGCCTGAAAGGCGCTATCTACAATCATATCTTCATATATATTGTCACTGTAATATAAAGTAAGAAAGGTAATTAGTGCGGTAGTGCTTAGCAAAGACAGATAGAGTTTTACTTCTGAGTCATAAAAATAGTGCAGAATTCTCTTCTTTGTCCAAGCTAGATAGTGAAGAGCAAAATTTACTCCTGAAACAACCATAAAAATAATGGCAGTCCATCTCAAGGAGCTATTATCAAAATATGCGAAATTATCATCGTGAGTAGAGAAGCCCCCTATAGATATTGTTGAAAATGCATGACAAACGGCATCAAACCAGCTCATACCAAAGTATTTGTATAAAAAAGAACAAGCAATAGTCATTGTGAGGTAAACAAACCAAAGCGCCTTTGCAGTTTCAGTTATTCTTGGGGTAAGTTTAGAGTCTTTCAGTGGCCCAGGTGTTTCTGCCTTATATAACTGCATGCCTCCTACTCCAAGAAGTGGAAGGACTGCAACAGCCAAAACTATAATGCCCATGCCACCAAGCCATTGCAGTAACTGTCTGTAAAATAACAAAGACTGAGGCATCTCATCTAGTCCAACGAATACAGTTGCCCCAGTAGTAGTAAGTCCTGAAATAGACTCAAATAGAGAGTCTATGTAGTTAACTCCTTCTAAATTTGCTAAATAGAATGGAACTGCTCCGAAAAAACCTAAAACTGTCCAAAAGAATATGGTAATAATGAAACCATCCTTTGTTCTCAGATCTCCATTCTTTTCATCTGCCAAGAAAAAAAGGAATGACCCCATTAGAAAGGTTAGAAAACCAGTTGTAATAAAGTTATATACAAAGTCTTTTTCTTCCAAGAAATAGGCTAGAAATCCTGGTACAAATTGCGCAATACTAAAGATCATCAATAGTGTACCTAGAATTCTAGTGGTGTAAGGGAATTTCATTCTCAACCCGGTGAAAAGGTTTCTTTTACTTGTTTAATGGCTTTTTTATCTGTTAAAAAGACTATAACATGATCGTTCTCCCTTAAATGTACGTGATCATGCGCAATTTTACCTTTATCATCTCTTATCAGCGCTCCTATTGTTGCGCCCTCGGGGAGTGAAATTTCTCCTAATTCTTTGCCAATGCTACTTTCTTTACCAGTAGGTGATTCTTTTGCTATTGCTTCTATTGCCTCTGCAGCTCCCCTTCTTAAAGAGTGGATTTTTACAACATCTTTACCTTCTATTTCGGCAAGGAAAGTGCCAATAGTTATTTGAGAAGGAGCAATGGCTATATCAATGCCCTTATCTTGAACAAGGTCAACATATGCGGGATTGTTTATCAAAGCTACTACCTTATGTGCTCCCATGTCTTTTGCTAACAAGCAAGACATAACATTTGCCTCATCGTCATTTGTTACAGCAGCGAAGACATCAGTGCCCTCTATATTTTCTTCATGAAGTAGATGTTTGTCACAAACATTGCCCTCCAATACAATTGTTTGTTCTAGTTTTTCGGATAACCTTTTTGCCCTATCGTGATCTGAATCTATAATCTTAACCCTATGATTGCCCTCTATTCTTTTTGCAAGCCTGCTTCCTATTTTTCCTCCTCCAGCAATAATCACATTTTTATAGGGCTCTTCTTTTTTTCTCATTTCATTTACAACTTTTGAAGCCTCACCTTTTTTTGAGATAAAAAATACTTCATCTTCAGCCTTAATAGTTGTTTGCCCTGTTGGAACTATCGATTGCCCATTTCTAAATATTGCCGCAACTCTTGAATCAACTTTAGGCATATGTTTTTTTAGGTCACCTATTTCATGGCCTATCATAGGGCCGCCTTCTACTGCTTTCACTGCAACGAGATTTAATTGACCTTCTCCAAATTCCATAACCTGAAGAGATCCCGGTACCTCTATTAGGCCCTCTATATGATCAGTTATTAATTGTTCAGGGCTTATGTGAACATCGACAGGTATAACGCCAGAATCCATAGCTTTTTTAGTTTTACCTTTTAGGTATGATATTTCTCTAACCCTAGCGATAGTTTTAACAGAATCATTTAAAACTTTAGATATCATGCAAGAGACTAGATTAATCTCATCACTTCCTGTAACTGCTACAACCATGTCAGCATCATTTATACCTGCGTTTACAAGAATATTTGGATAAGAGGCATTTCCCAGAAGAGTTTTGATATCTGCTTCTTCTTCTAGTTTGTGGAGTCTTACCGGATCATTGTCTACTATGGTCAAATCGTTTTCTTGAGACAAGAGATTAGCTAGTGTGCTACCAACAGCTCCGGCCCCCAAAATTATAATTTTCACAAATTTATGTAAGACTACTTTTCTGTGATTATAATCTTATTTTCTTATTAGAGAACAGTTATTCAGATTTATAAGAGAAATATTTAAAGGCTTCAATTAGTTTAATGTATGCAGAAAGAAATTCTCTTGAGTTAACTTGATTTTTACCTTCCATTTGCATTTTATTTATTCTCACCTTGGTGCCATCTTTACAGCCAACAATCAGTTCATCATTTTGTATCTCTATCTCTCCTGGGCTAGTAGCCAGTATTGTATTTACCTCAGAGACCTCATAGATTTTTATTCTCTTATTTCCTAGGAAAGTATGAATTCCATACTTTTCAGAAAGAGCATTAACTTTTTTCACTAAGCCGCTTGAATCAATATTCTCCCAATCTATCTGCAGCTCTTTTTTTGTGATTTTAGGTGCGAAAGTTGCCTTTCCATGATCCTGCTCCTGGCATTTGATCTCGTCATTTTCTATTTTTCTTAGAAAACTTATTAAATTAGTTTCGCTTAATCCAATAAGTTTTTTTTCAATATCAGACAATTTTTCAGTTGGCATAATAATGCAATCATGCATTTCGTATACTGGACCTTCGTCTAGACCTTCTGTCATTTTCATATAACTTATACCTGTTTTACTATCCCCATGAAGAATTGAATACTCCATTGGTGATGCACCTCTCCATCTAGGCAAAAGAGAACCGTGCACATTGATGCAACCAATCTTTGGTATCTCTAGCATCTCTTTGGGTATTAGTAGGCCATAGGCCACAACAAGCATTAAATCGGGTTTTAGATTTTGTATTTTTTTAAGCACATCCTTTTCTCGTAGGGAATTAGGTTGGAATAAATCTAGTCCTTTATTAATGGCAAGTTTCTTTACTGGCGATGGTTCAAATTTTTTTCCTCTTCCAGACACTCTGTCTGGTTGAGTTAATACACAAGAGATGTGGAAATCATGATTCAATAATATTTCAAGATGTCGAGACGCAAAAGGGGGAGTGCCAGCAAATACTATGTTCATTTTAAGCTCTTTTTTTAGAGAGTTTCTTTCTGATCATTTCCCTTTTAACGCTAGAAATAAAATCAACCATAAGTTTTCCATCTAGATGGTCAATTTCATGTTGAACCACCACTGCCATTAAGTCCTCTAATTCAATATATTCCTTTTGACCATCTAAATTAAGAAATGAAACTTTTACTACACTGGGCCTTTCAACTTCTTCATAAAACCCCGGTATAGATAGACAGCCTTCTGAGTAAGACTTTTTTGTCGGGTCCAGAACCTCTTCTACCTTAGGATTAATAAATACCATGGGACTGGTTTTCTCTTCGCTTATGTCGGTTACGAATATTCTTTTGTGTTCATTAACCTGCGTTGCAGCAAGACCAATTCCAGAACCCTCATACATCGTTTCAAGCATATCATCTGCAAGCTTTTTTATAGATGCATCAACTGATCGGATAGGTTCTGCCACTGTCCTTAATCTTGGATCAGGGAATATAAGAATTTTTAGTAATGCCATGATTTATTTTCATCTATATTAGTATACAATTTTTGTTTTGGAGAAAATTGTGTCAGTAACAGTATCAATACTTATAGGGTCCGAATCCGACTTAGATCTCGCAAATAAATGCTCAGATACTTTGGATTCACTTTCAATAACTAATTCTATCCAGGTGTTATCAGCTCACAGAACACCGGCATTGCTCGAGACTCATATAAGAGAGTGTGAAGCAGGTGGAACTAAAGTCTTTATTGCAATGGCCGGGTTGGCCGCACATTTAGCAGGAGCCGTTGCTTCTAAAACTGTTCTGCCGGTAATAGGCGTGCCTGGTGATGGCGGTCCTTTAAGCGGGATGGATGCTCTATTGTCAACTGTTCAAATGCCAAAGGGCATACCTGTTGCAACAGTAGCAATCGGATCTGCTGGCGCTATAAATTCTGCCTATCTAGCAGCACAAATGTTAGGAATTGAATCTGAATCAACTAGAGCTGCTTTATTAAAAGTTAGAGAAGATGGAGTAGAGGCGATTAAAGAGTCAAACAAGAAGTTAGCTGATTCATAGACAGATGACCTCTATAGGCTCAATTCTTGAGTGCCTAAAATCTGGAGAAACAATAGCTTATCCGACTGAAGGAGTTTGGGGGCTAGGCTGTGATCCTGCCAATAACAAAGCAATAAAAAAACTTCTGGACCTTAAAGGGCGAACTAAAGATAAAGGCCTAATCTTAATAGGTTCCAAGTTCGAACATTTTATTGATTTTGCTTATGTTGAAGATTACAAAAATAAGCTAATGACAAAATGGCCCGGACCACACACTTGGTTAGTCCCACCAAAGAAAGACATTAGCGACTATATTATAGGATCTAATGATAAAGTCGCTTTAAGGTTAACTGACCATGATCTTGTTTGTAGTATTTGTGATTCTTTCAAAGGCCCAATAGTTTCTACTTCTGCCAACAAGGAAGGGCTGCCTACACTAAATAATCCTCAAGAAATTCTAGCGAATTTCCCTGATGTTAAGTGTCTTGAAGGTAGTCTCGGAGGCCATCATAAACCCTCCACCATACAAGATGTAGTCACAGATATAGTTATTAGGTAGCCATGACAGAATCAAAGAAATTTGCAGTTATAGGAAGCCCTATCAAGCACTCTCTTTCCCCTAAAATACATCAGATATTTGCTTCAAAGTTAGACCTTGAAATAAGTTATCAAGCCTTGGAGGTTAAACCGGAGGAGTTTGATATATCTGTTGAAAAGCTATTTGAAGATGGATATGACGGTTTAAACGTCACATTACCATTAAAGGAACTAGCCTATGAATATGCCGATAAACAAACTGAAGAATCAGAGATTTGCAAGTCAGTTAACACTCTTTGGAAAGATGGCTCTTCTATCTTGGCTGATAGTACAGATGGAAGAGGTCTTCTTAAAGACTTCAGTAACAATAGAATTGATGTTCAGAATAAAGAAGTTGTAATTTTGGGGGCAGGTGGTTCGGCAAAAGCAATTATTCCAAGTCTTATAAAGGCAAGTCCAAAGCGAATAACTATTGGCAATAGAACTATTTCAAAGGCTGAGAAGTTGGCTGAGGAATATGCTTTTTTAAATATACCTATAGATATTATTCCAATGTCTATTGAATTGGATTTTAGGCCAGATCTAGTTATAAATACTACCTCCGCAGGTGTTCTAGATCAGGGCCTGGAATTGCCAAATAACTTATTTAGTTCAGATGCTTGTGTATATGATCTTTCTTATTCCAGAATGGAAACTCCATTCATAAAAATGGCAAAGAAGTTTGGTACAAAGAGGTACTATGATGGTTTAGGAATGTTGATCAATCAGGCAGCTTTAAGTTTTGCCATTTGGACCAAACTAGTTCCACAAACTGATATAGGCAAAGACGAAATTCTATAGGTAACTCCTCACTATTTTTCATTGTATTAGTTTGCTTCTTACCTATTGTTTGAGTTTTCTGATTGGTTTAAAATACGCCCGCTGTTCGGTACGCCTACCTAAAAAAGAAAATAAATAAAATTTAATGGCTTATATTAAAAAAGTTTTAACAAAGTATATCTTTGTAACGCCTCTCCTTTTTTCGTCGCTAATTTTTTCTGAAAGTTCAGATTACAACATGCCTATTGGCGTAACTGAAGTTAGTGAAAGTATTTTTGAGCTACATATGGTTATCTTCTGGATATGTGTAGTCATAGGAGTGATTGTATTTTCAATTATGTTTTGGTCTTTATGGAAATACAGAAAATCTAAAGGTGCTGTGGCTGCGGACTTTGATGACAACTTATGGCTCGAAATTGGTTGGACTGTTGCTGCGACGTTGGTTTTAGTATGGATGGCGGTTCCTGCCACACAAGTAATGGTAGAGGCATACGACGACGCCGAAGGTGAGATCAATATTCTAATAACAGGTCACCAGTGGAAGTGGCACTATGAATACCTGGAGGATGAGGTGGGGTTTTTCAGCAACCTTTCGACTAGCCAAGAACAGATTGATGGCGAAGTTCCTAAAGGTGAGTTTTACTTGAAAGAAGTAGATGAGCCGCTCGTTATTCCAACTAACACAAGAGTGAGATTTTTAATTACCGGTAATGACGTTATACACTCCTGGTGGGTACCTGATTTCGCCGTCAAGCAAGACGCTATCCCTGGCTTTATTAATACAGCTTGGACAAATGTGCCTGAGCCAGGAATCTTTAGAGGAGCATGTACAGAGTTGTGCGGTATCAAACATGCCTTCATGCCAGTGGTAGTTAGAGCAGTAGAAAGAGAAGAGTTTGATGCTTTTATAGCAGAAAAAGTGACTCTAGCTGAAGCTGAGAGGCTACTAACTTCTAAAAATTGGACCAAAGAAGAGCTAATGGAGAGAGGGGAGCAATTTTATGCTACTAATTGCGCGGCCTGTCATCAGGCGGGCGGACAAGGCATCCCGCCAGTATTTCCTGCTCTTGATGGTAGCCAGGTAGCGCTTTCTGATAGTTCAAAGCATATACAAATTTTGATGGAAGGAGTTCAGGGCTCAGCAATGGCAGCTTTCGGCGACTCGTATAGTGAGATAGATATAGCGTCTGTAATAACTTATACAAGACAGGCTTGGACTAATGGAGAAAAGGGCGATGGAATCATTGTCACCCCTCAAGATATTGTCGCATACAAAAATAGAATAGATTTATAAAGGAAATAAAACATGAGTACAGTTGTAGAAACACACGATCACGACGGCCATCACGGCCCAGCAAAAGGTCTTTCTAGATGGCTTTTTACTACTAATCATAAGGATATTGGCACTCTATATCTTTGGTTTAGTTTTATTATGCTCTTCATAGGCGGATCTATGGCCATGGTTATAAGGGCTGAGCTTTTTCAACCGGGTCTGCAGATAGTTCAACCAGAATTTTTCAATCAGATGACAACAAACCATGGTTTGATTATGGTTTTCGGTGTAATCATGCCTGCTTTTGTTGGCCTTGCAAACTGGATGTTACCAATCCAGATAGGGGCTCCTGATATGGCTTTGCCAAGGCTAAATAATCTTAGTTTCTGGCTTTTGCCTATGGCTTTCGGAATTCTAATTTCAACATTATTTATGCCTGAAGGGGGACCAAACTTTGGTTGGACATTCTATGCACCATTATCCACCACTTATGCTCCTTCTACAGTTAATTTCTTTATATTCTCCGTTCACGTGATGGGTGTTTCTTCTATATTGGGTTCAATAAATATAATCACAACCATATTCAATATGAGAGCGCCTGGTATGACCTTAATGAAAATGCCACTTTTCGTTTGGAGTTGGTTAATTACTGCTTATTTACTAATTGCGGTAATGCCTGTACTAGCCGGTGTAGTGACAATGATGTTGATGGATATTAATTTTGGAACCAGCTTCTTTAATGCAGCAGGCGGAGGAGATCCCGTTTTATTCCAGCATGTTTTCTGGTTTTTTGGTCATCCAGAAGTATATATTATGATCTTACCAGCCTTCGGTATTGTTTCTCATATAATCGAAACATTTTCTAGAAAGCCTATTTTTGGATATTCCTCGATGGTCTATGCAATGGCTTCTAATGCCATCTTGTCATTCGTAGTTTGGGCTCACCACATGTTCACTGTGGGTATGCCGCTTGCAGGTGAGTTATTCTTTATGTATTCGACAATGTTGATCGCCATACCTACAGGTGTAAAAGTTTTCAACTGGGTTGCAACAATGTTTAGAGGCTCAATAACTTTTGAGACACCAATGTTATTTTCGATTGCTTTCGTTGCTCTATTTACTATAGGTGGGTTTTCTGGGCTAATGCTAGCTATCGTTCCAGCCGATTTCCAATATCACGATACTTATTTTGTTGTTGCTCACTTCCATTACGTTCTAGTTCCCGGAGCTCTCTTTGGGATAATAGCTGGAGCCTATTATTGGTTGCCAAAATGGACAGGAAATATGTATGACGAAACTCTAGGTAAGCTTCACTTTTGGTTAACGTTTATATCAGTGAATGTAACTTTCTTCCCTATGCACTTCGTAGGCTTGGCAGGCATGCCAAGAAGATATCCCGATTACGCACTTCAATTTGCTGACTTTAATGCGTTAATTAGTGTTGGGGCATTCATGTTCGGATTAACACAACTTTTATTCTTGTTCATAGTGATTAAGACTATAAGATCAGGCAAGAAGGCTACACCAGAAGTCTGGGAAGGTGCAGGTGAGTTAGGTTTAGAGTGGACTTTGACCTCTCCTCCACCATATCACTCGTTTACAGTTCAACCACAAGTAAAGTAGTTTGGAAGCAAGAAGAACATTAAGGAACCTGGTCGGCATTGTCGTCGGAATGTTCGCCTTTGGATGGCTTCTCGTGCCCATGTACGATGTATTTTGCGAGATTACCGGGCTCAACGGGAAAGTCACTGGTCCCAGTGCTCTCAGTGAAGAGTCTCTGGCTATAACTGATCAACGAGAACTTCTTGTTCAGTTTATGACTCACAACAATGAGTCTATGCCTTGGTTTTTCGATTCAGAAAAATCACAAATGCGAGTAGTGACAGGTAATCAGTACGAAGCCACTTTTGTATTTCACAATACAACTGCCAATGAAATGGTGGGTCAGGTGATACCAAGTGTTTCTCCTGGTAGGGGTGCC
>PYIJ01171707.1_pt1 | contig 11185 bp, 11 predicted proteins | sample 3578051 | NCBI WGS metagenome assembly PYIJ01 (sample SAMN08408021, study PRJNA431606) | Marine metagenome isolate SA_KN192-05_S13_5m, whole genome shotgun... | biome: marine; feature: oceanic pelagic zone; material: water; isolation source: surface water sample, 0.2-0.8 um fraction ... | reverse complement strand
TAGTTTTATCGCTAGTACATTGATAAGGTTTAAGTTCCATGCCTTCATTCTTGATAAGCATTTCTTTTAAATCATCAATCAGTTCTTTGGTGACACCTGTTTCCATTATGGCTTGTATGAATCTTTGACGTTTTCTTCTCGCATGTTGTTTCTTGCAACACCTCTGTATTTCTCAAAACTTCTCATGCCTGATAATCCTAATAAAGATAATGTCAAAGTCATAAGACCTTCAGTATCAATTTCAGGCGGCACAATATCAATAGTAAATGTCCACACCACCCAATTTAGTATCGGTGCTAAGAAATATGCCCACGCTAATCCCAATGCACATATCCACATTATTGCTGGTCTTGCACCTGCGACAAAGATAGAGCCATGTTTTGCTTGTTCTAAATTTATTTCATTTTGTGATTTTTGCAGATCAATCATTTGTGATTTGATACTAGCTTCTAGTTCCATACGCTTAGTTTTATCAGGTATAGCTTTGCCTATTAAATCACTTATTGGTTTAAAAAATTTATCAATCATTGTCTTTGCCCTCCAATATGTCTTTTAGTTTTTGTCGCTTTTCATAAGCAGAATCTTGATGTAAGTCTTTATCAACTATCTTTTCTAATTTAAGGGATTCTATCTTAGTATTACTGATATATCGCCATGTGTAGCCATCACGACCATAGACACCAAAGACTGTAGTACCCATGCCTATTTTAATTATCATGGCTTGTTCGCCATCTAATAAGACCTTATCGCCTTCGTTGAATTGTGAATTGAGTTTAAATTTAAGACCTTTGATAAAAGATACCGAATAATCTTTAAGAGCAAGACCACCTAAGACACTTGCGATAAATATTGAGATTTCAATATAATATTCTTCAATGTTCATTTTACATGAAGAAGGCATTAATCACTAAAGAAGAAAGTAAACCAATAACAATTCCTGCTATTTGCCACAATCTTTTATTGGTAGTATTTATATCCGATTCAATTGAATCCAATCTGCGGAAGTTCTCCTTCCATTTTTGTTCGCATATTCTTTCATGTCTATCTAAAGCATTTGCAACTTGCTGAACAGTTGGCTTTTTAGTCGATTGTCTTGGTTTCGCTGTCGCTTTCTTTCTTGGCATTTCCTATACCTCTAAGACTTTCTAATAATGACTGAGATTTTAGATCAACCAATTGTTTTTTATCTGCAAATTCTCTTGCTATTGGCTCAATCTCAACACATCTTTGTTGCAAAGCTAAGACATCATTAAACAAACTTCTTTGTTCATCAGTCATATCTTCTTTGCTGTATTCTTCTACATCTCCATTGTCATTTTTGACTTTGATATTTGACACTTTATTCTCCAAAAGATGATTGTGCATCAATCATTTCTTGATAAGCAGTTTTGATTTCAGAAGTCCATACCGCATTACAAATAGCTTGAACTTTTGCATCTTCTTCAGATATATCAGTATCAGCCCAAGTATCGCCATTTTTTGTACTTGGCGCTAAAACATGCCTATGAAAAGAACGATTAAGTTCGCTGCCATTTTCAACTATTTTAGTAGCAGTTCTAACTTGTACTTGACCTTTTTCAAGCACTTCAATTTTATCTACTACTGTTTCTTTTGTTATTGCCATTTTTTTTCCTCGTATTAAAAATTATTAAGCATCTGTTATATAAGTACCGCCTACATAAACTTGACTTGATGTGTTTACTTGTGCATTACCATAAGCAGCATTATCAGCAGATACTAATACCGAAGCTGCTGCATTACCTTCCCCAATATGTCCAGCAGGAGAAGTTCCTGAGGTAAAATCAACGCTATAAGTTTCAACATTTATGAATCCTTTTCCTGCTTGGTCACTTAAATTAGCACCAGCAAAAGGTAATGATATAACTGTGTGTCCTGAAAATGTGCCTGAAACAGCAGATGGCAACAAGACTCCTGAAACATGAACAATCCTACCAATTTTTGTATAAGATATTTGATTAAAACTTGTGTTTAAGGTTATGGTTGCACCACCGCCTGAATCTGTCATAGTTACTGTATGCAATCCTTCTTCATAATCGTCTAAAGCGTTTGCTGCAGCTGTGTCACCATTAAAAGTTAAACCGCCAGCTGAAAGTATTCTCATTCTTTCTGAATTGTTAGTAAAAAAAGCTAAATCATTAGTAGAGCCTTGTATTCTTGGAGAAAAACCTGAAGAAGATAAAAAGAATAACTTACCTGAGTCTGCTGCACCAACTAGGACATTATTATTACATTGTACATTCAAACTTTCATTGATTTCTAATGCTGGTGTTGTACCAACAGTTGAGCCTTTACCAATGATTAAATCATCAGCAGAATCGTCTAACCCAATATAAAAATCTTGTGCATTACCATCAAATATTAATGCTGTATCTTCTTCACCACCATCACCAATAGTAATTTTTGGTGTTGTTCCTTTCATAACTAAATGACTGTTTGTTAAAGTTGCAACATCTACATTGCCAATCTTAAAATCTATTTGATCGTCTGTGTCTGCTGTTATTGATGTATCTGCATCTGCATCTAAAATTAATTCTTGTCCATTAATATCTACTGTTCCTGTAGTGTTTAAATTACCATTTACTGTTAAAGCGCCTGATGTTGCATTATCTGCGGTGATTGATAAAGGCAAAGTAATCCAAGCATTGTTTGCAGAATTTCTCAGCTTTAATAAATTGTTAGAAGTATCAATCCACCATTCATAAGCGAATGTTGTTGAAGGTGCAGATGACCCTGAATTATTAGATACTATTGCATCTAAAGCATTATTTAAGTCAGACCTAAAGTTTGCACCTGATTGATTAGCTATATCATAATCGTGTTGAGCCATTAAAAACCTCTTGCTATATAGTCAAATGTTCTAGCGACAATTGTACCACTACTATTCTTGAAAGTAATTGTAAAACCTGTGCTTTGAACACTTGTTATTTCATAAAAATCTCCACTTTCCATATTCTGTGCAGTAACAGCAATTTTTGGAGTAACTAAAAATCCTTCACCAAAAGTAACGCCTAAAGCACTTGTACTTGATGTCAATTGTTGTGTGTCTATTTTTTGGAAGGCTTCTAAGGTTGCAGACAAAGACGATATATAAACTTGATGTGTAATATCTCCTGATGTCACTAATAATTTAAATTTAAAAGCACGACCATGATAATTACCAATTCTGAAATTTTGAAAATCTGTAAATGTTGGTGATCCACTAGGATCATCATTAGTTGTTGCTATTTGCAACTGCACCTCTACATCATCATAAGTATTTATATCAAAAGACTCATAACTATCAATATTTCCTGAACGTGTATCTATAAAATCTGATGTTGAATTAGTCGTAAAAGCAAATGCAGAACTTAATCTATAGGATTGTGCTGGTATGCCTGTGTCTATAACATTTGCAAAGTCATAAGTACCTGATAAATCAACACCACCAGCGGCATCAATCAAACCAACTTCATCAATTAATCCCAATGAATCAAACAAAGTATCTGCTTCTAATTTCAAAGTATTTTCATCAGTAACTATCATGTTTGATTTAGTACCACTAAAAGATGGATTTTCTGTTCTAGTTAAAAATACTTGTGATTGAAATAAATCAGGTGTAACTGTATTAACTACTGCTGTCGCATTGGTAGATTTAACACCTGTAGAATCAACAGCTTTTATTAAATAAGTACCAACTAGTAATGGTACTTCTGCTTGATTTGATATACCTGATACAGCTTCTCCTACTTGTGTTGATTGCGCCCAAACTGCGCCTGATGTCAATGAATTATGTCTTATCTCATAAAAACCACCAATCTTTACATCTAAGTCTGTTGTAGGTGTCCAATTTAAAGTTGCAGTATTAGAATCTGCTCTTAGAAATAAATTGCTTACATCTGATGGAACAGCAGTAAGACCATAAATTCTTTGTGTAGTAGATGCAAATTCTGATGCCACACCTGCTGTATTGACTGCTCTAACTCTAAACTCATACAAAGCTGGTTGAATATCAAAAAATTCAAAATTAGTTCCTTGTGATGTACCTGCACCTTGAAAAGATGCTTCGGTAGACTTTTTAAACTCAACATCATAATGGTCAATAGTAACTCCTATATCTTCCCATGCTGCATTGACTGATGCACCAAAAGTTAATATGGCTTTTGCTTTTACACCTGATCCTTGCGTGGTGGTAAATAATTCTTCTGTTACAGAATTAACTGCTGGTGTATTTACAGGTGCGAAAAGAGATAAACCTTTTACTTCAAATATTTGTGTAGAAAAATCAGAATAAACTCCCAATCTGTTTTTTGCTCTTACAGAAATAAGATATTGACCAGCTTCTAATTTATCCACTACAAAACTTTCATTGACACTTCTGCCTTGAAAATCATAACTGTTTTTATCAGCGAGTCTAATCGAGTTTAGCCTATCAACACCGATTTCATAAGATTCAACAGATGATTTATTTTCTTGAGTCCAATTAATAGTAACTCTGTTGAATATTGTTGGTGAATCTTTAATTAATTCTTCTGTAGGTGTAGATATAGTTGGCTTATCTACAAATGAAAAATTAGGCAGGTTTGTGTTTGGTGCGGTATCTTCTGCTGTAATTGTGCCAAAATTATAAACATCATCATCATATTCTCTTGCGGTAATATCTACTTCATCATTATTTTTTATGCTTAATCGCATAATCTTAAATTTCTTGCCTTGATTTGTATTTAATGTGTTCCAACCTAAAGATTCTAATGAAATAAAAATTACATCTCCTATTTCTGCTCTTAAACCTTCAATTGTTGATGTAAAATTAAAAACCAATGATTGCCTTGATTGTTTCATATTTATTGTGGCAATCATCAAGGCTCTTTCCATTTGGTCGGTAAATGGCAGTTCTATTGCCCTTTCAAGATTTAAGCCATTATCTTCAGCTTTGAATGTAGAACTTTCAACTATAGCAAAATCTCCTTGCATATCACGATTCTTATTAAAAAAGTTTGCTCTGATTTTATTAGTTTTATATTCTTTACCACCTAAAGACAATTCAAAATCACCAACAATATTATCTTCATCAAAAGTTTGTACTGCTGTACCTACATCATCAATTAATAATTTATATTTTCCACTTGAAAATATTAAAGACCCTCTACAGCTAGTTAAAAGTTTTGTAATATTTTCTAATGGTTTGTTATTGGTATTGACTATGCCATTGCAAGTGTATTTCTTTTGCGTTTTACCGCCTACTGTTACTTCAGTATCACAAATATTTCTTGCAGCGGTAAATGATGCAGTATCTATTTGTGAAGCTGGTATAGACCTGCCATAAATAGTATTGGTTAAATAATCCTCTATACAATCTGCTGGATTATCACTAAATATTTTGTAATCTACACCAGCAAATGTAGATTTTTTAGTTTTTTTACCAACAACATCAAAATTGACCTGTGGAATACCTGTGCTACCAAATACTTCAGGATCAAACCTTAAGTGAAGAATTGCATAAGCAACTCCTTGCAATCTGTCTGATGCTGTCCACACACCTTCTGTTGCTCTCATTAAATATTCGTCTGCGGTTTGTGTATCTGTGCCTTCGTAAATTTCATAATTAACAAACCCTGCATATTTTGGATTAGGTATTATTGAAGAGCCAAACCACAAATTATATTCAGATTGAACAGTCAAAGGATCGTTGTTTAAATAAACTTGTGAAACATGCGATATTTCTCCTTCAGCAATCGCATAAACAATATGAAGAAATTCATTATCCTCACCTGATACATGATAAAAAATTGGCGTACCACCAACTCTTCTTTCTCCATAAATAACAGGCAAAGGATTGGTTGAGCCTTGTTGGTTTGACAATGCTGATTGTGATTGTGATGACATATTATCAGGAAAGTCCTGATTTATAGCACCAAGTAATTGCGTACCTGCATAGACAGCTATAACAGTAGCAACTATTCCAATTGCTAATGCAGTTGTACCAGCAGCAGCACCAAAAGTTACTGCAACACCTATTTTCACAAAAACAGGTGCTAATGCTGGTAAAGCAAAAACACTACCTGTAAAAAATAAGGTAGATAAAAATAATATTATGTTTCTAATTTTCATTATTAAATCTATAAGCAGAGTCAAAATCGTTAAAATCACATATCGGCATAATTGCTGTACCTATTTGTTCATCTATAGATGCTATTTTACTACCAATACAAATATGACATGAATCCCAATTTTCATTATGTTTAACCAATATATCGCCAAATATTGCCTTAGTTGGATGATGCTGTGTCATACCTAATTCTAAACATCTGCCTGATATTCTTTGTCCAAAATCTTTTTGAAATTTTATTGCACCTTCTTTAGTAGAATATTTGTTATAAATTATTTTTAATAAATCTGTACCTAATACCTTATCAAAGTATTCAACAATAAATGTATTACAATCATTAGTTCCCCATGCAAAAGGCTCGTTTAATTTAGCTTCTATATATTTATTTGCTTTTAATTGATCTATCATCTTGTTTCAGTAGGTAAATTAATTGTTGTGCCTGAAGAGCCATATCTTGCAGAAGATGTAGCTTTTATAGGTTTTTCTAAAACACCACTTGCACCGCCACCAAACTCCGATGCTGTTGCACTAGATGTTAAGGTTATTGTGAAATAATCTGCATTTGAAGCATCAACGACAGTATGAGATTGATTAAATAAATCTCTGTCTAAACCACCAACATCGTTTATACCTGACAAAGTTACAGTATCACCATTAGCCAAACCATGACTTGCATAGTGTACTTTGACAGTAGCAGATGAAGATGTAGTTTCTATTGGATTGGTAATAATAGAAAAACCATCAAGCAGAACTGAACTGCCACCACCTCTAGCTGTGCTTGAAGCAGATGTAGATACAGTAATTATTACTGTATTTGCTGTAATACCTGCAACAGTATGAGATTTATTTATATCTGATGCTGGTACACCACCAACTGCTGTAGCACCTGATATAGTTATTGAATCGCTAACAGCAATATTATGCCTTGCAAAATCTATTACCAATGATGTTGAGCCTGATGTTGTTTTTAAAGGATTGGCAATAATGTTTGTTGTATCAGTTAAATCAACTGTAAGCGTGTCTGTAGTTACTCCTGATATTTGATTAATTTGAGCCATAACAACAGGAGATATACCACCGATAGAAATTATATCTTCTAAGCCTATTGAAATAAATCTGTTTAAAGCTGCATAATTATCTGCATTTACTGTAATTTGATTTGAGCCTGATGTTGTTTCGATTAATACAGGCACAACCAATTCTTCATTAATTACTATTTCACTACCACCAAATTTACCTGATTTTACAGATGTTACTGTATTTGGAACTGCAATAGTAAAGCCAAAACCATCAGAATCAATAGCAACTATAGCGTGTGTTCCAGCACCTTCAGAATGATTGATTGCAGAACTTAAAATAAATTCACCATCATCAAAAGTAGTAGCTTCAAAACCATTTATTTTTACTTGCTCACCAACAGAAAAATTAGATGTGCTTCTATTAGCATAATCAATGTGTATTCTTACTGAGCCATCTGATATTAAAGTAAAAACAGGATTGGTTGGTGTGTGTTCTCTAAAAATGCTTTTTTCAGCAGGAGAAGTGTTATTAATAGCTGAAGTCACTGAGCCTTGTGTTGATACGCTAGAACTACCACCACCTGATGCAGTAGCACCTGTAGTCATTCCCCAATTCAATTCTTTAACTACTACAGAACTAAATCTAAAGCCTGTATCTCCAGCAAAGAAACTCTGTTGGGATTCATTGTTTGTAAATCTCGCACTAATTCTTTCAAAATCCACAAATAATGAACTTGCTTGTACTGTTACTGTGGCAGTACCAGCTTCAACATCTTCTTTTATTACAGGATTATTTATTCTGCCACTAAAAATTAACAAAGGATCAGATACCAAAGCATCATTGCTATCTAAAAATGCTTTATAAATTTCAATTGTCCTGTCTAAATAACCGCCTGTTAAAAATAAATTGGTATAAGTAGTGTCTACTCCTGATAAAGATATTGTAATACTTTCAACATTAGATTCATTGGTTTCAACAATATCAGAAAAATTTAAAAAACTTCCTGTTGGTGTATAGGTATTTGAATCGTAAGTTACAGGAATATAAGCATCAGAAAGATAATAACTTACATCGTCAAAAGATAGTTTAAGTAAATGAAAAGGCTTGTTTGCTGTTTTGACAATCTCGGTTTGAAATGCACCTGTGCTACCTCTATCCATCTCATTAAAATATTTCTGCTAGTGACATGGTAAAACCATATAAAGAACTTACATCGGTGCTGAATTGTGTAACATCTTCAGTAAAAGCAACTGTAAAAGGTACTGATGCAAAAGTTATAGTTTCATCATTAGCAACTGCATTTAAAAGATTAGGTGCAAAATTTAAGGTAGCATGACTTGTACCATCTGCATCCATGTCAGCAGTAGCCATATACACTTTTGAATGACCACTAAATTTAAAGAAATCACCTGCTTTAATAATGCCTGATTCTGAAGCTGTAAGACCATCTATGGTCGCTGAACTTGCACCAACTGACACCGCACCATCAACTACAGGATTTTCAGTTGTATCGCCTTGTGATGTGCTTATAACAGGCGGTACGTATGTAAAGGTTTCAAACTGACCTTGTTGCTTCATAGCAAAAGCATAGATAGGTGCAAATTCTGATCTTGTCATTGGTGGAAATTGAACTTCTAACAACCATCTTTGACCACCTCTTCTTCTAACCTGTCTTTTTAAATTTTGTGTAACAGAAACTAAAGTAGGCTCTATAGATTTTATGTTTACGCTACTTGCTGCTGGTGATGTTGGGAAGCTACCACTCATGTTACAAAACCTCTTCTACCTCTTCGATTAAATTCATTTTCTACTATGGCAGATATAGTAGGTGCATTTTCTGTTATTGCAGCTAAAGTATCTTTGGAATCAAAGGCTTGAATGTTGTAGGTTATATTTACAGGAGTACCGCCCATGCCACCTTTTCTGTGGTCTATTACAGATTCATTAGGATGTAGTATTGCTGGAAAGCCACCTCTGCCATCTACGCCACCTGTTCTTGAGCCAAACCCTGTAAAACCACCGCCTTCTGCTATAGGCATACTAGCAGTATTTATACTTCCTGTAAAACCTGACATTCCTTTACTTGCACCACCAAAAAGACTACCAAAACCACCTGAGATTGCATTAAAAAGATTTTCAATAATAAATTTTCTGACAGCTATTCTTAACAATTCTTTTATAACAAAATCTGCAAAATCTTTGAAAGATAATTTACCTGTCATTAAGCCATCAACAATAGTATCTTCAAATTTTTTCATTGATGAAACTATAGTATCGCCAATCATAGTGCCTGTGCTTTTAAAACTTTCGCCAAATGTAAATAATGGTGCTTGTATATCAGCAACCATTTGTGTTAACTTTTGTTGAAAGCCACTTAACTTGTCTTTTGCTGTGTCAATTGGATTGACACCACCAGCATCACCTAAAGTTAAATCTAAACTTTCTCTAAGTTTGTTTAAATTTGCTATTCCAGCTTCTATAGATTTACTAGGTACAATTTCACCAAAAATATTTTCAAATGATTTGCCTGTGCTTTCAGTAAGTTCGTGAAATCTTTCTTTGAAATCATCAATATTTTTGCCAAAAACTAAAGCCAAAAAATTGAAAGTATGACTTAAACCATCAAAAGCAATACTTAAAGTTTCTACAGTAGCAACCATCAATCTAAATGTTTTTTGAAACTGCATCCTAAAATCATCTAAAGCCTGTAATGAAGCTATGATTCCATCAACAATGCTTACAGCAATATTTCTGCCTAATTGCATGGCATTTATTTCAGATAAAGTAGTTTCAAAGTGATCTGCAATTTCATCCAAAGCTGGTAAAAAAGCTGTAGTTATGGCATCTCTAATAACTCTAAAAGTGAAACCTATTCTTGATAATCTATCGTTAAATGCTTCTGTAGCAGATATTGTCTTACCATCTAAAATTAAACCTAATTCTTTTTGTTTTTCGACATAAAGTTGAAATGCTTTACCACCCATCAAAATAGTATTAGTAAGTTCTTGACCAGCACGACCAAATAACAAAGCTAAATCTGCATTTCTAAGAAATATATCTCCGCTTTGTTTCATGCCTTCCATCATCTGAAACAAAACTTCGTTAAAAGATTTTTCTTCACCTGTAGCGGTCATTAAAGACACACCATAACGATCAAAAATATCTGTATAAGTTTTTAAGCCTTTACGACCTTCACCGACCATCTTGGCAAATTTTTGAATTGCTTTGTTTGCAGTTTCAATCGAAGCACCTGATTGAATAGCAGATAATTGAAAGGCTTGAATTACGTCAGTTGTTGCACCTGTCCGACTCGCTATCTTGCCAATAACATCTATATAGTCGAAAGATTTTTTAAAAAGAACTGTTAATGCACCAGCAACAGCACCAATCCCAGCAGTAAGCATACCGAAGGCTTTAAGTGCTTTGCCAACTGCATTTTTAACTCCATTTAAACCTTTTTTGACAGTATTAAATACTTTTTGAGTCTTATTGACAGCAGAAATGACAATGTTTAATTTTCCTAAGTTACCCATTTCTTTCCATTCTTTTATTCATTTCTTCTAAATATGCCAACCAATAAACAAACTCCTCTACAGTCATGCTCTTTTCTAACTGTTGAACTGTCATGCCGAGCCTGTCCGCAAGAGCAAACATAGCAAATAAGTCAGAATCGGCTTTTACTTTTCCTGTGCTTTTTCAGGTGTAATACCACCTAAAATCTCAGATGCAACATTAGACAAAACTTCTACATCAGCTTTAGTCATAAGTGACTCTTTATCAGCTAATGTGAAAAGTTTATTGCCATCTGCATCAAGACTTTTGGTAATTATAGCGTAAACCATAACCTCAAGGTCGCCACCATTCGCCATTTTGTAAAGCTTCTTGCTTTCTTGTAATGTTAATGGTTTTGTAAAAATTTCCAAAGGTTGTTCATCTGTTCCCCATTCTTTGACTTCAATTTTTTTAATTTCTTGACTATCAAAGTGAGCAACGACATTATCAATCGCTTTAGTCATTATGAGTAAGTACCAATAGTCAATGCACCTGTTCCTTGAAATG
>PYIJ01142712.1_pt1 | contig 11188 bp, 9 predicted proteins | sample 3578051 | NCBI WGS metagenome assembly PYIJ01 (sample SAMN08408021, study PRJNA431606) | Marine metagenome isolate SA_KN192-05_S13_5m, whole genome shotgun... | biome: marine; feature: oceanic pelagic zone; material: water; isolation source: surface water sample, 0.2-0.8 um fraction ... | reverse complement strand
GAGTACGATACTTGAGATCAATTTGTTAAGTAAAGAGCTTTTTCTTGAGATGCAAAAAAGCCAACACTTTAATTTCCATTTGGAAACCAAAGGTCTTCTGATGGCTTATAAAACTTCTCATGCCGAAAAAGAAGAAGCTGAAGTGGTAGCTCAGGCAAAAGATTTGGGACTAAAAATAGATCAATTGAGTCCAGAGGAAGTTTTGAAAAAGCAACCACGCGCCCCTATGAATATTGCAGGAGGTTTTTGGTATGAAAGTGATGCTCACAGTACCCCTGAATTATTTATGCAAAACTTAATTACTTTCTTAAATAAAAAGGGAGTACATTTTTTTTTAGAGAAAGAGGTCACTGGTTTCAAATCAAAGGGTAGCCAGATTCAATCAGTTTATACATCAGCTCAAGAGATTCAAGCAGATGAGGTTATTGTGGCGAGTGGTGCTTGGTCAGAATCAATTCTAAAAAAATTGAATATTCAACTATCTGTACAGGCAGGAAAAGGCTACCGGCTAAACCTAAATCAACCTACAGGAATTTCTTTACCTGCAATTTTATTAGAAGCTAAAGTAGCAGTCACTCCAATGCAAGGATTTACTCGTTTTGGTGGAACGATGGAACTGTCAGGAATAAATCATGAAATAAATTCTAAAAGAGTTGCAGCTATTGCCCAAGCTGCTTCAGAATATTATCCCCATGTACATATTTCTCAAGAAGAATTAGCAAACGTAAAATGCGGATTACGGCCATTATCACCAGATGGCTTACCATATATTGGTCGGCATTCAAAATGTAAAAATTTGGTTTTGGCTACGGGGCATTCAATGATGGGATGGAGTTTAGGCCCCGCAACTGGTAAATTGGTTACAGAGATAATTTCCAATCAAAATACTACAATTTCGATTCATCCATTTTTTCCAGAGAGAGCATATGGAATATAAAGATTAAAGAAAATTCTCATTGAAAAGTTTTGGCATATAAAACACCTCCTAAATTAACTTAACCGCTTCCTCTGCAAAATAGGTTGCGATGAGTTGTGCACCAGCACGTTTAAAACATAACAGTTGTTCTAACATGAGCTGATCATGATCAACCCATCCTTGAGCTGAAGCAGCCTTAAGCATAGCATATTCTCCACTTACCTGATAAGCTGCTATAGGTGTTTGAATTGTATTTTTTAAATCACGTATTATATCTAGATAAGCTAAGCCAGGTTTTACCATGATAATGTCAGCTCCTTCTTTGATATCATGTTGTATTTCTATTAAAGCTTCATCTCTATTTCCAAAATTCATTTGATAGGTTTTTTTGTCTCCAAATCCAGGTGCAGAATCTAAAGCATCTCTAAAAGGTCCATAAAATGCAGAAGCATATTTTGCACTATAGCTCATAATAATTGTATCATGAAAGTGAGCTTCTTCCAATTGATTTCGGATGGCTAAAACTCGACCATCCATCATGTCACTTGGAGCTATAACGTCAGCCCCTGCTTGAGCATGTGAAAGAGCCATTTCTGACAAAACAGCTAATGTAGGATCATTAACAATTTTTCCTTCTTTAACAATCCCATCATGCCCAAAAGAAGAATAAGGATCTAGAGCAACATCAGTCATGACGATCATTTCAGGGACTGCATTTTTAATGGTTTTAATAGCTTTCTGCATCAGTCCGTTGGGATTTATCGCTTCATCTCCTGTATTGTCTTTTAATTCCTGTGCTACCTTAACAAAAAGTAATACAGCTTTTAAATCTTGCTTCCAAAGCGAAACGGCTTTTGATGCAATTAAATCTAATGATAATCTAAAATACCCTGGCATTGAGGGAATGGCTTCTTTGAGTTTTTTACCTTCAACAACAAATAATGGAACAATAAAGTCATTAGGAGTAAGGTGATACTCTTGGAGTAAATTTCTCATACTAGAGGAACTTCTTAATCTTCTATTTCGATTTAATGGATACATATTTTTAATTTATTGTATTTTAAGAATTATTTTCAGGAATCTCTGGAGGATCAAAGTCCATTTCAACTGTAAGTGGAGTCTCATCATCAATCCCATCTTCTGGATAATCAGTTTGTGGCTTCTTTAACGTCCCAATTAGCATGAATAGCATTGAGCTTAATATTACAATTAAAAGTACACGTTCGTTAATGAGACTATTTGATAAATCAATAAATTCAACTTCTTTTAATTGGATAAAAAGTAAGATACTAATTAGTCCTCTTGGAGACATATAAACTAAAGGACTTGGTTTTACTTTAAATGTTGTTACTGAAAAATAAGCATAACGTAAAAGTAACATTATCAATATAATTAGTACACCATAGAAGAGGGGTTGCAAAGATTTAAAATTAGCAAGTTGGATAGAAAATCCAAAGAATAAAAAAAAGAATGTGCGAACTAAGAACGCTGATTCTGCAGTTAGGATATGAAATTGATCTAATTCTTTTTCAGTCTGATCCAATTCTAAATAATTCTTTAAAAACTGAGGCAGTAGGCTTTTGACATTACTTAAGAAGATGCCAAAAATAAAAATGGTTACTAATGCGGGCAAATGAAAGAGTTTTCCAAAAGCATATACCATAATTAATAGCGCGAGAATAAGGAAAAATTTTACGTGATGATCAATCTGACGGATCAATCTAAAAAGGATATATGTAATTGCTACAGAAATAACAACCACTCCAAGAATTTGAAAAAACAGAGAAATTAATGGGGTAGTTCCAATTAAAGGCTGGTTAGCTTCAAATTGCCGTAGTGCATAATTAAAAATCATAATCCCCAAAATATCAGAAAAGGTTGATTCGTAAACCACAAATTCACGGTCTTTATCAAGGAGTCCAGCTGCAGAGGGAATCGCAACTGCACTGCTAATTATAGCTAATGGAATGGCTGAGAGTATTGCTAACTGAGTATTCATTTCGAATATGTTAGTAAACACCCATTTCAATGCGGTAATATTGATAATTAAAATAACTAATGCAGCGAAAAATCCTTTCAAAATAATAGGAAGTTTTTCTTTTTTAATCTCCAATTCCAAAGCACCTTCTAAAACAATTAAAATCAAACCAATTGTTCCGAGTACAGGAATAAGATTATCCAAAAATCCAATTTCATCATAACCGTTTGCTGAAATAATTATCCGAACGATAATACCAGTAAACATTAATAAAATGACAGAAGGGAATTTTGTTTTTCGCGAAAAAGCATCAAAGAGATATGAAAAAATTATAAGCAATGGAAAAACGAACAAGATGATAAGTGTATTCATAGACTCTTATTTTAGTTTAAAATACAAAAATTGAGATGGAATTTTATTTTCTTTAAATCCATTCCCTTGGATTTTTTAATATAGTTATAAGTTTGAATTCTTCACTTTCTTGTGCAGGTTCATGATTATAGCGCCACTGAACATAAGGCGGAAGGCTCATCAAAATACTTTCAATACGTCCATTTGTTTTAAGACCAAAGAGGGTTCCCTTGTCGTGGATCAAATTAAACTCCACGTATCGTCCACGTCGAATTTCTTGCCATTCCCTATTTAATTTACTGTATAATTGATCTTTCCTTTTATTTAATATGGGCATATAAGAGTCTAAAAACACATCACCTACTCCAGTTACAAAATCAAATCGATCTTGAATATTGAATTCTTTGTTTGCTTTCAAATAGTCAAAAAATAATCCTCCAACTCCGCGACTTTCATTTCTATGTTTGTTGTAAAAATATCTGTCACAATTATCTTTGAATTCTTTGTAGAAATCGGGATGATATTTATCACACGCTCTTTTACACTGCTGATGGAAATGCACTACATCTTCTTCAAATAAATAATAAGGGGTAAGATCTTGCCCTCCACCAAACCATTGATCTAGGATTATTCCTTTGTCATCATACATTTCAAAATAGCGGTAATTGGCATGAACCGTTGGTACCATTGGATTTTTAGGATGAATAACTAAGCTCAAACCACAAGCAAAAAAATCAACTTCACCAACTTTAAAATAAGCTTGCATACTTCTAGGTAAGACCCCATGAACCGCTGAAATATTTACACCTCCCTTTTCAATTACTGCTCCATTTTCAATAATACGACTCTGTCCGCCCCCACCCTCTTTACGTTCCCAAATATCTTGTTTAAATTTTGCTTTTCCATCAAAATCCTCCATTGCCTGAGTAATCCGATTTTGTAGGGCTAGAATATATGAATAGAATTGATCTTTCATGGGCTGTAAAATTAGTAGTATGATTTGACAGCATCTACAAATGCTTTTGCATTATCTACTGGAATGTTTGGTAAGATGCCGTGACCTAGATTTACAATGTACCGATCCTTTCCAAATTCATTAATCATTTTCCAAACAGCTTCAGTAATTTCAGGAATTGGAGAAAGTAAACGAGAAGGATCAAAATTTCCTTGAAGGGTAACTTGGCCTCCTGAAAGGTAACGTGCATTTCTAGCAGAGCAGGTCCAATCTACTCCCAATGCTGATGCTCCAGATTTACCCATTTCATTTAGCGCAAACCAACATCCTTTTCCAAATATAATGACTGGGATTTCATCTTTCAGTTCATCAATGATTTTTTGAATGTATGGCCAAGAGAAAATTTGATAATCTTCAGGAGATAGGATTCCACCCCAAGAGTCAAAGATTTGTATAGCATTTACTCCTGATTTAACTTTTTCTTTTAGATAAGCGATGGTAGTATGAGTTATTTTTTGAAGTAGATCGTGAGCTGACTTAGGTTGACTAAAGCAGAAAGCTTTTGCTATATCAAATGTTTTTGAACCTTTACCTTGAACCGCATAGCATAATAGAGTCCATGGAGAACCTGCAAACCCTATTAATGGAACTCGATTTGAGAGCTCCTGTTGTGACATTTTCACTGCATCCATAACATATCCCAAATGCTCGTAAATATTAGGAATAATAGCCTTGTCAACATCTGCTTGAGATCGAATAGGATTGGGAATCCAGGGACCAACTCCATCTCTCATTTCAACTGGAATTTGCATTGCCTGAAGAACAACTAAAATGTCACTAAAAAGAATTGCCGCATCAGGTCCTATCTGATCAATTGGCATTATTGTTATTTGTGTTGCTAAATCAGGAGTTTGACAACGTGTGAAGAAATCGTACTTTTTTTTGAGAGCCATAAAGTCAGGTAAGTATCTTCCTGCTTGACGCATCATCCAAACCGGTGGTCTTTTTACAGTTTCTCCTCTGAGAGCTTTTAAAAACAAATCATTTTTGATCATACTGTTGTTTTATAATAGTTGTAAATGGATAAGAATACCTCCATTTCGTTGGGTTCTTTAGCAATACTAAAATTTTTAGTGTAGTTCTCCAAGGCAGAAGCGGTTGTTTTACCAATACAGAACCCGTGGGCTTTTGGACTCCATAAGTTTGTCTGAAAAAAACTTAATACTGCAGACGGACTAAAAAATAAAATTCCATCAAATTTAGAATTGAAAGTTTTTGGGGTTAAAAGTGTATCATAAATTTCAACAACCTGTGAATTAGAATTATTTGTATAAAAAAAACTTTCTATTTCCGATCTTCTTCGTTTTCCACACAAAAAAGAGAATGCTTCATTTTTATAGTTTTTTTCTAAAAAATGAGCCAATTCTGCAGAATTTTGAGCTTTTTTGGTAACTTTTTGACCGTTTTCTTCTAAAATACATTTTGTCTTTTCACCTACACAAAAGTATTTTTTACCTTCTAGAAGAGGTTTGATTTTGGAATTAGAAAAGGCAATTTTAACCGCATTTTGACTTGTAAAAATTAAATTTTCATTAGTTATTCTAATTTGTACTGATAGGGGTTTGATTTGAATAAAAGAATGCTCAACTAAAGAAAACTTATTTTTAATTAGCAGATCTCTTAGATAAAGAGAGAGCTTTTTTGTAACAAGTAATCTCATTTTAAACTTTGGATTTAATTTTTTTTAAAAGAGAAACACCTCCCTTTTTAAGTATTTTTCTCGCAGCTTTTTCACCAAATTCTTTATGTTGATTCAAAGGAATTTGGTCATTCACAGTAATGGCCTCTTTTCCGTCTAAAGAAAAAAGCCCTCCTTTAAATACTAATGTATTATTTTTAATTTTTGAATATGCCCCTATGGGTGCTGTACATCCTCCTTCAAGGATATTTAAAAAAGTTCTTTCAACCTTGATACATAATTCAGTTTGCTCGCAATTGATTTTTCTTAAATAGGGTTGGATTTCACTATTAGAAATTAAACTTGCGATACCAACTACTCCCTGAGCGGGAGCAGATATCATCCAGTCAAGGGGTTCGTAGTTTATTGATGAAAGTCCCAAACGTTCAATGCCAGCTTGAGAAAATATTGCTCCAGTCCAAGAGGATTGCTCTAGCTTTTCAAGTCGTTTTTGAATATTTCCTCTAAGATTTTCAACTTTATATTCAGGATATTTTCTAAGCCATTGCGCTTTTCTTCTTAGACTCCCGGTGCCTATGATTTTATTTTTTTCTTTTTTTGAATGGTAAACAATAACGTCTTGATGAGCATCTCGGGCTAAAACAGCACTGATCTGGATTCCTTTAGCCATTTCTGTGGGGACATCTTTAAGGCTGTGGACAGCAATATCAATTTTTTGGTTGAGTAAGGCAGAATCCAGAGTTTTAGTAAATATACCTTGAATACCCATTTTATATAGGGGATCGGTCAAGTTTTGATCACCTTCACTTTCAACTGGGACTAAAGTTGTTATAGCCCCAAGTTTATCCAATTTATCTTTTACTTGATTTGCTTGCCATAGTGCTAGTGCGCTTTTGCGCGTTCCGATCCTTATCATTTTAGTTGAATCGGTCTGGATTCAATTCAAAAACGTCCTGAAGTAAGTGCACAGTTTCATCGGCTTTATCAGGATTTGTCCTAAGGTAAGAAGCAATTTGCCCCATAATTTTCTGTGCCATATATTCAGCATCACCATCAGAGATGAATTCTGAGATTAATTGAGGAGATTTTATTTTTTCTCGAAAAGCTTTTAAAGTTGGAAGATATTTTCTGTGGGTCAACCACTCTGTAAACTCAATCTTTATAAAATTTAAAATTTCTTCTGCTTGAGGAATTGATTTTTTTCTTTTTTTAAAGGTAGAATCCGTTATTTGGGAAAGTTCGTCCAGATGTATCACATTTGTATTAGGCCTATTATTCAATTCGGGTTCTACATTTCTTGGAATTGAGAGGTCTAAAATAAGTAAGGGTTTTTTGTTGTGAATAAGATCAGATGTGATAGTCGGTTTTTGTGAACTTGTCGCTACTATAACCACATCACTTTCTCTAATTGAAGCAGTTAGCTCTCCATAGGGCTTGACTTGAACTGGAAATTTTCTAGCAATTTTTTCTGCTTTTTCTTGTGTTCTATTTATTAGGACAATATGATCATTTTGACTATGTTTCACCAAATTTTCACAAGTATTGGCTCCAATTTTACCAGTGCCAAATAAGAGAATATTTTTTTTAGCTATTTCTGCCACATTTTTTAAAATATACTGGACTGAAGCAAAAGCTACTGAGGTTGCGCCACTTGAAATTTGAGTTTCGGTTTTTATTCTTTTACTTGCCTGTATAACTGAGTTAATGAGTCTCTCAAGTTTGCCATGAGCAAGCCCCATTTTTTTTGACCAATAAAAACTTTTCTTAATTTGACCTATTACTTCAAAATCACCTAAGATCTGACTTTCAAGACCTGTCCCAACTCGAAAAATATGGTCAATTCCTTTTTCATTTTCAAATGAATAACCAAATTGTTTAAATTCATGATGAGTTCCCACAGAATATTTGCATAGTAAATCAATTAAAATTGAATTTGAAGTAACCCAAGCATAAATTTCTGTTCTGTTACAGGTATTTATTATTAGGAGATCATCGATCTCTCTTTCTTTAGCATCTAGAAAAAGTGCATGAATTTGGGAGTTGCTTAAACTGAATTTACCCCTAATATCAATCGATGCAGTTTTGTGGCTTAAACCGACTGCAAAAAGTTTTTTTATCCTGGTCAAAAAAAAAGTTTAAATTCTTGAGCAAAAATAAAAGAGAGTTTACTTAAAAAATAACGCTATAAAGTTTATAAATATCAGTTAAGGTTTTTTGGGAGTATTTATTATAAATCGGCGGAAAAGGTTTATTTTTATATGAAAAAATAATATTTAATAATAAAAAAGTTAAACAAAAAATAAGTTTTATGCAAGAGAAAAATAACGAAAAAAGTTCTTTTCATACCACGCAGATTGACCAAGGCTTTAATGTTTTAAGAGCAAAAAATGATACTGAACAAACTCAAAATTTCTCACAAAAAGTTCCACAGAATGTTTTGCAATTCCATTTTTGTTTAAAGGGACAGATGAATTTTAAGTATAACCACGGTAATTATACCTTTCCTTTAAATGAGGATCATTCGATGTTGTTATATAATCCGGCAAAAGAGCTCCCTATCGATTTAGAAATTAGTTCAAATACATGGTTAATTAGCGTGCTTATTTCGATTAAAAAATTTCATGCACTATTTTCAACAGATGCAGATCACATACCATTTTTAAGCCCAGAAAATAGTGCCAAAAAATATTATGATAATCAGCCCTTTGCTTCATCTATTGCTGTCGTATTGAGTCAAATACTTCAATCGAAAATTCACGATAGTATCAAGGCGCTATACATCAAGGGGAAGGTATATGAACTATTGAGCTTGTACTTTAATAAAAATGAAGATCCTTCTATTGAGCAATGCCCTTTTTTGATAGATGAAGAAAACGTTAGAAAAATAAGACAAGCCAAAGAAATTATTCTTAATCGAATGACCAATCCTCCCTCGTTAGAAAATCTTGCAGTAGAAATTGGCTTGTCATTAAAAAAATTAAAAGAAGGATTCAAAGAACTTTATGGAGATACGGTTTATTCTTACCTTTTGGATCATAAAATGGAAGAAGCTTGCCGAATGTTAAATACACAAAAGTACAATGTAAATGAGGTTGGGTTAAGACTTGGCTACAGCACAGCAAGTCATTTTATTGCTGCATTTAAAAAGAAATATGGAACCACTCCTAAGAAATATTTAGGTTCAGTATCTTCGTAAAAAATTGTTAATGAAAGGAGTTTTATTAGTCAATCTGGGCTCTCCAGACAGTACTAAAACTGAAGACGTTAGATCGTATTTAGATGAGTTTTTAATGGATGGCAGGGTAATTGATTTACCCAAATGGTTTCGCACTTTTTTGGTTAAGGTAATTATCTTAAATACCCGCCCTAAAAAATCAGCAAAAGCCTATAGAAAAATTTGGTGGAAAGAGGGATCACCGCTTATTGTTCTTTCTAAACGTCTTCAAGAGAAAATTAAAAATAAGGTGTCAATTCCTGTTTCGCTTGCAATGAGGTATGGAAACCCTTCTATTTATTTCGGATTAGAGGAATTGAAAAAACAAGGGGTAGATGAGGTACTCTTAGTTCCTCTTTATCCACAATTTGCTATGGCCACAACTGAAACGATTTTAGTTTTAGCTGAAGAAATTCGTAAAAAATATTTTCCTGATTTAGAATTTACTTTCTTACCCCCTTTTTACAATCATCCTGATTATATAAGGGTTTTGTCCAACTCAATTCAAGAAACGTTAAAAGATAAAAATTGGGAACATATTTTATTTTCCTATCATGGAGTTCCGAATCGTCATATTCGAAAATCAGATATTACAAAATCACATTGTAAAATGGATGGAAAATGTTGCTTTGAAGATTCTCCAGCGCATACTTATTGTTATCGTCATCAATGTGAAAAAACTACTCAAAATGTAGCAGAATATTTAGAGTTAAGAGAAGGCACTTATTCAACTAGTTTTCAGTCAAGAGTTTCTATTTTAGGTACTTGGTTAAAGCCATACACTGATAAAACTGTAGAGGCATTTGCTAAAAGAGGGACTAAAGAATTAGCCATTGCAACACCTGCATTTGTATCGGATTGTTTGGAAACCCTAGAAGAAATTGGGATGGAGGCTGCGGAAGATTTTCAAAACAATGGAGGTGAAAAATTGCATGTTATTCCTTGTATCAATGACAGAAACGACTGGGTTAATGTTATGTGCAGATGGATTGAAGAGTGGACATTTAAAGAAGCTGTTAAATGAGTTTTAACTCTGCCGAGGGTTTAGGAAGCCAGCCCATATCAAAATTATTAATCCAACAAGCTGTTCCAGCATCCATTGGCATTCTAGTAATGTCACTAAACATAGTTATTGACACCATTTTTGTTGGGCAATGGATAGGTTCTAACGCCATAGCAGCGATAAATGTAGTCTTACCTGTCTCTTTTTTTATTGCTGCATTAGGAATGTCCATTGGTGTGGGAGGTGCATCCATAATTTCAAGAGCTCTTGGGGAGGGTATGCACTCAAAAGCCGAAAGTACTTTTGCTAATCAAATAACTTTGACTTTAGTTTTGACAGTATTTGTGGTTTTTTTTGGATTGTTTTTTGTCGATCAAATCATTCCTATTTTTGGTGGTAAAGGGAGTCTATTCTCACTTGCTAAAACTTACTATGTTATAGTTCTTTACGGGGTTCCTGTTTTGGCTTTTTGTATGATGTCAAACGCTGCTATTCGTGCAGAGGGTAAACCTAAAAACGCAATGTATGCGATGTTGTTGCCTTCGGTTTCAAATTTAATATTTGATTATATTTTTATACGTGTATTTGATTGGGGGATGATGGGTGCTGCATGGGCTACCACACTTTCATATTTTGTTTGCGCGAGCTATATAATTTATTTTTTCCTTTCCAAAAAATCTGTTCTTCGTCCTAAATTAGTAGCCTTTATACTTGATTCCAAACTAGTAAAAGAAATTTCTTCTCTAGGATCAGTTACCCTTGCTCGTCAAGCAATGGTTAGTATCACAGTGCTTTTAGTTAATAATATACTTTTCTCTTTTGGTGGTGAATCTAGCATTGCGGTTTACGCAATATTGAGTCGAATGTTAATGTTTGCAACGTTTCCAATTTTTGGTATCACTCAGGGGTTTCTTCCAATTGCAGGATATAATTATGGGGCTAAAAATTGGAAACGTGTTCGGCAAGTAATCAATATATCAATTGGATATGCGAGTGCCCTTGCAACAGTCGTTTTGCTATTTATATTATTTTTCGCAAATCAAATACCATTGTTATTTTCAAATGATATAGT
>PYIJ01057291.1_pt1 | contig 11201 bp, 12 predicted proteins | sample 3578051 | NCBI WGS metagenome assembly PYIJ01 (sample SAMN08408021, study PRJNA431606) | Marine metagenome isolate SA_KN192-05_S13_5m, whole genome shotgun... | biome: marine; feature: oceanic pelagic zone; material: water; isolation source: surface water sample, 0.2-0.8 um fraction ... | reverse complement strand
GCAGCTTTTGTTCTGATTTATTTGCTTTGTATAGTTGCAATCGGTGTTCCAATTATGATCAGCGAGATTTTAATAGGAAGACGTTCTGGAAATAGCCCAATAAACGCAATGAAAAAATCTGCAATTGATTCTGGTGCATCTTCTCTTTGGCAGGCAGTAGGTTGGACAGGAATTATGGCAGGAGTCTTGATCCTTTCTTTTTATAGCGTGATCGCAGGCATTTGTTTAAATTATATATTTATATCAGCTTCGCCAAATGAGCTTTTAACTTCTTCTGAGCAATTTGGTCAAGTTATATCATCTCCTACAAACCTTCTTACTTGGCATACAGTTTTCATGTTTCTTACGTTTGTAATTGTATCTGCGGGTGTTGAAGACGGTATAGGAAGAATGGTAAAGATTTTGATGCCGATGCTTGGGTTCCTTTTAATTTTTATGGTTATTTATGGAATGATTAATGGAGCTTTTTTAAAAGCATTATCTTTTTTGTTTGCTCCTGATTTTTCTAGTGTTGGCACTGATACTTTTCTTTCAGCAATGGGACAAGCCTTCTTTAGCATGAGTTTGGGCATGGGTTCTATAATGGCTTATGGTGCATACATGCCTAAAGATCAAGAGATTGTATCAACATCCTTCAGTGTAGGTTCACTTGATACTCTAGTAGCAATATTAGCTGGCTTAGCAATTTTTCCAATTATTTTTGCTTTTAATCTTGAGCCTGGAGCCGGTCCAGGTTTAGTTTTTGTTTCTTTGTTATCAGCTTTCAATCAAATGGAATTTGGTCAATTAATAGGACCTATTTTCTTCATACTTCTATCTATAGCTGCATTAAGTTCATCAATATCTATTTTAGAGCCAGGAGTTGCATACCTTGCTGAGGAAGGTTTTCTTAGTAGAAAAAAATCCGCAATAGTAATATCAATCCTTTGTTGGTTAATAGGTATTGGAACTGCAATGGGTTTCAATATTTTCTCTGTAGTTGATGAATCAGGCGAATCAATAAATCCATTTTTAAATACGATGGAATTAATTTCAGTACAAATACTCCAACCGTTTGGAGGAATGATGATAGCAATCTTTATTGGTTGGTTTATGAATGAGTCATTAATAAAAAATGAAATTGATCAGATGAATCCTTTTCTATATAAGATTTGGAGATTTTTCATAAGATTTGTTGCGCCATTAAGTGTTGCATCTGTTTTCATATCTCAGCTTATTTAAGTGATTAAAAATCTTGAAGTTTCTAGATTAATTCCTAAAGACAGACAAACTGTATTCAACGAAATAGCTAATTTTGAAAATTATGTAAACTTCATTCCAGGATGCTCAAAAGCAAAGTTGATTGAAAAAAATGATGATTATGAACTAGGGCTACTAGAATTTGATTTTTTATTAAGAAAATATCAAATCAAGTCAAAAAATGTACTATCTGATTTTCAAATAAAGATTGAACAAATTGAGGGACCTTTTGATTTCTTTGAAGGTATTTGGCAAATAGGATATAAAAGCGATGATGTATCAGAAGCCAAACTAGTTACAAAATTTGAATTGCCCTTTATGTTAGCTAACTTAATTCCAGATAATGTAATAGATTCTTTTTGTGAGACAGCTTTAGAAGCATTTTTGAAAAATCTAGATAATTAATTAAAGTCTTTTATTTCTTCTATTATCCAACTATCAACAAGATCTTTTTCATTAAAAAAGATAGAAAGTTTATTTTCATTTATTTTTTCATCACCAACTGTTACAGAATAATAATAATCCCATCTATCAGAATGAAATGGATCCTGTATCAATGCAGTACCAAATATAAATTTAACCTGTTCTCTAGTTAAACCTTCTGTTAATTTTTCAATATCTTTTTCTTCAAAAATATTACCCTGAAGAATTGGAACTTTATAAGGACTAAGAGATGCGCATGAAAATAAAAATAAAGATAGGCAAAGCATTAAAAATGTTTTCGAGAGATTTTTTATGCCTGCTTGTTTCATTATTGAAATTTATTATACTTTCTTATAAATCCAATGTCGCTTTGTTATTAAATAAAGATTTCAATAGACTGATATAATAATTAATATGAATAACCAAAATAAAGAGCTCAAAAAAGCTGGTCTAAAAGCTACACTTCCAAGAATTAAAATCATGGAAGTTTTGGCATCGACTGCAATCCAAGAAGAGGCACACTTTAGCGCTGAAGACATATATAAAGAATTACTTAATAATGGTGAAAATATAGGGTTAGCCTCAGTTTATAGAGTCTTAACGCAATTTGAGTCTGCAGGTATGGTCAAAAAGCATCATTTTGAGGGCAGCCATGCAGTTTATGAGGTTATTGAAGAAAATCATGAGCATATGGTAGATGTCGAAACTGGAAAAGTCCTTGAGTTTCAAGATCAAGAACTTATCGACAGACTAAATAAAATTGCTGGTGATGCAGGATATCAATTAGTTGATCATAACTTAGTTCTGCATGTTAAAAAACTAGAAAAATAAATCCATCATATAGCCCTTGAACTAAGTCTTTAAATCCCAATATATCTAATGAGTGGGATTGAATATGACTAAAAATAAAAAGAAAAACGGCTCAGATGCTGATCAAAATTTAGTTGAGGAAACTTCAAATAAAGATCTAGAAGATGCACAGCCATCTGATGAAAATGAAAGCCTTGAAACATTAAGTTATGAGGAATTATTTGATAAGAGTGAAGATTTAGAAAAAGCTTTACTCAGAGCAAATGCAGACCTTGATAATGCAATAAAGAGAACTCGCACAGAAGTTGAAAAAGCACATAAATACGGTGTTGAGAAACTTCTGCATGACCTATTGCCAGTTATTGATAATTTGGAACATGCAATATCAAACCTATCGTCAGATGTATCAAAAGAAGATAAAGAGGGTATTGAACTGACTTTAAAATCTTTTGAATCTACTCTTGATAAATTTGGAATGATACCCATTTATCCTGTAGATGAGGAGTTTAATCCAGAGAAACATGAAGCCGTTTCTATGGAAACGAATAAAGATAAAAAAGATGGAGAAATTGGAAATATTTTTCAAAGGGGTTGGGAGCTTCACTCTAGGGTTTTAAGGCCAGCTAGAGTTACTGTAATAAAGAATTAGAGGTAAATTATGTCGAAGATTATAGGAATTGACTTAGGTACAACAAACAGTTGTGTTGCTGTTGTGGAAGGACAACAACACAAAGTAATTGAAAATGCAGAAGGTGGAAGAACTACTCCTTCAGTTATTGCTTACACAGATAGTGACGAAGTTTTAGTTGGACTGCCTGCTAAAAGACAAGCTGTTACTAATCCAGAGAACACTCTTTATGCAATAAAAAGACTTATTGGAAGAACATTTGATGACGAAGTTGTAAGTAAAGATGCGGACATGGTTCCATATAAAATTATTAAAGCTGATAACGGTGATGCTTGGGTGGAGGCTTCAAACAAAAAATTAGCACCTCCTCAGGTTGCTGCTGAAGTTTTGAAGAAAATGAAAAAGACTGCTGAGGATTACCTTGGGCATGAAGTAAAAGAGGCTGTAATTACTGTACCAGCTTATTTTAATGATTCACAAAGACAAGCCACAAAGGATGCAGGAAAGATAGCAGGTTTAGATGTTAAAAGAATTATTAATGAACCTACAGCTGCTGCGCTTGCTTATGGTTTAGACAAAAATAAAGGTGATGCAACAGTTGCTGTCTATGATCTTGGTGGTGGAACATTTGATATATCAATAATTGAAATTTCTGATGTAGATGGAGAACATCAATTCGAGGTACTTTCAACCAACGGAGATACATTCCTTGGTGGTGAGGATTTTGATTTAAGATTAATAGATTACTTTGTAGACAAATTCAAAGAAGAATCTGGGTTTGATTTAAAGAGTGATCCACTTGCGTTGCAAAGATTAAAAGAAGCAGCTGAAAAAGCTAAAATCGAACTTTCATCTTCTGAACAAACCGAAGTAAATCTTCCATACATTACTGCAGATAGTTCAGGACCTAAACATTTTGTTCACAAAATTACTCGAGCAAAGTTAGAGTCACTTGTTGAGGATTTAGTTGATAAAAGTCTAGAGCCATTAAAGGTAGCATTAAAAGATGCAAAAATATCAAAAGGTGATATCAACGAAATTTTGCTTGTAGGCGGTCAAACTAGGATGCCGTTAGTGCAAAAAAAGGTAGCTGAATTTTTTGGCAAAGAAGCTAGAAAAGATTTAAACCCTGACGAAGCTGTTGCTGTTGGTGCTGCTATCCAAGGATCAGTTTTGTCTGGTGACACTACTGATGTGCTTTTGTTAGATGTTACACCACTGACTCTTGGTATTGAGACTTTAGGGGGAGTAGCAACACCCTTAATAGAAAAGAATACAACTATTCCAACTCAAAAGTCTCAGGTTTTTTCAACAGCTGAAGACAATCAAACAGCAGTGACAGTTCATGTTATTCAAGGTGAAAGAACACAAGCTGCTCAAAATAAATCTTTGGGCCAATTTAACTTAACTGATATTCCTGCGGCCTCAAGAGGTGTCCCTCAAATTGAGGTTTCTTTTGACTTAGATGCAAATGGTATTTTAAATGTATCTGCCAAAGATAAAAATACTGGCAAAGAGCAATCCATTGTAATTAAAGCCTCAAGTGGACTTTCAGATGAAGATATCGAAAAGATGGTTCAAGACGCAGAAGCAAATGCTGAAGATGACAAAAAATTTGAAGAGCTTGTAAAAACAAAAAATAATGCAGATATGCTCGTTCATGCAACAAGAAAAACTATTGAAGAATCTGGCGAAGCACTTAATGAAGATGAGAAGAATCAAGTTGAAGACGCCGTGAAATCACTAGAAGATGCAATAGCCTCTGAAAAAACTGAGGATATTGAATCAGCAACAAAAAATTTAAATGATGTATTAACGCCTTTAACACAAAAACTCTATAAACAAGAGAATCCTGAAGGTCAAAATGAAGCACAATCAGATGATCAAGACTCAAGTGAAAATACTGTTGATGCTGAATTTGAAGAAGTGAAAGAAGAAGACAAATAATCTAAGTCATGTCTAAGAGAGACTACTATGAAATTCTTGGGGTCTCTCGCGATTCTTCCGCTAGCGAATTAAAAAAAGCCTTTAAAAAGAAGGCTATGAAATACCATCCAGACAGAAATCCAGATAATCCAGATGCCGCTCAAAAATTTAAAGAGGCAGCAGAAGCTTACGATATACTTTCTGACCCACAAAAAAAATCTGCTTATGATCAATTTGGTCACTCAGGCGTTGAAGGAATGGGGGGAGGACCGAACTTTAATGATGTAAATATCAATGATATTTTTGGAGATATTTTTGGTGATGTCTTTGGCACTAGGTCACAATCTAGAAGACAAAGAAGAGGTTCTGATCTTCAATATAATCTTGAGTTATCACTTAAAGATGCAGTTCTAGGCACACAGAAAAAAATAAAAATACCTTCGCACAGAGAATGTAACGATTGTAATGGAAGTGGAGCTGCAAAAGGATCTAGTCCAATTTCGTGTATGAACTGTAATGGAGCTGGTCAAGTTAGAATGCAACAAGGTTTCTTTTCTGTGCAACAGACCTGTTCAGTATGTTCAGGAACTGGCCAAGTCATTAAAGATAAATGTAATATTTGTGGAGGCGCTGGCGCAATTAAAGATAACAAGACCTTATCTGTAAATATTCCTGCAGGAGTAGATAATGGTGACAAGGTTAGGCTTTCCGGAGAAGGTGAATGGATGAAGGGCGGTCAGACAGGAGACTTATATGTTGCCATCAGAGTAACAGATCATCCTATATTTGAGAGAGATGGGAGACATCTTTATATTGAAGCCCCGATACCATTTGATATTTCTGTGATTGGCGGATCAATAAAAATACCTACTTTAGAAAATAATATTTCACTAAAAATACCCCCAAATACACAAACTGGAAAAATATTTAGAATTAAAGGCAAGGGAGCATCAATAGTTAGGGATAGACGAAGAGGCGATATATTATGTAGAGTCATTGTTGAAACCCCATCCAATTTGAGTAAAAAACAAATTCAAGCGCTCAATGATTTTAGAAATTCGCTAGATATTGAAAAAAACTTTCCTGGAAGCAATACATTTTTAGAAGCTATATCTAAGATAAAAGAATAGTATGAAAAAAATTTTTATAAATGGTTCATCAGGCAAGATGGGCCAAGCTGTTTCAGATAATCTTAAAAAATATAATTTTGATGAAACAAATAGAATTGAGTATTGTGATGTTGCTATAGACTTTTCTCATCCGAACTCAACAAATGAAATTATCGATAAATGTGTGCAAAATGATAAACCATTAATTATTGGGACTACTGGATTATCAGATGAGGATTTCAAAGTCATTAATAAAGCATGTGGATCGATACCTATTGTATATGCGTCAAACTTTTCAAACGGAATCTTAAATTTAAAAAAATCTATATCAGATTTTTTAATCAACTCTAATGAAGAATATCATTGTGAAATTGAAGAAATACATCATAACCAAAAAAAGGACTTCCCATCTGGAACAGCGGTTGATATAAGAAAATTCGTCAGTCAAAATGATAAAAAAAAATTGGTTAAATCTCTCAAAACCATCTCATTAAGAGAGGGTGATATTTTTGGTATTCATAAAGTAATTTTTAAAAATGATAACAAATACCTTGAATTTCAACATGAGGCACTATCAAGAGAAGTATTTGCGACAGGAGCTCTATCTGCTGCTAGAAAAGTAATAGAACTATCGCCAAATTTATATAGTATTGATGAATTTTAAAATTTATAAAAATTCTTTAATAATTGACCGTTTTTCTATAGAATACAAAAACTTTTAACACGAAGATTCTGTTTTTTATAAGGGTGGGGTGCTTTTAAAGTTATCCTTATTAAGAATTGGAGAATAACCCCGAGGAGTATTAAATTGAGTATAGTTTCAATAAAAGACCTGCTTCAAGCAGGCGTTCATTTTGGTCATCAACAAAGATTCTGGAATCCAAAGATGGAACAATATATCTATGACACCAGAAAACAAATTAGCATTATTAATCTAGATTTAACACAAGAGCATTTAAATGCTGCTGCTTCAAAGGTTGAAGACATATGTTCAAAAGGAAATAAAATTCTTTTTGTAGGCACGAAAAGATCAGCAAGTAAAACAATCAGGGATGAGGCTTCAGCAATTGGTCTACCTTACGTTGATAAGCGATGGTTAGGGGGGACTTTGACTAACTGGAAAACAATTAGAGGCTCAATTAGAAGATTGCTCGATATTGAGGAAATGATTTCATCTGGTCGAATTGAAAAACTAATAAAAAAAGAAGCAGTTGAGATCCAAAAAGAGTATACAAAATTGCAGGCAAGTGTTGGTGGAATTAAGGATATGAAAGGTCTGCCTGACGCTATTTTTGTCATAGATGTTAAATATGAAAAAATTGCTGTCCTTGAGGCAAAAAAGATGGGAATTCCCGTAATTGCTCTTGTTGATACCAACTCTGATCCAGATGGTATAGACGTTATCATTCCTGGAAACGATGATGCAATAAGATCAATCAGACTGGTTACAAAAGTTATTGCTGATTCATGTTTAAGGGGAATTGAATCTTCAAAAGGATTCGCACCAAAATCAGACTCACCTGTAATACAAACTGTGAAAAAAGAAGATAAAGAAGAACAAGTTATTGCAGAGGAAGAAGTCTCAGATAAAGAAACAGCTCCAGTTGCAGAAGTGGAAGAAGAAACACAAAAAGATAACACTGTAGCGCCAAAGGAAACTGTTGAAGAGGTATCAGAATCTGAGATTGAAACTTCAGAAGATGTTTCTGAAAAAAATGATGATAATGAGTCCACAGAAGAAAATAAGGAAGAGTAATAATGGAAATTAAAGCATCACAGGTTAAAGAGCTAAGAGACATGACGGGTGTGGCTATGATGGATTGCAAAAAAGCACTTGTTGAATGTGAAGGAGATATTGAAAAAGCTCTTGATCTATTAAGATCAAACAGCGCCCTCAAAGCAGAAAAAAAATCTTCAAGAGTTGCAGCAGATGGAATATTAGTAACTGCTATGACAGATAGTTACGCAACAATTCTGGAAATTAATTCTGAAACAGACTTTGCTGCCAAAGATGCAAATTTTCTAGCTTTTGCTGATACTGTTAAAAACTTTGTTACTGAAAACAAGGTATTAGATATTCAAACTCTTAATGACTCAGAAATAGAGGATGCAAGAAAGACATTGGTTCAAACTATTGGTGAAAATATTCAACTACGAAGACTTGTAACAGTTGAATTTGATGAAAGTATGCACTTGGGTATGTATCTTCATTCAGACTCAAAATTAGGTTCTTTAGTTGTTATAAAAGGCGGTTCAAAAGAAACTGCTAAGGATGTTGCAATGCACGTTGCTGCATTTAGTCCGCTATGTTTGTCGCAAGAAGATCTTGATCAAGAAACGCTAAATAGAGAAAAAGCAATATATGAAAATCAAGCAAAAGACTCTGGTAAACCTCAAGAAATAATGGAAAAAATGGTTGAGGGTAAAGTTAATAGATTTCTGTCAGAAGTTTCATTGCTTTCGCAAGGATTTGTAAAAGATCCAGATATAACAATTGAAAAGTACCTTGCAAATGATAACGCTTCTGTTATTTCATTTGACAGGCTTAAAGTTGGAGAGGGTATTGAAGTTGAAACCAAAGATTTTGCTGAAGAGGTTGCTGAGCAATTAAAGTAATAAGATATGTCAAAATCACAACATAAAAGGATTCTACTTAAATTTAGTGGAGAATCTGTTGCTGGAAATGACGAACACGGTATTGATCCAAAAATTCTTGATCAAATGGCAAGCTCTGTAAAAGCCTGCAGAGATTTAGGAACTCAAATAGGCATAGTTATTGGGGGTGGTAATTTATTTAGAGGCGAAAAACTCAATAAAGCTGGTATGGATAGGGTAGCAGGAGATCACATGGGAATGCTTGCTACAGTGATGAATGGCATTGCTTTGAGAGATGCACTTGAAAGAGCAGGTATCAAAACAAGAGTCATGTCAGCAATCTCAATGTCAGGTATTGTTGAGCATTATGATAGACGTCTAGCAATACAATTACTAAATGATAATTTTGTAGTTATTTTTACAGCTGGAACAGGAAATCCATTCTTCACAACCGATACAGCTGGTTGCCTGAGAGCAATTGAAACTCAATCTGATTTAATGTTAAAAGCAACTAGAGTCGATGGAGTATATGATTCTGATCCAGAAACCAATAAAGATGCAAAATTTTATAAAGAACTAACATTTGATGAAGCTATATCAAAAAATCTCAAAGTAATGGATGCAACTGCTCTCACATTAGCGAGAGATCATAAACTACCAATCAAAGTTTTTAATGTGAATGAACCTGATGCTTTAAAAAATATAATTTCAGGCGAAAATATAGGTACACTAATATCTTAAATATGGAAATTATTTTAAATGACGTAGCGGAAAAAATGGATAAATCAGTGTCCGCACTCAAAAATGCATTTAACAAGATCAGGACTGGAAGAGCAAATCCTTCAATACTTGATGATATCAAGGTTGATTATTATGGTAACTTAACTCCAATCAATCAAACTTCTAATATCACTGTTGAAGAAGGAAGATCACTGGTTATATCACCATGGGACAAAAGTTTGATCCCAGAAATTGAAAAAGCCATTCAAACATCTGATTTGGGTTTAAATCCAAGCACAAATTCAGATCTAATTAGAGTTACAATGCCAAGTCTCACAGAAGAAACTAGGCAAAATTATATTAAGCAAGCTAGGGCAGAGGCTGAAAATTCTAGAGTTTCGATACGCAATATTAGACGTGATGCTAACCAAATGGCTAAAGAGCAGCAACAAGCTTCTGAAATCTCTGAAGACGACTTAAGAAGAATTGAAGATTTAATTCAAAAAGAGACTGATAAATTTATTGCTATTGTTGAATCAGAGCTAAAAAATAAAGAGTCGGATCTTTTAGAAATCTAGAGAGCCAAGATGGCCAATATAAGCAAAGATAATTTTCCAAAGAATATTGGAATTATTATGGATGGAAATGGCAGATGGGCACTTAAGAATTCTTTTAAAATCAGTGATGGTCATAAAAAAGGAGTTAAGGTTGTAAGAGAAATTGTTGAAGAGTCTGTCAAACTTAAAATCCAATCTTTAAATTTGTATGCATTTAGTTCTGAGAATTGGCAAAGACCCAAAACGGAAATAAATGCAATTAAAAAATTAGTTATTGATGCCATAAATGAGCAGGTACCAGAACTTAAAGAACAAAAAGTGCAACTTAAATTCTTTGGACATACTGAGGATTTTGGTGAGAAAATTATCAATAAGATTCACTATGCAGAAGCAGAAACTTTATCAAACAACAAACAAATGGATCTCAATGTTGCTCTGAGCTACGGCGGTCAGCAAGACATTCTAGATGTCGTAAGAGCGGTAAGTAAAAATATTTCAGAAGGAAAAATGAAACTTGAAGATATTGATCAAAACACTATAAATCAACATTCATGCGCTCCAGTTGAAAGCCTTGATCTATTAATCAGAACTGGCGGAGATAAAAGAGTCAGCAATTTTATGCTGTATCAAATCGCATATGCAGAAATAATGTTTATTGAAAAATATTGGCCTGATTTTACGTCTGATGACTATAAAAAATGCCTTAACAAATTTAAAAAAGTGAGCAGAAGGTTTGGAAAAAGAATTTAAAAAAAATCTTATTGAGAGGTTTATTACCTCTATAGCCATGATTGTACCTATCGTATTAGTTGTAACATATAAAAATGTATGGCTTTTTTCAATTATAGTCTCCTTAACTTGCATTGTCGGATGTTATGAATGGGTTAAGAATAATCTGCAGAACAGATTATTAGGCATGTTTATAATTTTAAATTTTGGCCTTACCTCAATAATATTTGTTACGTTTATACAAAATGCAGTAATTTCTCCATATATTATTTTCTTGGCTGTTATATTCAATACTGCAATATTTGATTCATCTGCATATATGATTGGATCAAACTTTGGAAAAAATAAAATAGCTATTAACATCAGTCCAAATAAGACCTATGAGGGATTAGTTGGAGGGTTGATTGTCAGCGTTTTGTATAGCTATTCATTATGCATATTTTTAAATTTAGATTTTATAGTGAT
>PYIJ01263800.1_pt1 | contig 11205 bp, 10 predicted proteins | sample 3578051 | NCBI WGS metagenome assembly PYIJ01 (sample SAMN08408021, study PRJNA431606) | Marine metagenome isolate SA_KN192-05_S13_5m, whole genome shotgun... | biome: marine; feature: oceanic pelagic zone; material: water; isolation source: surface water sample, 0.2-0.8 um fraction ... | reverse complement strand
TTAGGAATTGATAATGAAAAATTAAATGTCAATGGAGGATCAATTTCTATTGGTCATCCATATGGAATGACAGGTTCTAGAATGACAGGACATCTACTTATAGAAGGTAAGAGACGCAATGCAAAATATGGTGTCGCAACTATGTGTGTTGGCGGTGGTATGGGTGTCGCTGGACTATTTGAAATTCTATAAATGAATAGATTAAGAATTTTCTTTTCTTCATTATTCTTAATTTTAATAATTTTACAAAGTCAGGCAACCTCATTTGATTTGTCTGACTTTGATGAAGAGGAGATCAAAAAAACTGTCAAAAGTCAATTGCAAGCATTTGCAGAAGATGACTTCGATCAGGCATTTAAATATGCTGCTCCATCTATAAAAAAGATTTTTTCGTCTCCTGATAATTTCAAGTTGATGGTTATCAATCAGTATCCTGCTGTTTATCGACCAAAAAAGGTAACGTTTGGAGATGTCACTACTTATAGAAATAGTCCTGCACTCAATGTTTTTTTAGTCGATCCAGACGGAAACTTTGTAACAGCAACATACATGATGGAAAAGCAGGAAAATAACGATTGGCTGATAGCAGGATGTATTTTATCAATGTCAGATTACGAGCAGATTTAATTAAGAAGACTGATCAATTACATCTTTAAAAAATTTAAAACTTTCTTTTGCTGTTCTGTCCAGAGTTTCTCGATTAACTTCAACCAATCCAAATCGTGGTTTATAGCCAAAAAGCCATTCAAAGTTATCTAGTAATGACCAGCAAAAATATCCTCTAATGTCTATGCCGTCATCAAGACATTTTTGAAGCCCCTGCAGAGCAGTCGTTAGATATTCTATTCTTTGATTATCATCATCAGTGCCAATACCATTCTCAGTAATCATAATTGGTGTTTTAATTTTTGATGATACATAGCGAACTACATTTTCTAATGACTCTGGATAATATTCATATCCCATTACAAGCATATTAGGATCATCTGCCTTTGGCTTAATAATGCCATCAGGTCCATATGTATGTCGGGTATACATTTGAACTCCCACAAAATCATCATTGGCTACTTGATCCAAGCAGCAATCAACTGACTCTGCGTATGCTTGATCTCTTACTTTTTCCCCACCTTCAGCGGCTTGATAATCCATTATAGATAAAGTGACACCAACAGGTTGATTGTTATTTAAAATACTTTTTATAATGGGTACGGATTTTACATGAGCTTCCATCATACAATCACGAATTTTAAAAGGGTGGCCAAATAAGAAGGGTCCAAAGTTTTCAAGAGTTGACCCACACTCTTCTGCTGCTTCTTTTATAAATGGCATAATAGCTTTCATTCCATTTTCAGGATAGCTTTGAAAACTATGTGCAAAGCAGGCAGTAAGGTTCGCCTCATTTATTGTGCACACAATATCAATTAGATCACCAAGTTCATTTGTAACTTTTTCTGCATAGCTTAAAAAATGTTTTACATTTTCACTTTTTTCCCATCCACCTTTAGCAGTAAACCAAAGTGGTGAGGTAAAGTGCTGATAAGTAACACAAGTTTTTAAATTATTTTTTCTACAACACTCAAGAACTTTTCGATAATGATCTATTGCTTCATTGGAGTAAATTCCCTCTTCTGGTTCTATTTTTGCCCACTCCAATGACATTCGATATGATTGAATCGAGTGGTCTACCATGATCTTTATATCTTCTTCATAGCGATTCCATTGATCACATGCTATTCCTGAGGGCTCAGCAAATGTAGTATTTTTAAAGTTTTCTAAAAACCAAAAATCCGAGTTTTTATTATCTCCTTCAACTTGGTGTGCTGCAGTAGCAGTACCCCATATAAAATTATTTGGTAAATTTAATTTCATTTATAAGAATTTAGCATTTGGATAATTTTCTACAATAAACATTTTTAAATCTTCTACCAATTCTTTTTTGATCAAGGTTACTATAGCTCCACCAAATCCAGCTCCAGTTAACTTTGATCCCATAGAACCAAATTTATTACACAGATCAACTAGTAAATCTAATTCACTTGTTGACACCTTGTATAAATCTCGAAGAGAGTTATGACTTTGAGTCATTAGTTTTCCAAATTGCTCAAAGTCACCTTGCGTAAGAGCAATTTTGCCAAATTTTGATCTTTGATTTTCAAGTATTACGTGACTTGCTATTTCTATCTCTTCATTAGATAGTACTTTTTTATTCTCATCACTTAATTCATGTAACTGACATAAATATTCAATGTTTAATTTTTTTGATATTTTTTGACAGCAATCTTTTTTTTTATTTAATGTGCCGTCAGTAAGAATTCTTTGTTTTCCACTATCAATGATAAAAAAACTATAATTGTTTGAAATGTCTATTAACTCAAATTCATTAGATTTAGTATCAAGAAATAAAGCTTTGTTTGTCGCTCCATAAATTGAAACAAATTGATCCATTAAGCCTCCAGCAACTCCTACAAAATCTCTTTCAACAGAATGGGCTAATTTTACTAAATGCTCTTTTTGAATTTCAATATTATAATACATTGATAATGCTCTTATTGTAGCAACAGTTACAGCCGCTGAAGAGGAGACCCCAATTCCAATTGGAAGATTACTTTTTAAATTTATAAATATTTTTTCGATATTAATTTCAAACTCTTTGCCAAAAATAAAACATGAACCTATTATGAAATCAGCCCAATTGTTCATTTTTTTGTTCAATGTCTTAGTGCATACCTCATTATTATAATTTTCTGATTTAATCTTAATACCGTCAATATCACTATTTGGTTCTATGAAAACTTTTATCGATCTATTTATTTGTAAAGGTATTACGCAACCAGAATTATAATCAAGATGCTCACCCATAAGGTTTGCTCTACCAAATGCCTCACCAATTGCAGTGCTATTCATTTAACGGCTATCTCTGTTGAAGTTCAGCAAATATTTTTTCATAAAATTTGCTGTCGTATTTATTAAAAAACATTATGACCATTGCAATTGTTCCTGCAACTGCTGGAAAAATATATCCCATTACAAATAGGCCATTTAATGTCTCTGCGCTTTGAACAGCTTCATTTGGAATATAATTTGTTTTTTCAAGTATATAACCTGCTAACCAGGCACTAAAACCAACACTTAATTTGAAAAGAAAGACATAAGATGAATTTAAAACTCCTTCTGCTCTAAATCCAGATTTCCATTCTCCAAATTCTATTGTGTCTGCTAGCATTGACCACGCAACCACACCCGCCATGCCAAATCCAACAAATCCAAAGAAAATAATAAATCCAAAAAGCCAAAAATTGTCATATCCAGTTATATAATAAACGATTAAGTCAGTGACGACGTAAAGTGCAGTTCCAATAATATAGATTGTTTTTTTCTCAAACATGTTTCTGATAACACTTGCAAGGTAAGCTCCAAGCATTATCTGTAAAATGACTGCGAGTAATAATACGCTAAAGTAGGCCTCAAGCTGTAAATTGTATTTTATAAAATAGACAACAGTGACTTGTTTAATATTATTTGCAACCCACGTTCCTAACAAGGCGACTATAATAAAATGCAACGGTGAATTGGAGATCACCATTGATACTGTGTCTTTTATACTAATTCTCTTTTCATAAACTTTTGAAAAATTCTCTTGAGTAAAATAAAAACATAGTAAAAATAAAATAAAAGCCAAAAAAGCAAAAATAGAAATAGTAATAGGGAATCCTATTTTTTGTGAACTAAAAAGACCAACAAGTGGTAACGTTAAAACTGCTACAGTTATTGAGCCACAGCTGGCTCCTAAATATCTAAATGAAGCTAATGATGTGCGTTCATTTATATCATTTGTTAATGCTGGAATAAGTGAACCAATTGGGATAGCGATTACAGTGTATAAGGTTGTGAATGTAATGTATGAAAAAAGTGCCCAATAAAATTTACCTGTTTCACTTAAATCAGGAGAAGTAAAACACAATACGATTGCGATCAGAGCTGGGATTGATCCAAAAAGAATATAAGGTCTGAATTTACCCCATCTTGATGAAGTGTTATCAGCTATGTAGCCCATTATAGGGTCTGTTATTGAATCCCATATTTTAGAAAGAAAAAAAACTAAGCCAGCATTTGCAGGTGATAGACCAAAAACATCCGTATAAAAAAACATTAAGTAAAAGACAGTCAACTGCCACATAATGTTTATAGCAAAGTCTCCACCTCCATAAAAAAATTTTGTCTTAAAAGCTAATTTCATAAATTCTTATAAGTTGCCTCAACTAAGTCTAAGGCTCTTTGATCTCCAAGCATAGACCCTGTAAGCATATTCATTGTATATGATATACAGAGATTGTTATCTGGATCTGCAAATGCCATTGAGCCTCCCCATCCAGTATGCCCAAAAGAACGACTACTCTTGCCGAATAATTTTCCTCCACCAATACTGAAACCAACGGGACTCCACTGCATTGGCCTTTTCATCACCTGATCATCTCCTTTTACTTCAATTGAAGTAACCTGATTTAATGTATCTTTACTGATAAAGTCATTATTAAGAAAATAATCATAAATTTGAGCCAAAGACCTTGAGTTGCTATGACAATTCAGAGCAGGAATTTCTGCAAGACGATATTCTTTTGTGTTTGCAGTTTTTGTTCTATTTCCAGGGTTAAGGAATGATTTTAATGTATACTCATCAATATTTTTAGGATCACTAAAAGCCTTTCTTAGACTAGGAGCACTAATTAATGTTGCTATATTGTCATGATAAACTTCAGGAGTTCCAATAAAGCAATCAGCATTTAACGGAATAGATATTTGTTCCCTTAGAAACTCGCCAATTGATTTCTTAGTAATTCTCTTGATAAGTTCACCAACAAGAAATCCTATTGTTTTTGGATGATAGCAGATGAGTTCATTGGGCTTATGAAATGGAATTTGTTTTTCAAGCAGCTCAACAACATGCTCCCAATTGTGAAAATCATCCTCATGAACTTTTTCTCTCCATGCGTACATACCAGCTTGATGAGACAGTAAAGTTCTCACTTTTATTTCCTCTTTACCATCTCCTTTAAATTCAGGCCAGTAAGCAGAAACATATTCATCAAGGTTTAGTTTTTTTTGGTCAATGAGAAGAGCAACAATCATTGAGATAATGCCCTTACCAGTTGAATGGACTCCAACTAATGTATCTGCATTCCAAGGGTCGATTTGATCTTTATCTTTAAAGCCACCATAAATATCAACTACAATTTCACTATTTTGAATTACGGTGTATGAAGCACCAACTTCCTCATCGCTATTTAAATTGTTTAAAAATGTATCAGAAACATTTTGAAAGTTATTATGGCAAAACCCTCCGATTTTTCTGTCATTCATATGTATCATTTATAGTGTAATAAGTTGTTTTTTTATATATTCTTTTTCAAGCCATATGAGTTCCGATTATAACAAAAAATATTTTTTAGGATTTGTACTAGCACTATCAGCTGGATTGATTTGGAGTTTTGGTGCTCCAACTGTAAGACATATGGTTGATGCGCAAATATATCAATGGCATTATTTATTCTGCAGAGGTTTGACTGTGGCCACAATTTTATTGATTTTTTTACTTTATAAAGAAGGTTTTGCATTTCGACATAATTTTAAAAGAGTTGGTTTTTCCGGGTTGCTTGGAGGAGTCGCGTTAGCGTTTGCTTTCATTTTTTTTATTTTTGGAATGACCTATACATCAGCCGCAACAACACTATTTATGATTGGAACCCAACCATTATTTGCAGGTCTCTTTGCCTATATATTTTTGAGAGAATACGTTAGGGCCGCTACTTTAATTGCTTGTTTAATTTCACTTGGAGGCATGTTTATTATGGCCTACAGCGATTGGCAGTCAGGAACTTTCTTGGGATGGGTTTTTGGACTATTCTGTTCGATTTCATTTGCAACTTTTGCTGTAACTTTAAGATGGCAGCCTGATACGCCTAAATTTACTACTATCATGATATCAGGTGTAACCTGTGCTTTGTTCTCAATCATAATGATATTAATTTTTTCAGAAAATCTCACAATGCCTACAAGAAATATTCTTCTTAGTATTTTGCATGGTTCATTTGTAGCATCTGGATTAATTCTTTTAAGCATTGGATCAAAGTACTTGCCTGCCGCTGAGTTTATGCTGCTTTCTTTAACAGAAGTTGTAGGAGGGGTAATTTGGTGTTGGATACCATTGTTTGGAGTAAACGAAGTACCAGCTGTTTACACATTAATTGGTGGCTTAATTATAGTTTTTTCAATTGCATTTCATGCTATCGGAACAAGACAAAGACCTGTTCCACCAACACTATAAGACTGAAAGGATTAAGTTGTATGAAAATAGGATTTATTGGACTAGGTAATGTAGGTTTTAAATTAGCAAACAGTCTATTATCAGCCGGACATCATCTATATGTTTATGATCTTGAAAAAAGTAATGCTGAAGTTTTAATACAATCTGGAGCTATATGGACCGACTCTCCTAAAGAACTTGCATCTTTATCTGATATTGCGATCACTTGCCTACCAAGCCCTGAAGCCGTTGCAAATGTTGTTGAGGGAAGTGATGGATTAATACATGGCGCTACAGACGGCAAGGTTTGGATTGAGATGAGTACAACCGATAGTCATGAGATGTTACGCCTGGGAGAGTTAATGGAAAAAAAAGGAATTCATTGTTGCGAAGCCCCTGTTTCAGGTGGATGTCATAGAGCTGCTACAGGAAACATTGCAATCTTAGTTGGTGGTTCACGAATTGCTTTTGATAAGGCTTTTCCAGCATTGTCTGCCATGGGATATCAGATTCTACACGTTGGTGAATTGGGTAAGGCTTCAGTTTTAAAAGTAGTTACAAATTATTTGGCTTCAACTCACCTTGCAGCCTTGGGAGAAGGTTTAATGGTGTGTAAAAAAGCAGGAATTGATTTAAAAAAAGCTTATGAAGGAATAAAAATTAGTTCAGGAAATTCATTCGTTCATGAAACTGAAAGCCAAGTCATTATGAATGGAAGTTATAATATTAATTTCACTATGGACCTAGTTTGCAAAGATGTTGGTTTATTTGATGAGCTTGCTCAATCTATGAGTATTCCAACAGAAATATCTCCTTTAATAACTGAAATTTTTAAAAAGGGTCGTGAAAAATATGGAGATAGAGCCTGGTCTTCAATGATAGTTAAAAGATTGGAGGACGCTTGTGAGACAGATTTGAGAGCTGATGGTTTTCCTGCAGAGCTAGTTGATGACACACAAAGAAGAGAAGGTCATGAGGTTAAGATTGAAAACTAATATTCAAAATATGAATTGGAATTATCCAACACCAATTAAATTTGGCATTGATAGAATTCACGAACTTGCAGAATTTATAAATGAATTGGGAATAAAAAATCCTTTAATTGTAACTGACCCTCAATTTAGAGAAATTGATCAATTTAATTCTATTGTTGAAAATTTGACCAAATCAGAAATCCAATTAAGCATTTTTTCAGAAATAAAAGGTAACCCAACTGGACAAAATATTAATGATGGAGTTGAAGTTTTTCTTAAAGATAAAAATGATGGTGTAATTGCAATTGGTGGAGGAAGTTCGCTTGATGCAGGAAAAGCAATTGCTTTTATGTCTAAGCAAAAAGAAAACATTTGGTACTTTGAGGATATTGGAGATAATTGGACAAAAGCTATCATTGAAAATTTACCAAGAGTAATAGCTGTTCCAACCACTGCAGGAACTGGATCAGAAACAGGAAGAGCATCTCTAATTGTGGATGAGCAAACATATACAAAAAAAATTATTTTTCATCCAACGATGCTACCTGATTTAGTTGTCCTTGATCCTTCTCTTACAGTTTCTTTACCTAAACATTTAACAGCTGCAACTGGAATGGATGCTTTAGCTCATTGCCTTGAAGCGTATTGTTCAAATGTTTTTCATCCAATGGCACATGGAATTGCTCTAGAGGGCATTAAGATAATTAAGGAAAATTTAATTAACGCCTATAATTCTCCAGATAATATTGAAGCTAGAGCAAAAATGTTGGTTAGTTCAACGATGGGTTCAACCGCATTTCAAAAGGGATTGGGTGCGATTCACTCATTAAGCCACCCTATCAATGCTGTGAATGATGTTCATCATGGGCTATCGAATGCAATTTTCATGCCGTACGTCATTAAATTCAATCAAACCCAAATAGAAGAAAGAATTATCTCTCTTTCTAAATATATTGATTTAGATAATCAAACATTTGATGGGTTTCTACAATGGATCTTAGATTTGAGAAATGAGCTCTCAATTCCTCATACTCTAAAAGATCTCAATCTTGAATTTGATTTTGACAAATTGTCCAAGATGGCACTTGTTGATCCCTCAACTTCTACTAATCCACTTGATTTAAGTGAAGATGATATGAAAACACTTTACCTAAATTCATTTGAAGGAAATTTATAATAAAAAAACTAATCAGCTCGCAATGTATTGCCATCAACAGCAATAGATTGTCCTGAAATTTTATTGCTATCGTCAGACATAAGAAATGAACACAATTTTCCAATATCTTCTTCTTCGATCCAGCTATTCATTGACGCCATAGACACAAAATCTTTTTCGATACTTTTTTTCGATACGCCCAAGTATTTGGCTTTTGCATCAATGACTCTGTTCATTCTTGATCCTCGAGTTACACCAGGAAGAATAGCATTAACTCTAATCTTATACTTTCCTAATTCCATTGCTGCTGTCTTAGTGAAACTCAATGTTGCCGCCTTACTTACAGCGTAGGGAGACCTAAGTGGGAACCCAAAAACACCTGCAGTTGAAGAAATATTTATTATGGAGCCTCCTTTATTTCTTTTAAGCATCGGAATAGCATTTTTTGTAAATAAAAAATGACTAATAACATTTGTCTTAAGAGTTTGACTCCAATTTTCAGTGTCCAATTTTTCGATTACTCCTGTGGGACCTGCAATTCCTACGTTATTAATAAGGCAATCGATTGAGCTAGTATATTTTTTTATTTCTCTAAAAAAACTTCTAACACCTTTCTCGTCATCAGCATCACATAAGTAAGCACGCATGTTATTTTTTTTATCTTGATTTATTTTTTTTATGCGTTTTTCATCAATATCACATAGAAATACTCTTGCTCCTCTTTTATGTAATACTTTAGCAGTAGCCCAACCTATGCCGCTTGCTCCAGCAGATATGACTACCTTTTTATTTCTGAGTAACATTTATTTAGCAATCTATTGCATTATTTCGCTGCCAATCATATGCATCTTCTTCTGATTGACTGGAAAATTCTTTTAATTCTCTTTTTTTTAATTTTACAAACTTTGATACAACACTTGGCGAAAAAGATTTTTTTGCAACCTCACTTTGATGAAATAACTTGATAGCATCATTTAAATTTGTTGGAAGTTTTTTTACTCTTTTAACTTTATGTCCCTGTGTATACATATTTATATCTAATCTTTTACCTGGTTTACGATTATTATTTATTCCATCTAAACCTAGAGCAATTAATCCTGCTTGTAATAAATAAGGGTTTGCAGATCCATCAGCATGTCGAACCTCAAATCTCCCTGAATCAGGTATACGGATCATATGAGTTCTATTGTTTCCAGTATAAGTCACAGTACTAGGAGACCAAGTAGCTCCTGACAATGTATTTGATGCCCCTATGCGATTATAGCTGTTTATTGATGGATTAAATATCGCAGAAAAACAATCAGCAGATTTCATCATTCCACCTATAAAAGAATATCCAAGTTTTGATAATCCAAGTTCATCATTCTCATCTTCAAAAAGATTTTTTTTCTTTTGTTTATCCCATAGTGAAACATGGGCATGACAGCCGTTTCCTGTTAAATTTGGAAAAGGCTTAGCCATAAAAGTTGCTCTTAAGCCATATTTCTCAGCTATAGATTTTACCATAAATTTAAAAAAAACATGTCGATCTGCAGTGGTTAGACAATCTGAATAGTGCCAGTTCATTTCAAATTGACCATTTGCGTCTTCATGATCATTTTGATAAGGCTTCCATCCTAATTTAATCATTGAGTCACAAATTTCCTTTATTACATCATACCGACGCATGAGAGTATTTTGCTCGTAACATGGCTTAGCGGAAGTATCAAATTTATCACCAACCTCATCTCCTTCTTCATTTAATAGAAAAAACTCACACTCAACACCTGATTGCATAATCATTTTTTTATCAGATAGTTTTTCTATTTGTTTTTTTAAAATTACCCGAGGACATTGATCAACAATCTTACCATCCATGTACAGATCACTTGCAAGCCATCCAACTTCAGGCTTCCATGGTAATTGAATTAGGCTTTTTGGATCAGGTATGGCAAGCATATCTGAGTCAGCTGGCGACATGTCTAAGTAAGTTGCAAATCCAGCAAATCCAGCACCATTTTTTTGCATTTCAGCAATAGCTTGAGCAGGTACTAATTTTGCTCTCAGTACGCCAAACAAGTCTACAAAACTTATAAGGAAATATTTTATTTTTTTTCTTGCAGCAATTTTAGCTAAACTCTCAGCCATAAAGAATTATGCTGTTACATGATACAAAATACAATCATAAAATCAAAATTACTTGGAAAGATAAGCTAATTATGATCAAAATATTGAGCTAATTCATTTGCTAATTGAATACATGCTCTATTAGCCTCATTACTTATGCGCCCTAGTATTAAAAAACTGTGCGATAAATTTGAAAAGAAATGGTGTTTTACTTCATTTTTATTGTTAATTAATTTCTCTGCAAAACTATTTCCTTGATCTCTTATTGGATCAAAGCCAGCTGTTGCAATTATTGTTGGAGGCAAGTTTGTTAAATCATTTTCATACAAAGGATTTGCCCATCGGTGATCAAGATTTTTTCCGTCTGGAAAAACACTTTTATTAAAAAACTCTACAGTTTCTCTTGATAGTGGAAATGTATCTGCACAACTTTGTAATGAAGGTTGATCGTCAAAACTTGATGTAACCCATGGGTAGGCGATGCACATAGCAATAGGCTGTATACCTCCTCGGTCCCTTAATATAATGCTCATTGTGCTTGAGATCATTCCACCGGCACTATCACCTGAAAGAGCAACCTTATTAGGATTTATTCCCAATTTAGAACTATTTTCTTGCACATAATCCCAAAGAAATAAGCAATCCTCAATCGGTGCAGGAAACTCGTT
>PYIJ01345399.1_pt1 | contig 11224 bp, 7 predicted proteins | sample 3578051 | NCBI WGS metagenome assembly PYIJ01 (sample SAMN08408021, study PRJNA431606) | Marine metagenome isolate SA_KN192-05_S13_5m, whole genome shotgun... | biome: marine; feature: oceanic pelagic zone; material: water; isolation source: surface water sample, 0.2-0.8 um fraction ... | reverse complement strand
ATTACTCTTTATTATTTAGAAAACCTTGCTTTAGCATTTTTTGAAGTTCTGAAGTAGAACCTACAAAAACAGCATTATTAGTTACATTATTAGTAGTCTTCTTTGCTTCATCTTCAACATCTTTAAGTTTTTTCTGTAAATCAATTAGTTTATCAGTAGTATCTGCAACACTCTTAATCAACTGTCCAGCGACCTCGTATGCTCTTGGACTACCTCCTTCACCTGCTACCTCCATAATGCCGTTAATTGCTTCCTGACCCTTCTCTATGAGGGAATAGAGGTTGGCACGACTATAAGTATAATCCTTTTCTATATCATCATCTTTAGACTTTATAACTTCTGGTTTTTTGATAGGTTTTGTTTCCACAATATCACTATCAATATTCAAAGCTTCATCGATAGATTCATAATTATTATTCATGATAATCAAATATCCTCTTGTCTAGTGGGACTAAAATCTTTAGAGTCTTCGAAGAATTCCCAGTTTTCGGTAAATCCAAAATCATCACCTGGTTCCGCAGTAATTGGTTTTGGAACAGCAGTATATCTAACCTCACGTTTTGCAGTTTGAGTGTTTGTATCTGTGTACAGATCTGCCTGAACCTTACGGATGAGACCATCAGAGGATTCTGCAATTGGACCGAACAGATAAGTTTTTGCACTAAACCTTAACGTATAAATTAGTGCTCTTCTTGTTTGAAATGAACCCTCATAATCATCTTGAAAGTCAATACTATCAAGTATAATAGGAATATCTCTTTTTTCTCCAATAGAACTAACTAAATCTACTGTTAGGTTGAATGATGGTTGAAAAAATGGAAGTATTTGTTCAATGATTTGAAGGGCATCATCATTCAATTTGCTGAAAATATTAAGTTCGAACTCAATATTATAGGGAACTGGCATGAACACCTTTTTCGTTTTACTGCTAGTTGTATCGACAGCTTTAAAAGTTTGTGTTATTCCTGTTTTTCTAGTCGCATCATATGAAATTCTAGTCATTTCAAACGACATTCTTGGAAGAGTAATGGCAATTGATTTTGTCAGTTGCTCTTGTTCTTGAATTTTTGTCAAAAACTTCTGCATCGGTCCATAGGATAGACCAACTTTTGTTTCATCTAAAATAGTTCCATCACTTTTTGTGTGTCGAATGGAAATATCATTAAATAAAGTTCCAAAACTAATAATAGTTTTTCTTATAATTTCGTGATAAAAGTATGTTCCTAACATTAATAACTACCAAATGGATTTGACTCTGTAAAATCTATAATATTATCTGCTTCTGTTTCTATCTCTTCATTAACGTCATAAGGGTTATCATAACTTTCTGTATCATAACTCTTGACAACATATCTAGCTGATGATATTGAACCAACTATAACTTCACCTAGACCAAACTTACCAGTATTTAGTGCAACTCTTAAATTGATTGGAGGATCTATCGTACTAGTATCAAAGTCTCTTCTAAAGTCTCTAACTACTGCCGTTACACCTGTAGTTTGTCCGATAATCGTTTCATTATAAATGAACGTTCCAAAACCAACCGTAGAGAGTCCTGTAATATTAATAGTTGGTGCTTCTGAATATCCAGCACCAGGTCTGGTTAAATTAACCGAGTCAACTTCACCACTACTGGAGATATTTGCAACTGCTGTTGCAGTTATTCCAGAACCAACAGATCCACTAATTATTACATCAGGTGTAGTTGAATATCCCTTTCCTTTATTATCAATTTGAATACTGAAAATATTGGATTCTCCTGATGTGTTTATAGAACATGTAGCAGCTGCTCCAGAACCTCCACCACCAGAAAATGTTATTGTTGGAGCAACTGTATATCCTATACCAGCATTAATAAGTTCAATTCTCTCTATAGATTGAACATTTCCAACACTGGTTGTAATAGCAACTGCAGTTGCGGTGAGTCCAGATTGTGGTGTTGAAAATGTTACAGTTGGTGCGGAGGTATATCCAAAACCATCATTATTTAAGAATACTTCTGAAACTCCACCAGTTGAAAGAATAGGTGTTACAGTAGCAGTAACAGCAGTTCCTACAAGAACTAAAGATGTAATGTATCCTTCATCTTCTACAGTGTTATCAACTTCTTCAATCGCAGTATCAATGAGTTCATTTTCATATTCATAAAGTTCACAACTTAATTCATAAACATAATTTGTTCCGAGTTGATAAAAGGGTTTTTCTGATTCAACTCTCTTAATTTCAAACAATCTTTCACCAAGAGGAAAATAAATTAAATCTCCTTCCTTTGGTCTTGTAATTAAATCTGCAAAGTCATACTCGGTAATTAATCCTTCTCTAATACCAGAAGAAATGCCTTCCAAAAATGGTGCAATGAATTCCTCATATCTTTCTCTGGATATAGTCAAACTTATTTCATTTTTCAATCTAAGACCAAACTTGGTCATAATATCACTATCAGGAGCATATCCATCATAATTATTGATATACGCTTCCATCATAAAAACATCATCAAATTTTGATGATTGTATTTCACGAATTATATTGTCAGTTTTAAAAATTTTTCTTGGTAGATAATAAATTTCCACCCCATAAATTTTTAGTTGCTCATTAATAAGATCTTGAACAAGAAATTGTTCATTTGTAGATCCTTGGAGAAAAAATGGATTTAATGACATGACTATTAACCAATAAGATCAAGAGGTGGCATTTCATAGTCCATTGCCATTCTCTGTTTTATTTCATCCAACTCTCTTTGCCCATCATCATATAATTGTCTACCATTTAATTCAATTCCACCAGGAAGTTTTACTCCTTGAAATTTAATTAAATTTTGACCCCATTGCTTTTTAATTGAAGAAGTGAGATATCTCTTCACAAAACTGTCGTTAAAAACTTTTGAGAAATCATTTGGATCTAATGCTCTCTGACAATCAATAACAAAGAATGTATCTTTAGTTTGAGCACCCCAATCTATATCAAGATATAATCTATTTTGTCTTTTATTAAATCTTATTTGTTTATCTGTAGTTAATAAAAAATCAATGTCTTCTAGATAAGTCTTTGTCATAGCATACTGTAATAATTCAACAGAATTAAAATAATACAAGTCATTTAAGAACAACTGATATTTGATACTGAACATTCCTCCAGAAATACTACTAGTATCAAACTTAAATATTTTTTCTATACCAATTACTGAATCGGGAACTTGAATATAATTAGAATTTTCGTAAAAATTAAATGTTGTTGTTCCAAACCCAACAATGTTTGAGGTTCCAGTTGTGGTTGTTATGCCAATACCATCTGTTCCACTTGCCTTTCCTCTATTAATATCATCCTGAGATACCTGGTACTTAAGGTACATTCTTTCCACACCATCATAATGTCTCTCATTAAAATATTGTAAAGTATCATCAAGCAGATCTTCAACCTGCTCATCAGCAACATTTATTTCTAAAACAGGAGCACCAAGTTGTCTAAGACAATAATCCTTTAATTCTTCTCTGGTAGTTGGTTTTGCCATTAGAATGAACCTCCATCAATAAGTCCGGCATCAAGTGTTCCTGCAACAAAAACATTAGTTGAAAAAGTTGCCACTCCAACAAAAGTTGATAGTCCAGTAACTCTCAGATTTTGTGTAGTGGTTAATCCAGTAACACCAAGAGTTCCTATCGTTGCAATGCCAGTGACACTAGCATTACGTGCAGTAAATTCATCAAAAGTTAAATCATCAGCAACATAAAGATCTCCACCAACATATAAGTCACTTACAGTTGTAACAATACCAGTGAAAGTGGAAAGTCCAGTTACGTTTAAATTTTGTGTCTCTGCGGTTCCAAGTACAGTTACACCAGCACCAGTAGTGGCAAATTTCTCATTGCCATTATAATATAATTTTACATCTTGATTCTTAGTAGCTTTAAGATATCTCTCACTATTATCTGTTGTTTTGAGTGCGAGTGAATCACTACGAATATGAAAATCACCCGTAGAATTTTTTATATTACTGTTAGTGCCATCATGCCATATCTCAAGATCATCATTATTACCAAATTTTATTCTAGCATTATCAGTAAACTCTAAATCATTTTCAGAAGCATCAAATGTTATATTCTGACCTGCAGCAGCACCTTGGAAAATTACATCAGCATTATTGAATGTAGTAATACCAGCAATTGCTACTTCATCTAAATCGGTTCTTCCATCAATATCTACATCACCATTGAGGTCTACACTATTAAAAGTCGCAACACCTGAGACATTTAAATTTGTTGATGTTACAAGACCAGCAAATTTTCCATCTCTCCATCTTTGAGTGGTGATACCAATATCATACGTATTATCAGTGTTTGGTACTAAATTGGATACAAACTCACCACCAATATCAATATCATCACTGGTAGAATCACCAATACCAATTGTGCCTCCTCTGAAGGTGGCATTTCCAATAAATTCTGATGTTCCGTTAATTTTGAGATTATTTGCTACTGTTAATCCAGCACCAACAAACAAATTACCACCAGTAGTAGTAATACCACCAGCAGATGCTAAAGTAGTAATTCCAACAGATTCAAAGTTTTGATTTACCTTTAATCCATTTAAAATATCAACAGCAGCATTTATATCTAAGGCAGATGAGAAGGTTGAAATTCCTGCAACTCTAATCCCTTCTCCGATATGTACTTCTTTTGCAATTCCAACACCACCATTTACAACTAATGCTCCAGTGGATATTGAACTTGATTGAGTTGTATTAGAAAATGTTGCAATACCAGTAACAGTTAAAGATGCGGAATCTATCGCATCTGTCATGAAGAATTTTTCTGTGGATAGATCCCATACAAGGATCATCCCATCTTCAGTCTTTCTACTTGATTCTACGTCAGTTAAATTAACTATTCGTGTTGGTGGTGCAGAAGCATTAGATAATACACGAATAACATTCTGAGAACCAATCCTGTCGTTAATATTAGGCATTACCTAGTTACTCCCCCTCGTAGTAGTGCTGTGCCTTCGACAGCTTTATATTCTCTACCAGCATTTAGAATTTTTACATCATATACATATCTTCCTGGTTTCAAACTGACTGTTTGATTTGAAGTCATTGAAATTGAAATAATTCCCTGATCCGCACTAGTAATTGTAGATGCAAAAGATACTGATGTAGATGCTCCATAGTGTTTCCTCATTTGTGCCTCTGTAGTGGCATCAGTGAGGTCTAAAGGTGTATTTGTTCTAGTGTCTTCTAATTGAAAAGACGTATCAAAATCAAATCCTTTTTCAATCACTATATTGGATACATAAACAGCCATTATTATTGATGCTAATATACCTCTAGATATTTATATCATTTCACCAGGCAATCATTTATGTAAAAATTGTTTTAACAACTCTTTAATTTCTTCAATATCTTTTTTCATATTGTCCAACTCTTGTTTTTGAGATTTTTCTAACTCAATTTTTTTCAATCTTTGATTATAACCAATAGTGTCATAATTTATAATTGCCCCAGTATTATCATCCCTATAAAGATGAGGATGATCCTTAACTTTCGTTAATTTTGTCATTTCACTGCTAAAGTTCTGAGATCTTTAATTATTGGAGAATTTGCCTGATCCGTTGATGACATAACAATTTTTATAGCATATCCACTAAAATCTTCCAGATCATTTGCAGTAAATTCATACTCTAAATATTGATCTTTTTGGCTTGGAGGAACTTTAACATCAGGTCTTCCATCATTTAACTTAGGATTAATTACTTTCAATTCACCTGAAGAAGTTAACTCCAAATTATCAAATCCTGGGAACAATTCAAATGATTGTTCTACTTCTGCTGAATCCTCTCTAATTAAACTGTAAAGAACTCTTATATCTGCTACTTTTGGTCTATATGCTGTCAATAAAACTTTCAAGGAAGATGCTGGTTGTGCAATATTTACTGTATTTGTAACGTAAATTACTTCATGAGGATCATTTGATAATGAATTTACTCTAGAATCTGTAGTATAATCTGTTATTGGACTATTAATATCATCTAAGATGAATTCAACAGTAGAGGTATCTGAGAATATTATTGGAGAAAGATTTTCATCGGTTGTGTTAAGTGTTAATGTGGAATTAAATGACCTCTTTCCAGATACATTAGTAAATTGCGATTGATTTAGTTCATTAACCCTAGAGCAAACCATACGAACAGAAGTTAAATCATTCTCTCTATTTGGTGTTACTTCTTGAATAGTATTTTCAAGGGTGAATGAAACTTCGTTTCCATCGATACTAGTTCCCGATGTAGTTCTAATGTTAGAAGTTACGGAAGTCTGTCTTCCTGGAGAAATAATATCAAATCTAGGATTAATTCTATTGAACATGATATTTTCTGATGCTTTAATATCATCTCCACCACCAATTAATAGTGTTGAGAAGGATGCCTGTGGCAATGTTCCAATACCGATTGATCTATTATTTCCTAGTGATTTTCCTTCTATAGTGGATGTTGCTCCCCTATCAACTTCAACATAGTAAGAATCACTTTCAATTCCGATATCGGAAATATCATAAACCACATTATTAATCCTTCTCAATGAGAGTCCATTGAATTCATACTTCATTACTTGATCATTAATTGCATGATCTTCCACAACTCCCTCTACTGCTCTTGAATTGATAGTTAGTAGATTACTTGCTGCAGTTTCATATGCAATAACTTCATCACCAATTTTAACATATCCAAGATTGTTAGTGCTAACAGGTTGTCCTTCAAAAGTAGTAAATATTGTTGAATCATCAACTGAAATAGTTGCACTAGATGAAGCTGTGGCACTAAGATTAGATGTTAATACTGCAGGTGATGTATCCGAAATAATATCGTTTAACAATACCTTGTTGTTATTTGCATACATTCCATGATTAAAGTGTTGAATTTGCAAATAATTTCCAGAATTAATTCCTCCATCTTCAATTGAGGTCAAAACATCAACTCCAGAATCTGCAGTGGTTGAAGCAGTATTAAAATAGAATAAATCACCAGTTGGAATATCACCCTGAACATTACTTAGATACAAAGTATCTGTGTGCCCACTAGCATTAATAGTAATGATTGCATTTCTTCCAGTTTGACCAGAAGCATTAGTAAGTGAAACAATATCACCTGTGTTATATCCTGTTCCCCTCTTATTAACAGTCACAGTAGTAACACTACTACCGATACCAACAGCACCTATATTTACAGTTAGTCCACTACCTTGTCCTGAAATATTAACAGTAGAAACATCATTACGAACTGTATAATTTGCTCCTCCGTTTACTACACTAACACTGTCAGCAGTGCTTCCTGTAGAAACAATGGTTCCAAAACTATTTCCCACACCAGCAAGTTTTTGACCCACAGTTAAAATTCCTATTGTTGCAGCACTATTGGTTGTTGTAATGCCAAGTGTTATATTCTTTGGTAGTGCTGTTAACGCATTCTCACCAAGAGTGGGAATGTATCCATTACTACTATCAAGAGGTGGATTTGCAAAGTGTGCAATACCTGCGTTTGAAGTGAATTTTGCCTTATAAAGTTTGAACTTAAGGTCTGACTCTTGAGCAGGAGTCCATGTTGATCCATTTTGAGATTTGAAAAGACTTCCAAGAGCAAATTGTTTGGTGTATCTTATAGATTCTGTAGGAGGAAGATCCTTAGTCTCAATGGTTGTTTCTCCCATTTTTGCTGTCCAAACCTCATATTGGTCGGAGTTTGGAGCAAGCAGAACTATTGCATATTCTTGTCCGGGTGGAAGATAAATTGGATAGTTAAAGACAACTGTAGTGGCAGTTTTTCCGTCTGCCGAGGTTGCTATTTGATCAGGTGTTAACGTTATTGGATCACCTACAATATCTAATGTTGGTATTCCTAATTCTACAGTTCTTATTTCAACCGTAAGTGGTTGACCTCCGCTTGGTTTTGATGCGAAGAATAAATCTACCTTAGTTACAAATACTCCATTATCATCATCAGTATCACCAAACCCAGTTGGGGCACTGATATCCCTACCAACAACAAAGCTTTGTGCTAATGGATCTACTCTACGTGCCCTGACATTTCTTCTAGTTGTAATTGTAGTTATGGTAGAAGTGACAGTTGTAGTGAGTGTAGTTACTTGTTGTTCTTGTCTTAGAGTTCCGTTTGCAGTATAGGTGGTATCTCCAGCAGAAATTAGTGTGCTACCAGGAAGTGGTTTTTCATTTGTAGCACTACTGGATAATCTATAAGTTTTTCTTCCGGTGAGAATTCTGGGATTTGGAGCAGGATATACATGAGGATTTTTTATGAAGAATGAACCAAATAAAGTTCCATTAGCATCAGAAATAAGTCTCAAATCTTTTACATATGCGATAGCACCACTAGTTTGTCCAACTATTTTTGAACCTTTTTCAAAATACCCATTAAAACTTCCCTGATCTTCTGCTGCTAATGAATTTAAATCAATGTTTATGGTCTTAGAAGATTGACTATATCCTGAAGATACATTTTCAGAAGTTGTATATGGGTTGGTGGTATATGTAGTTGTCGGAGAATTAAATGTACCTGTTTTATGATTTGATGTTGTTAGTCTAAAAGTTCCTATTCTGTTTCCTGCAGTAAATACTCTTACAGTTTCTCCTGCCTGGAAAGAATTATTGGAAGATCCAGAATTTGTTAAAGTTGGGGAATTTGCAATCTCTACAAGTTTTGGAATAAATGTTACATTACTATGATTATCTAAGAATTGATAATGTCTTGCGAGAGGTCTAAAAAGAGTTCCGAAGAAAGCAACGTTCCTAGAACGAACATATTTTTCTGCTCCCGAAGAAACAAGAACAGTTCTGACATCAGAAACAGTATTACTGGTAGTATTAGTATTAGTTGTTCTTCCTACTTCCTCTGAACGTCCTATAAAATTATCAAATTCATCTGGATTTAAATCTATAGTTCTGGTTCCAACAGTTCTTTGTTCTGATCTATTAACTGTTCTATTGATTGTGTTATTTACTACACGAGGTGGAAGACTGATAGTTCTTACCCATGTATCTGTGTCTGGAGAAAGTGTAATTATTCCATTGAATTCTACAACATGGAACGGATTAACATTCTCAACCCTGGTGGCAAGGGATTGATTCAACCAATCTACAGAATCATACTTTAAAGTAACTGCGGGACCAGTTTTTTGTACATTTGGATCTAATAGAGCAAAGTTCTGTGATAAATCTAGTTGACTTTCTGGTACTTCTACTGCAGGGACTAATCTTTGCTGTAGAGAATTTCTGAAAGCAAAAGGTCTTAGTTCTCCATCTCTAATATCAGCAGTTGTTAAATCTTTATTGGATAGATCTTTATTATTAAAATTATCTACAAATATTCCACTCTTAAATCTATCATTTCCATTTGCATCTTCAACTTTTAAAGTTTTTGTGTTAAGTTCAAGTAAAGTTAACGATGTAACTCTTTCCAAGTTTTCAATCCTATCTTCAAGATTACCAATGTCTCTCATGGTATATCTTCTATTGTCTATAGCAGATATAGTGACTTCATCAGTATCATATAGATATGCAGGAAGATTGATTTGTGCTATCCGCATTAAGTCACCATCTTCATTTGATGGTGGTTCTGGATCTGCAGCAGAAACACCTTTTCTTACAATAACACTTCCAAATTTGTCAAGATACACTTTATCAATTCTAGTTAGATAGAAATCATACCCAAGTAATGATCCCTCTCCAGGTTTTAATGTTAATTTTGGATCATTGGTAAAAATTCTTGAACTAAAATCAAAGGGAGATCTAGTTGTTGCTGTGTTAAAGGTCGGTACTCTAGGTCTGAAATCAAGAGTATCAGAAGCTCTGACATTTTTTGATCCTATGACAGGAATATCTTTGGAGAATCTTTCTGCATCATAACTTAGAACGGTAAAGACATCACCATTATCCGAAGTTGGAATTGTATAATGATCATATACAATCAAAAGTCTTTTTTCTGGAACTTGAGTTTCAACTCTGATCAATCTTGAATAATCATAATATTCGTCTCTTTGACCTTTATCAAGATTAAAATTATTAGTAATATTTTTATATTTTCCGAGAGTTATTGATTCTAATGTTGAAATTATATTAGACTCTTTGAATACTACATTTTCTCCTGGATTAAATTTTTGATCGTTTAGATAAACGATTCCAAGTTTATTATTATCACCAGTAGAGGTATTCTCACCAGTAGAGGCTGTTGTAGAATTATTTGTAACAATTCTTGCTAATGCACCAGTATCAGATCCAATAATATCTTCACCAATAATGGCATTAGTGTCTACCTGAGATATTGATGAGAATTTGAGTACATCTAAAGTGGGATCTGCAGTGTTTGTTGATTCGTATACTGCAAGAACTTTAGATACATCAGGAACATTTAAAGAGATTTTATCATCCTGAACTCTCAATCCATAATATTGATTATAGGTTAATCCGTCATTAATTGAATCACTAGTTGCTGCACCAGACTGAGCAAGTTGTGATAGATTTACAATATTTAAAGCACTTCTAGTATATTCCTTAATCTTACTTTGGATGCCATTCTTTACAAGAGTTGCATTTACAACAACAGATCCACTGACAGGTAATCCACTAATAGTTACATTATTACCTGCAAGACTGAAAGAATCTGATGTAATTGTTCCGATTCCACCAGCAGCATTGTAGATTATAGAATATCTTTCTTGATCAAATGATTCAAAAGATGCACTACTAATTCCGATTACATCAGATAAATTAAATGTTAGTTGACCACCAGCAACACTTGTTCCAGTTATTTGTTTAGTTATTGATAATTGAGAATTGGAAAGATTTACTGAAGAAATATTGGAATCAGGAAGATCTGCATAAAGAGATCCATTTTCAATATTCCTTAATTCCGTAACTGCAAGTTCAATATTATGTGTTCCAGCTGCTAAAGTATTATTATAAACACCAGGTACATTATTAAGGATCTCAGCAACATCTATTGATGTTAGATTCCCATCTACTGAAGTAACTCTATTATATTGAGGATCAGCATTTCCAGCTTGATATTTGATAATATCACCTACTTTAATACCAGTAAAAAGATTACCTGGACTTGTGAAGGTTGATGAACTTAAGGTTGCTTCAGTGACACCTGCAATTTTTCTAGAACTAAGAGCACTATCTGCTGCAAAGTCTTGCGAGTATCCGGTGAAACTACTAGTGGT
>PYIJ01018010.1_pt1 | contig 11232 bp, 7 predicted proteins | sample 3578051 | NCBI WGS metagenome assembly PYIJ01 (sample SAMN08408021, study PRJNA431606) | Marine metagenome isolate SA_KN192-05_S13_5m, whole genome shotgun... | biome: marine; feature: oceanic pelagic zone; material: water; isolation source: surface water sample, 0.2-0.8 um fraction ... | reverse complement strand
GCTCTTCACTAAATTTTGCCTCATCCACAAGAAATCTTCCAGCAGCCCTAATCTGATCAAATCTTCTAGCCGTAGCTAAGTTTCCGCCCCTAAATGCCTCATCTAAAAGAGTCATAGGGTCCATCACCACGCCCCGGTTTTTATCTATAACCTGCGTCCTGTTTAAAAAAGTTCTAGTAAAAACATTGTTTCTGGCAAAAGTATAAGCACGAGCAGTGTTGTACGCAGCAGAGGCGGTAGCCACTTGTCCAGTTAAGTCACGCAACACCTCATTAGCTAACCGATCTAAATATCCTGCGTTTTCTAAGTCACCATTTTTTCTTAAAGTAGACGCTCTGTTTAAAAGGCCGGATCTCATTTTAAAAAACCTATCCGCTGTGGCCGGGTTTCTTCCTTCTCTTTTTTGGAAGTAATCTCTTAAACTATCAATGTCCTCCATATAAGGACCTATAGCAGTTCTAAGTTCTTTATTTGCTCCCTCTGAAGAAAACTTTAAACCGTTTCTAAGTGAGGACCGATCTAAGATTTGAAGAACATTAGGTTGAGTTATTTCTTTGCCGTTCCTAGCAATAAATTGAGTTATAGGGTAACTACCAACCTCGTTCCATAACCGTCTTTCTCTTGTCTTACTTAAACCAATGTTGTTTTTTATAACATCATACAATTTTACTGATAGCACACCCCTGCGAGACGCTTCTGTTAATTTTCTACCAACTACTCTTTGACCAGACGTTGTTAATTTAGTAACAGAGTCTTCTATTTGATCTGTTATGTTTTGTTCAAAAAGACCCTGTTGTATTCTGGCGGCCATACCTAAAGCTCGTGTGTCTCCAGTGGAGGCTAAAGTGCGTATGGCATTTACGGCTCCAGCTTGTAATTCTTCTCTACCCCTACCGGTAGCGACTTTAAGATCCTTGTTAGACTTAGCTAACTCATCTTGAATTGTTCTAAGAGTTGGAGAGAAAGGTAAACCAGATAATTCAGCTAGATCCGCTGAAGTTAAAGGAAGCGGGTTACCATCGGCATCTTCACTTGCTTCTATCAACTCGTCTATAAATTTAGCAAACTTTTCATCAGCACTAACAACAAGTTCACCCTGTTCATTAAGCGTGTCGGCGTATTCTTCTGATCTTTGAATACCAAGCATAATTCTGTTGACGGCCTCTTCACTCATCTTCCCCTTCAAGAGACCTTCTTTATTTTTAGCGTTTCCATACCATCTTTTTAAATAACTCACTATATCAGGAGTATAATCAACAGCAACTTGAGCGGGTAAAGGAACAACTGCCGATCCTATCAACTCTGAATAAAACCTTGTTGTTTCATCATACGGATCTATATCTTGTGCGACACTAGCACCAACACCGATACCGCCAGCCGCCATAGTTTCTAAACTTAAAAATTTACCGGGATTGTCTCTGGCAAACTTCATAGATTTATCTATGCCGCTTTCAATACCGCCAACAATTCTAGCCCCTACGGGGCCTTTTCTAGGGTCTACAAGATAACCTGCTGGATTAAAACGAGTGAAGCCCAGATTAGCCCCTAAGGAGTTACCAAACATCGGACCTCTTGTGGCTGTTCCTCTTGCTGCGTTAGCTGCTTTAAAAGCCTTTTCGCTCAAACCAGCATTTTTTGCGGTAAGCTCAAAAGCTTCATCTGCTATGCTTGCAAATTTGCCACTAGAGACTTTTTTAAAGTTATCCAGAAACTCCAACGCTCCCGTGGTTGCTTTAGGGGTAGAGGAGAAAAACTTCCAAGGGCTGGTTAACATGGAAACACCTATTACCGTGCTTTCTCCACCACGATACTTACCCTCTAAGGAAGGAATTACCGGATCAGCTTCTCCAATAATTGCATCTTCTGCTTCACTAGCCGCGATAGCGCCCGCTATTGAGCCACCAATACCCCCTACACCTAAAACCACGCCTTTTAACAATAATCCGGGCAAGCCTACTGGAGGAATAATATTTGCTATAGGTGCTGCCGCAGTTAACCCTGCTTTAAATCCTGCTCCTGCTCCAACTGCTTCGGGTAGCATCCTGCCTGCGCCAGAAAAAAAAGCCTCTACCCCAGAGGAAGAGTCATCCTCTGGGTCAAATTTTCCAAAGTCCTCAACATTAGTAAACAACGTCAGAATTTCTTCTTCCGCTAACCCCCGATCTTCTGGATCAAGGTCTCTATATCTATCTAAATTATTTAAGATCGGATGTGTGCCAGTGGTTAAAGACTCAAGAGTTAGTGGAACCCCGCCCGTTTCTAATTCGTCATTAGCTATAGATAGAACACCCTCAACAGTTTTAGTTAAACCTTGCGTTTCCATAAGGTTCTCAAATTCAGGACGTGTAAGTGTGATAAGCGAGTTCTCAGACATTACTCATCCTTGTCTTTTCTCATTTTAAGAAGTTGATCTCTAGCGGTGTTTATGCTCGTATCTGTTTCCGTTCTATCTTTTCTTCTTTTTTGTCTCTTTTTGTTTGGAACGTAGTCAAAAGCTTTTGCAAAAGGTATGACCTCGTTTAACAATATTTTCATACCATTTAATCTCTCACGAGCATTGGTAACTTGACTTGTGGTTTGTCCATACGAGCTTCCCCCGTATTCTGGAAGAATTTCAGCTTCTGTTTGTATGGCTAAAATTAAACCATCCTGTAAAGCTTTTAAGGAAGAAGCTGCATCAGCATCTGTTTTAAAGAATAAACCTCCGGGTCTGATATTCGCGGTTTCTGCCTCAATCAATTCCTGTACAAATTTAAGAACTCGACCACCTTGTGGTGCTGAAGTGTTAAATCGTAACAGATCATTCGCCAAGGCGTTTAAGCTTTTCTTTGCCTCTGAAAAATCTTTAGCTTGTTGTGTTATATCTCCACCTGTCATTTCTGACAGAGCCTCAGACGCTCCTTTTGCTAAACCCGGATACAGTCGAGACGCCCCAATAACAACCTTATAGTCTATGTCCGGGTTGAAACGAGTGGGAGGTGTTAAAGACCACGCCATTGAGTCAAGATTTACTGTTCCATCTTGGTTAAATATTTCAATGGTGGTATCACCTAATGTTCTTGGTTCAGGGCTATCTTTTTTCTCTGATTTTGCTTTCTCAACCCCTCCCATGAGTTCTATGACTTGGTTGTGAAAATCAGGATCACCTTGTTCTATGAAATTTAAAACACTTTTAGGAAGTTGCCTTTTAGGACCATTTACAAAAGTTCCTAGTTCATGGCTCCAAACACTATCAACCCCGCTAATAAATTCTAAAACTCTTGCTTCAAATTGAGGCTTTTCTTTGCCCATCTTCCTTAAACCGTAAGCCTGCAATCTTTCCGGATTAGTGATAAAATCAATTTTATTTTCTGATTTTTTAGCCGGTGGACTGCCTGTGTAATAGTCTTGAGGGTCACTCTTTAAAAGTTGTGATAATTCAGCATCTTCAGAGGGGACAGACGTATTAAAAGTTTTTACAGGATCTCCTGTTTCTCTACTTATAACTGTCACATATTTTGAAGCTTTAGGCTTTTTTAACTCTAATTCTTTTAACTGTTTTTTCTGATCGGCTTGAAATTCTGCTAACTCTCTAGCTGATCTCGTAGCTACCTCTGCTGCCAATTTTGTTTCAGCAGATTGTAAAGCTGCTAAATTTAAAGCTCTTTCCTCTTTTTCTGCTTCACGCTTAATATCAAGTTGTTTCTGAGCTCTTGCACCAATAGTCTGAGGGAGTTGCGTTGATGTTGCGGCCATAGCCAAACGCTCCGCCGCACTCATACCGGGCCGCTCACCCTGCATGGGAGCAGCATATGTTAAAGCGGTGTTAGCTATATCAAATAGCATTTGTGCTTGAGTCAGGTTCTTTTGTTCCTCTAAGGACTGTGCGCGAGAGTCAACATCACCTAAACCATATTCCGCGTAAATACCTTTTTGTTGGTCTGCTAACTGTCTAAGACGTTGCGCGTTAGTAGGGCGTTGAAGATTAGCCCCTAAGTTACCTATCCTAGTCTGCATTTCAGCAAGAGGATCGGGCACTACGCCTGCTTGTGCAAATTTCAGAACCGGCTGGTTATCACCTCGGCGGACCAGCCCGCCTTCCTTAAAATTTACCGGCGGCGTACCGCCAGCCTCCATAGCCGGTTGCGGTGGCTCCACTGTGGACATGATGCCCTGCGCCATTGCGCCCTGTACAGGCTCTGCCATAGCTCCTTGCGCCAGTCCACCAATGCCTTGGTCAACAGCGCCCATTACCATAGCCGGTTGTACCAGTGTCAGAACAGATTCCGGTGTTTGAGCCGCGTCTTCCTCACCTACCACGCTGGCAAGCTCTTGATATCTAGCTGAAATAGGAGCGTCGTCACCACGAATGGAGTTAATGACTGTCTCGTAATCTTCGGCCTCATCAATGTTACCAAGGTTTTCTTGAGCCTGACTTAGCGCACTTTCTAAAACTTGCGGATCTATGGCTTGATCTTGAGGCATAGGAGAAGGCGGTGGAGCCATATCCGGTGGCATCATGCCGCCAACACCCTGCGCTATAGCCGGATCACCGCCCATTGCCATGCCTACGGGTTGCTGGTATTTAGCTGCGATAGCAGCGGCCTCATCAAACATTTGTCGTCTGCTTGCGGCACCTGAAGCAGGATCATAAAATAGCTCACCACCCTCATCTATGTAATTTGCCATATCAGGGTTTTGTAATCTTGCAATCAACTCCTGCACAGAAATACCCATCGCATCAGCTTGCGCTTGGAGTTGAGCCATCTGCGGATCACCGCCTTCTTGCATAGGAACACCGCGGCCCATTAGGATATCCTTCTGAGTGATCTTACCGTCTCCGCTTAAATCAGGAAAAGCTGCGCCGCCCTTGGCGAACATCTGTCTTGCTAATACGCTTCTGTTCATCCGAATAACCCTGCTTTCTGTGCGCCTGCGGCGGCTGATAGACCCGCAATTCCTAAACCAAGATACTGTTGAGCCGGTGATACGTTAGGTGCAGTAGACGACGTCAGTGTAGACTGAGACGATGGCGCTCCTTTATAAATATCTGACAAGAAGCCGTACCTCTGATACGGCTCGTACAACTGTGCCAAATCACTTTGACGCTTGGCTTCAAGCTCTGCCTGCTGCTGACCCTGCTGCTGCTTACCAAGATTAAACTGTGTCTCAATGTCCATGAGGCCCTGCTTTTGAGCAAGTTCTCCCAGACTTGCCTGACGAAGTCCAAGCGTTCCAAGCGCATCGCCTGCCGCCATACCACGATCCAACTGCTGCGTTGCTGCCTGTTGTGCCTGTAAAAAGTTCTGCGCTTGAGCTTGTGCCAAGGCTTGTGCACGGTTGCGCCCTATCTCTGCTTGCTGTATCGCGGCCCGTGATCCGCCGAACGCGGACGGCCCACCGGGTTGTCCAACAGCTTGCAGCCCAGCTTGTGCGCTTTGAATGTTATAACTGCGATTAATCTCGTTTTGAATAGCTTGTTGATAAGGGTTCATGTACCGCGCTATTTGGGTGCCAGTAATTCCCTGCGTGGCATCCACAATAGGCTGGTACGCATCACCCATTGTAGGTCCGGCTTGTTGTAAATAGCTTTGATAACCGCCAATACCGCCCGCTCTTGAAGCATCTGCAATAGCTTTGCTCTGAAGGCCCGACATGCCCGCAATCTGCTGTATCGGTAGCTCTCTTTTTGGTCTTGTCTGTTGATTACCAGCGGCGTCCGTATAGGTTTCCATCACTGGGTTGCCCGACGCATCCAATACAGGCACACCTACCGGTTGATCAGAAAGAGCTTTGGCAGATTTTAAAAGCCCAAGTTTATAGGCTTCAATTTCCGGGGCTTCGCGAACAATTTGAACTTGAGTTTCTGTAGACATTATGCCATCGCCCTTCCTTTAGCCTCAAGACCGCGCATCATGTCATACATACGGTTGATACCCCGGTCATTGTTGCCATTACCAAGACCTTTAACGGCGTCGGTAGTCATTACAAACTCACCCGGCATTAGCATAGCACGGACGCTGTCCTTTCCGGGAGTGCCCTCGTTTGGCATGATACCACCTACCCGACGTGGAAAAATTTCTCCGCCTTCAGCCACACGTTGAAAAGGATTTGGCGGTGCCTGAACGGGTCCACCATAAACAGGGAGATATCTTAGATAAGCCGACGGATCGTAGCCGTATCTAGACGCTACCTGCACGGGACCTGTTGAGCCTGTCGGTGCCTGATTAGCCAAGAGGTACTCATCGGGGTTCTGTTCAATAAGGTCAGTGCCTGTCTGCTGGTTAGGTGCCTCCGGATCGTCGGGTGTGTCAAAACCACCTAGCGCGATTGTTGCCCCTAAAGCTGCGGCACCTGACGGTAATACTGTCCGCATAAAACTGGGAGCCGAAGCCTCTGCAAGTTTAGTTGCCGCTGTTATATTTTCTGCGGTAGCAGGCATGTTGTTTGCGGTAAGAATATCTTGTGCAGAGGGACCAGATGGGAAGAACGCATCGCCCAGACTTTCCAAAGGCCCTCTTCCACCCGGAGTGTAAGCATCTTGAATGCTTTCAAAAAATCCGGGTGTTTCGGGTACATTACTAAATGTTGCGGGAGCGTTAATTTGAGGAGAAGCAACCACCTCTGTCCCTGTCTGCGCGACAGGAGTGGTTTTTATACCAAACAAATCCCTGTATTCTTCGGCAGATGTTGTCCCTGCGGTAGCTTGAGCAGCTTGACCAGACGCCGTGTTTATGTCCGGCATAGGAGCCATTCCATAGTCAGGGTAAGCTGCGGCTCTTACAGAGTCTAATCCAGCTTGACCAAACTGACCTGTTGTAAGCTGCGTACCAGCCTCTCGTAAATTAGAAAATTTAGCCGCATCCTTGATACTAGCCATAGCGCCTTTACCACCGGGAAGTGCGCCTTGCACCCCTGCGGTAGCGCCACCAATAGCGCCACCAATCAAGGCAGACTTAAAGGCATCCTTGAGACTACCGCCCTGAACCAACGTGCCAATCCCCGCGCCAAGTGCACCAGAATAAATAGGACCAAGACCGGGGAAAACCGTGTTTAAAACAAAGGGTATAACAACAGGCGCGGCCTTTTTAATAACCTTTACAACGCTCTTTACGGCCTTCTTAACGCCTCTTGTAACTTTCCGAATAGTCTTTGACAGCCAACCAAACTCTCTCAAACCCGTCTCAGGGTTAATTGAGTTGGCGCTTGAACCCACTACATACTGTTCTGGGTCTTCTACCCCAAGCTCTTCTAAATGCTTGAATATAGACGCTTTCATCTCAGGATTGTTGTCAATCAAAGGCAACGGAATGACGATCTCACCAGTAGCAACGTGCGCTAGGGTGTCGTCCCCACCTCGACCGTAAGACGCCATGCGGCTTGCAACATCAGAAAATTTTGCAATGCCGTTGTTCCCAAACTGTTCTTTGGCTTCTTCGCGCTCAAGTACCGCGATCTCGTCGTCTTCCATGTAGAAGTCGGCAATGCCGCCCGACGGAAATTCAAGAACTTTTTCTGCTGCCTGTGCCATTTATAAATTCCCTGATGTAAGGTCTATCGCAGTCTACTCTTTTTTTTAAATGTCGTCTACTCTATGAAACCGCTATTGTTACTGTTCCGAGGGCCGTGGTCCCCACAAAACTGCCCGAATATATCTCATTCTGCTTTATGATCTGTATAAAATCAGCCTCACCAATAAAAAAATCCCCTGCTTCCAATACGTTAGCCGACCCACTACTGGGTATCCCCTGAAAGTTTATGTCCGCGGACCGCACTTCGTCTATCAGTTGCTCCAAGGCCCGCGCTAACTGGTTGACGTACACCGGATCGTACTGATTGGGTGCCGCAGGTATAATTGGACGTAAAACCTTTTTTGTCATCGCCTACCATCCGGCCTCACATCAAGTCTTGTAGCCCCCAACCGCCAGTTTACACCTGTTGCCGTGTTTTCAATACGTATGGACATTTGCCTGCCACGAGCCCGTAGGTCAACTTTATCTGTATATTGCTCTACCGGAGACGTGGCGGTCCTGACAACAGAGTCCGACGGAGACTCAGTAAAGTTATCACCGCCAAAGTCACGACCACGAACAGTAAACAAAGTGGCCGGGTTAGTGGCGCTAGACCCACTAAAACTCAAGTCAGGTAATATTCGGCTTACCAACATAAACTGTTGCCCATCACCTATGTCAAAGTCAGAGGACTCTATAAAGGCGTTGATAGCGACCGCGCTGCCCGTGCTAAAATCATCCAGACCATTTTCGTGGTCATATAGATAAAAATCAGCACCCGTGGCTTGCGGGAAACTGCGAAGGCCAGAGGCTCTGTCGTTCCATGCCGTGCGGACTAATGTGCCGTAATACCATAGCTGTTGCCCATAGTTGTAAACCACGTACCGGTCTATCTCGCTAGAACTGGCGGAACAGTAAAACCACCAGATCTCTGTCTGGCTGCCGATAGAGCCCGCATGAAACTTGAAGGACTGCTGGTTATTCATGTCGCTAAACACATAGTCTCGCACACTACATGGTAAAACCTGTATCCGGCCATCATATGCGTAAAAGTTTTCTTGCCCCATCCAAAACACAATATCATTTACCGCAAGTGCGGTGTTGGGACCGGCTATTCTTATGTTGTCACCCAGCAAAGATATACCAAAAGTAAACGGTGCACCGATAAACTGCATGGAGTATAAGGACTGGTCCGTGAACACCAGTATTTGGCGACTGGTCTGTATGGCGGTGATAATCTCACTGCCTTTTGATAGACGTAGGTCACCGGCTGTATTAGTGGCAGTTGGGGTAAAATCCGTCAAAGACTCCTGACTACCAAAGCGTATAAGCAAGGGATCAAGAGTGGCGCTACCTATTGGGTTTGTGCCAAACACGATAACGTGTCTGTCCACGTCAGAAACAAGAATTTTACGTGCTACTGTTGGAACGTCACTGGCACCCGTTAGACTTGTTAAAGCCACGGCTCTGGTGCTTGTTCCGTTGGTCGCGTCCCAATAGAATATAGATCCGTCAGCTATGTTAAATAGTAGGTCCTCACCAAAATTATCTGCAAAAAACAGGCGTAGGGTTTGACCAGAAAGAGATCCCGCGGCAGAACCCCAAGTAAAACGCCCCCATGTACCTGCGCCCCAACCTGCACCGAGAACCGTGGTGTTGAGACCAACATTTATCTGAAAGGCTGCCGTGCCGCTTGAACCGCCACCTGCGGTGCCGCCAGAAGATGCAGCGCCACCTGTATCTATCGTAAAAGTAGTGGTGCTTGGAACAGAAAGAATTGTCTGTTCTTTGTTAAGTTGCGCGGTTGTTATGCCATCTGTTGCTGTAAGACTGGCGAGTGTAACAAAATCCCCGGTTATTGCGCCATGCGCTGCCTGCGTTGTAACCGTTACAACACCACTGCCTGCTCCGCCTGTTGTGTTTACGGGATCGCTGCCTAATGTAACAGTGGATCTAATGGGTGTAATATCACTAAAAGTGCCCGCGTTTTCTAAAAGAACTTTTTTTTCTGTTCCTATAAATAGAAGGTTTTGAGAGGTCAGTGTGACAAAATCAAATATTTTACGAGGAGTGCCAGTAACTTGTGTGTTTGATACACGAGTCCAGCCGCCTATACGCTCTGCATATCCTGCCCTGAAACGGATCTTATCGCCGTTAAACCAACCACCTTCGTTAGAGTAGTTTGTACCCTCTCTGTTGATTCCGGGTTTGAACTGTAGTTTGCTTAGAGGCATTCATCAATCCGCATCTGCTATGGTTAGAGTACCAGCCGCTACTTGGCGTTGGATTTCTGCGTAGTCTGTGTTGGCTGGGTCAAGAGGAACTGACAGAGGCAAACTCTTTTCACTCGCATTGTTTAAGACAATAGTGATTGACAAGTTTTCACCTGTTATAGAGTCTGCATGATATTTTGCTGATTTTATATCCATTTTATAATTCCGCTTTAAATTCTAAAAATGTGTCGGCATCATTATTTGCTCTTATTTGCCCACCATGCCCAGCAGTGCCTACATTGCCACCAGACAAGGCAGAATAAGTTTGCATCAAATGTACATTAGCTCTTTGCACTACAAGGCTGTCAGGAGTTCTATCAGCACCATTACTCAGAACGCTAAAAGTACCGCTACCACTCATGGTTGGATTTGACCTCATCTGCACAGGAAAATTGTGTAGCCCAAAAAATTGTGTGGTTACATAAAACGTACCATCAATTAATCCATCATATGTAGTACGAGCGTCAATCCGTTGATAATACCTCTGACACTTAGCTAACGTAGTTGCTATGTCCTCATGCTCAAAAGCGGTGGCTACATCTCCGATTTCAAGTTGTATGCCTGTGATGTACCATTCGTTGCTTGTTGAAGAAAATAGATTTGTTTGCCCTACTGCCCTGTTAGCATTTGTAGAACTTGCCCAACTTGTGTTTAATGTGCCACTTGTTCTGTCAGTACCTGACGCAAGAAACCACTGTACAAATAATGAACTTGCATTGTCGTTATCAAAAGCACCTGTGGTATCAGCAGGAAAGCTAATTGTTTTTCTTTCCCATGTATTAGCACTATCTATTGTATAGGATTTACTAACTTGTCTTGTATTGTCATTATCAAAAAGTTCAACAATATATGTGCCAGTAACATTAGATTTTACATAAAAAGATAAAGCATACTGTTTTGCATCTGACGTACCTTTTGCAAAAGATTGTACGTTTTGGCCTTCTAAAAACTTACTTAAAGCTGCTCCACTAGAAGCATTTAAACTAGATTCTGCTGTTGTAATATCTACTTTTAAACTATTTGCAAATCCATTAGGCGAATCTGTAGACTGTGTAATAGTAAATCTACCGCTATTCATGGTAAAACCATATCTAATTCTATCTAAAGAATACACACCTGCTGACCCACCTAAACCAGTAAAACTCGTTCCCCGCTGTGACACCTGCATCGCACCGTTGATGATGAAATTTTTATTGCTTAACGCCTTTTGCCCACCAATCAGCGCGGCTAATTCTGCTGCTTTACTCATGCTAGGTCTCCGTGTGTAATTGCAGAACTAAAGCTGTCGTCTAAAGCAGAACTGCCAACGTCATATAAATTAAACTGTTGTGCGCTTGTAGTTGAACCAGTTGAACCATGTGAAAGAACCTTGTCAGTGGCAAAGCCGCTTCCACCCATAGCCCTGCCATCATACGAGGCATCAAAAGCATTAGTGTAATTTTGTAAAAAGTTTCCCGTTGCTGTATCTG
>PYIJ01073671.1_pt1 | contig 11243 bp, 9 predicted proteins | sample 3578051 | NCBI WGS metagenome assembly PYIJ01 (sample SAMN08408021, study PRJNA431606) | Marine metagenome isolate SA_KN192-05_S13_5m, whole genome shotgun... | biome: marine; feature: oceanic pelagic zone; material: water; isolation source: surface water sample, 0.2-0.8 um fraction ... | reverse complement strand
TATTATTCCGTATACCTTTAGGAACCTCTAGCTGTAATACCGACATCGCATCACCGATGCACGCAAATTTTGGAACGATTATGGAACAGGCCGAAGCTAATAAGATTCCTCCTCGACAATTCAAAGTCGAAATCACTGAGATCAAAAAGAGCCTGCCGCTGCGCAAGGTCGACGATGGGTTGACCGAATTTGAGCGCGCACGACAAGCCAGCAAAACTTGGTCGATGGGCCAAGACTAAACCCTGGTTCACTCCAAAGTAAATGCACCGGGTGGCCCCAGCAAGCCACCCATGTAAACCGTAACGTCACATTAGCGCCCATGCTCCCGACTTCATTGTCGGCCGGGCCCTACCTGCCCGCCTGAATCCGAGGCCACCTCTAGCACTGACTTTCATCTTTCGGCATCGTTATCCATCATGGACGACCGCGTGTTGCTGTCGTTGACCGTAAAAAACACGACAAGGGCGAGGCCTAAATATGAGCACGACTGCGACCAATGACTTGCTAGAAACTGCACTCACGCTCCCATGTGGGGTGGTCATTCCCAATCGAATTTGTAAGGCCGCTATGACCGAGGGTCTGGCCACCCCGAAAGGTCTGCCCTCGGCTGAACTGAATCGGCTGTATGAATTATGGAGTGACGGCGGCGCCGGAATTCTGCTATCGGGCAACATACAGGTCGATGCTGATCACCTCGAGCGACCGGGCAACGTGATCGTTGATCGCATGCCAGATAATGAGATGCAGGCAGCACTGGCGAGCTGGACTCAGGCTGGCACAAGGAACGGCAACCATTTTTGGGCACAAATTAGCCACGCCGGCCGCCAAACCCAGACCAACGTCAACAAACACCCTAAGGCACCCTCAGCGGTGGCAGTAGGTCTGCCAGGAGGGCAATTCGGCGAACCCGTCGCGTTAACCGCAGCCGAGATCGTCGACATTACAGAACGCTTCGGCATCTGCGCAAAAGCCTGCCAGGAGGCAGGTTTTACCGGTGTGCAAGTACACGCCGCCCACGGCTATTTGCTCTCGCAATTTCTCAGCCCTCGCACCAACCTGCGCACAGACAACTATGGTGGCCCTCTTGAAAACCGCGCACGAGCCTTGCTGCAGGTAGTCGCTGCCATTCGCCAAGCGGTAGGACCAAATTTTCCTATTGCGGTGAAACTCAACAGTGCAGATTTTCAAAAAGGAGGTTTTGAATTCGCTGACAGCATTCAGGTTGCGAAATGGCTTGAGGAGGCCAGCGTCGATGTCATCGAGATCTCTGGCGGCACTTATGAGCAGCCGCAACTCCTTGGAGTCGAGGGTGTGGAAGAAGTGGCCGAGCAAGAGGTAAAGGCCAGCACCGTGGCGCGCGAGGCATACTTTGTGGACTTCGCCCTCGCCATGCAGGAGGAGGTCTCCATACCGCTGATGGTCACCGGGGGGTTCCGCCGAAAGCAAGCCATGGAAGAGGCGCTAGCTAACGGCGCCGATATTATCGGCATCGGTCGCCCCATGTGTGTGATGACCGACGCGCCCAACCAACTGTTCGCTGGGCTGGCGGAGCTGCCGAGATATGAGTCCGAGCTGAGTTTTTTTCCGCGTTGGCTCAGCTTTCTTAATCGCTTCACAACCCTTCGCACCCTGTCGACCTTTGGCGTTCAATATTGGTACTACGCACAACTCGATCTACTTGGACAGTTTGGCAAGACACAACCTGCGATGAGCACACTGGCAGCAAGCAAGCGCGTTATGGCTCAGCAAAAGGAGTGGCTTGCGCAACGCTAGCTATCCTCCTATGCTAACAGTATCCATCTATTGCTGTGAGGCACCATGCGCAACCTAGTTGTGAAGACGATTTATGTTGCCAGCACACTGCTGCTGACGTCGGTAGCATCGTTGGGCCGAACGGAGTCAACACTCTTCGACACCATGGACCTCACCGGCGAGAGCGGCATTTTGTTTTGGAATACAGAGCAGAAAATTTACGGCTTCCCTAGGCTTGCCGAGTTGTATCCCACCCGAGCTATTGGCGGCCATCAAACTCCCCTCCAACTGCCCCAGAAATTAAGCAGCCTAGACCACTTTACCTATGACCTTGGGGGGCAGACCTACACAGTAGATTCACACATGCGCAGTCAGCGTACGGCCGGTTTGCTGGTGATTCACAATGGCGAGATCAAGGTTGAACGCTACGGTTTGCAACACCACGCCGATGCCCCGTGGGTGTCTTTTTCTGTGACTAAATCTGTTGTCAGCATGCTCTTTGGCGCGGCGCTCAAAGATGGCGATATCACCTCGATCGATGATCCGATAAGCGACTATTTGCCGGTCTTTTTGGGCAGCCCTTATACCAATGTATCCATCAAGAACATCCTACAAATGTCTTCCGGCGTGGCGTGGAATGAAGACTATGCGGACCCAAATTCCAATATCGTCAATCTGCCTGCTGAGCAACAGGCGGGGTTTGCATACATGAGCAAGCTTCCTAGGGTTGGGAACCCTGGCAAAGTTTTCAACTACAACACTGGCGAAACCAACATTGCAGGGGAGATCCTGCGCAAGGCCGTTGGTGAGAATCTGAGCGACTACGCAGCTGAAAAAATCTTCCTGCCCGGTGGCCTATCGAATACCGCCAACTGGTTACTCGATGCACCTAATGGCAACGAATTCGCCGGCTGCTGTATCAGCGCCACCCTACGCGACTATGGCCGCATTGGACTCTTTGCCATGCGAAACTCCGTAGCAGCGAACGCTGATAGCACGCTAGCGCCCGACTGGATGCAACAGTCGACGGCCCCATCGAAGGGTTACGCCGGTTATGGCTATTTCTGGTGGCTCGCCGATAACAACGTTTATTCAGCCCAAGGTGTTTTTGGTCAATATATTTTCATCGACCCGAGTCGCGACCTGGTCATCGTCCTGCAAAGCGCGTGGCCCAAGGCTTGGAACACGAGCCTTGAGCATCAGGCCCTGACCTTTATCACCGCTCTTGCCGACCACGTGGTAGCGAAGGATTAACTAGGCGGTAAAAAATAGTGCCCAGCCTACCGTTGCAATGGTCAGCACTATTAGGCCTCGCGTCAGCAGCAGGCTGCCTCCCAAGGAGGTTCGCAGTACTGCCCCGGCAACACACCAGGCGCTGTGCAACACTAACTGTGCAACGGCAAAACTCAGCGGTATCACCAAATAACGCTGCCAAGACTCCTCATAGCCTGCGCCAAACTGTGAGAACGCCAAGGTGGACATAACCCACGCCTTGGGGTTGAGCGGATGCACCCAAAGCCCCTGCCGAAAACTTGGTCTCGCTGCAGCACTGTCAACTGACGGGCTGACATTCCAGCCCTGCAGGGCGAGCCAAGTCATGTAGATAGCGCTCGCGTAGGTGAAAAGTTGCGCCAGCACTGGGTAGAGACCAATCAGCGAGAGCAGCCCGAGCACCATGGCAATATTGAGCAAAAGCTTGCCGCCAATCAGCCCACACATAAAAGGTAGGCAAGTGCGGTAGCCGTGCTGAGCCCCAGCACTCATCACCAGTAAGTTTGCGGGCCCCGGCGTACCCACCATTAAGACGATAAACGCCCATAGAGGCAGAAAAAGTTCTACCCCCACTAAGCCGCTACTGGCTTATTGCATTTCAATGGCGGTCTTAAAGTGCGGCCGGTTAGCCACGCGCTCAACATAGGCCTTGAGATGCATCATTTCATCACTGACACAGCCGAGGCGATTACTCATAAAGCAGGCATGACCAAGCATGATGTCGGCGGCAGAAAAATCACCAATCAAATAGTCGCGGCCCTCGAGTGCCTGGTTGACAGGCTCCAAGGCCTTAGAGAGTAACCGCTGGGCTTGACCGAGCGCTTTTTCATCGCGTCGATCCAGTGGCAGCAATACGGTCTGCACCACGATGGTATTCACCGGCGGCATCACCATGCCTTCGCAGTAATGGAACCACTGCAAAAATTCTGGGAACTCTGGAGCATCGTCGGCTGGTCGTAGCCCACCATTTTTATGCCGAGCGATGACGTAATCCACGATTGCGCCAGATTCAAAGATGCGAATATCGCCGTCATCCAGTACCGGCACTCGGCCCAACGGATGACGTGCTCGATGCTCATCAGACTTCAAATCTTGTGGGTGAAACGCCATCTTGTTGATCTCGTAGGGAAGCCCAAGCTCTTCCAGCAGCCAAACGATTCTGCCAGCGCGGGAATTAGGCGCAAAATGTAGGGTTAACATGACTGGTCTCTCCTGTTTTTAATTTGAGTCATAAGTAGGTGGTTTGCCTCAAAATCACTTGTGATGCGCAGGCCACAAGCCATACAGGACAGTTTGTTGCATGGACAACGTTTAGGAACCTTTGTCCTGAGTCGCTCGCAATGCCGCTATGACTGTGACCAGTGCACTATCATCGGCATATAGTGATTGCTGCGGATTAAGGCTGGGCCACAGTATTTTTGCCGCCTGTATTTTTGCTAACAGCGTGTTTCGTTGATCATCCGCGTGGTTGTCCGCAACGAATGTTTCCGCCACTTCAACGAAGCCTCGAGCGTCCTGATATTCCTGAAGGTCCGCAATCTCCCCGGCAATCACACCGGCTCGATATTCGATCAATGCTTGCTCGATTAGGGCTTGCGCAACGCGCAGTCGGTCAGCATCGGTCAATTCAACATCAGCGACAATGCGATCTATCGCAGACATGACCGCCTGATAGGACACTTGAAACTCTGCCGAGGAAGAGGCAGAAAACTGGCCAGACATTGTCTCGAGCTCAGCGGCAAAACCTTGCGAGCCCACTGCAGCGAAAAAAGGCAGCAACTCTTGGTAGACCTCTTGGGCAGGGTGTTTCGCGTGCTTCGCGCCCAACTCAAGCAGGCCCAACTCGACCAATTGCGCAGCGACCCAGAGATGCCCCTGAATAAGACCAAGCTTCGTCACATAGTCGGCAATGTCGGCATCTTCGACGGTCACACTCAACGGGACCTTAGGCTCAGGGGCACTTTCCAATGGCGCTTGCACTGGCTGAGTTCTCTCGCTACACCCAATTAACATGGCCAAACAACACCCCAGCAATAGCCTAGCTTTGACGGCATGCGCTATTTTGCCGAGCGGAACATGGGAAAAGTTTCGAAATATCATGGAAGGCAACTCCTTATGCATCGCCATCGCCACTAACCTCACTGGCCTGCCATTCGCTTTCCAACAGTCGCGCGCCGCGCAGAATATTCCCCATGGCATAGTTGCCCTCGTGGCAGGCATATTCATACAACTTGCTCTGTGGCTTGCTTTGCCACTCGTATTTGCCGCTCCAGCTTGTCTCCCAAACGGTCGGATCATTCACGGTGAAATGGTATAGCAGGTTTCCGTCTGCTCTTCTGCTGAAACGTTCGGTGACATGCAGATTTTCGTCCGCGCCGGGCAACCCGTTAAGTGCATTAAAGTTTTTCGTCTCAACCACGAGTACGTCACCGTCCCAATAGGCAATGGAGTCGCCTAACCATTTACGATTGCTGTCAGGGCCGTGCTCGGAGTCGATTCGAATAATTCGGGCATCGTGCACCATTTCCTGCAGAATCATCAAATGCGTATCGGTCTGCACGACGCGCTTATAGTTGTTGTAAAGGCTCGGGATCGTCGGCACCGTGGCCGCAAAACTAATTAAGCACCGCTCAGACGGGGCGAGGCTCTCTGGACCATCAAATGGCCCAGGACCGGCCTCTTCAAGCCAAGTCGCAGTACCAGTATTTTCGTGTATGAAGCTTTGGTAGACATCGCCCATACGTCCACTGACCCCGGGCAGAGTGGCCGGACGGCGGCCATTGGACGGTTCATAAACGATAGACGTGCGCACCACGCCTTCAACTTGGGATATCTCCGAGCCCACATCAATATAAAAGGCGTTGTAACCCCCTACGCCACCCGCTCCCGCAACATGCACGCCATCGCCTCCCTTGGGGGGAGCACCACGGTCTGGATCGCTGGTGTTTTCTTGGGTCCAATCCATCACCACTCCGATCACCCAATTAAGTATCGATGCTGCCCATGGATAAAGCGAACCAACATCGCCCAAAAATTCTGGGCGCTCAAGCGGCGTTAGGGTGGCGGTATCGTAAGTGCCGGACAGGTCTGGCTTGCCAGATGGGGTCCGCGGCACATCTGCCTGCGGGGTCATTGTCGATGCAAGCAGCAAAAGCACTAATGCAACGTTTTTGGGTGACTCGATGAATTTCATAACCTTCCTTCGTTATGCGACGATAATAGCTTCTCGCTTTCTACGAGCAAACCCATCCACCATGGCTGCGATAGATTATGTTTCAGCAACTCGCGCGCGTTTTGGCAGCCGAAATGGCCCTGCACAAGCACAACAAAGTTAATCGTCAGGGCATTGTCAGCCCTCATGCGCAGCGTTTTTTTGTGCTCAAGAATATTTTGCCCGAGGGCGTGTTTCGCGGTCTGCAAAATGCAGCAAATCACCTAAAGGCGAGCTCAGTGCGCGAGGACAGCAACTGGCGCAAGGGCCAAGCCATAGGCGGCCATGAGCTTGGCCGCAGCATCGCGGCCCCATGGCTTGGGCATATTTCCGGCCCAGAATTTCGGCAAAGAACCCGCGATGCAACGGGCATCGGGACCCTCGAGTTGGTCCCAGACGTGGATACCAACCGCATGAGCCTGCTCTTTTACGACGGACCCGAGCGCATGGAAGCCAAAACCGATCTGATCGGTGACGGCACTGACTGGCATATGGACGGCAACATTTACCTCGGAAACCGCTGGGCAGGTATTTTGACCCTAGTCGAGGAAACCCTAGACGACGTCTCCAAGTTAGAACTTCAGCCCAATGGCCAGATCACACAAATACCCAAGGCCCAGCTCGAAAATTCGCTGATATTGTTTCAAGGCGATCATGTACTACATCGCGTCAGAGCATTGGCTCACGGAGAGCGTCGCGTAGTCATCAGCCTGTTGTTTTCTGACTGGCCTGTTCGAACTCGCAATCCTTTGCTGCGCCGCTATCAATCCAGGGTGAATCTTGCCTTTTACGGCAGCCCAAGCAGTTGACCAAAGAAGCAAACCGACGCATTTCAAAAAGGTCTGCGATCAAAAATTCGATTGAACGAATTTCAAAGATTAACCTTAGGGTAACTTTAGAGGTTATCATGTCACGCTAGCGAAAATTCGCTGCACATCCGTGCGCGCCGCAACGACTAACACACCTTGGTCGCGGCGCTTGGAGAGTCCATGACACATTCGGATAAACTACGAGCGAGTCTGGTGCGCAGAGCACTAATTGCCAGCGTGCTTGCCATTTGCAGTGCAGCCAGCTATGGCCAAGACGTCTACAGGGTGTCTGTGGGCAGCTACTCGAATTTGGAAAACGCGCGTAACGCCTTGAGGGCAACCAACGCGACCCTAGAAGGTGGCTTTGAGGTGGTGCGAGCCGATACCACAGCAACGGCCCTGTATCGCATTCTGTCGCAACCCTATGCGACCAGGGCAGAAGCGACACGGGCAGTGGCCGCGGCTGAACGCGCTAATATTAGCGGTGCTTGGATTATCGTTTCGCAGCTACAACAGATCGTCGACTCCGCGCCAACGCTAGGCCCCATCGCCTCGTCTGTACGTGCCGCTGATGTCTTGTCCACTCAATCTGCCACCTCGACAACAAACGAGACCAACAACACTGTGGCATTAAATGGTGCTAAGGGCGTGCCCGTGCAGTTGGCCGAACAGTCGTCTTCGGCGTCGACAAAGGACGCGATTCGCATTCTTAAAACCACCGAGTCTGCAGCGGCCATCGAGATCGACGGGCTGCTGGACGAAAGCATTTGGAGCAGCTTGCCCAATGTTGGCAAATTCGTCGTGCTCGAACCGGATACGCTGGCTGACGTGCCCCATGCGACGAACATAAAACTGGCTTACACAGATAAAGGTTTATACGTCGGCGCAGACTTAGCGCAACCGAAGGACACGCTGATCAGACGTCTTTCGGGACGCGACGTTTACTTTGGATTGAATCGCGACAGCATCAACCTGACGCTAGATACCTCTGGGGAAGGCCTCTATGGATTTTGGTTTGGCATCAACCTAGGGGACTCTCTACTCGATGGCACCGTGCTGCCCGAGTACCGGTTTTCCAATGAGTGGGACGGCCCGTGGCGTGGCGCGTCGAAGGAAACGGATACTGGCTGGTCTGCCGAGTTTTTCATCCCTTGGAGTGCGATATCGATGCCAAGCGCAGGCGACGTGCGCAACATGGGTATTTATCTGTCGCGGAAAGTCGCTTACTTAGACGAGCGATGGGGCTGGCCCGCACTGCCGAGCACCCAACCCAAATTTCTCTCGGTGCTGCAACCAATGGAACTGAAGGGCATCTCGCCACGCCAGCAATACAACATTTATCCCTTCGCTTCGGTCACTCAAGATGAGATCGACAATGAGGCACGGTATCAGATCGGTGCAGATCTATTCTGGCGGCCGTCCAGCAACTTTCAGCTGAATGCCACGCTCAACCCAGACTTTGGCAATGTCGAGTCTGATGATGTGGTGGTAAATCTGTCAGCGACAGAAACTTTTTTTCCGGAAAAGCGACTCTTCTTTGTTGAAGGCCAAGAGATTTTTGTCGCATCGCCCCGCGCAGATACCGGCAGTAGCGGTGTTGGCAACACTGGCCCACCTACCACACTGGTGAACACGCGACGTATTGGTGGCTCACCGCAGGCTCCCGCGCTTCGGACGGCAGCAACGATCACCGACCGCGAGCTCTCGCTGCCCGCTGAATTACTCGGCGCCGCAAAAGCCACCGGACAGCTCGGTAGTTTCCGCTATGGCGTGCTCACTGCCTTTGAGGACGAGGTTAGCTTTAACGCAACGGCTAACGGCCAAAGGGTGCGCGTTGCGCAGGACGGTAGCGACTATGGAATTGCGCGCCTGCTGTACGAGAACAATGACAGCGGCTACCGGGCGATTGGCCTGCTCAACACCGCTGTGCAGCACTATGATCGCGATGCCTACGTCACGGGTCTTGATTGGCACCTGCTCACCAAGAGCGGCAAACTAAAAATGGACGGCCAAGTTTTCCGTTCCGATCTAGACGGCATCGACGCAGGCTATGGCGGCTTTGTTGACTTCGAATACGCTTTTCGACAGGGCGTTCGACAACGTCTGGGCATTGAATATTTCGACGATGACGTCAACATCAATGATCTTGGCTTCCAGTCTCGCAACCACTACCGTCAAATTCGCACGGCGCATACCCGGACCACGTCTGGTCTGAGTTGGGCTCGAGACAATGAGTTTGATGTACGTGGCGCGATTCAGGAAAATGGCGACGGCTACCTGACCAGAGCAGGTATCTTCTTTGCCAATCGCACCACCTTCAAAAACCTTACCGCGTTGACATTACGGCTGGAGCACTTTCTCCCGGGTTACGATGACCTCAATAGCTTTGGTAACGGCATTTACCGCGTCAAGGAAAAGACCAGCGCAGGTATCTTGTTCAAATCTAACACCACCAAACCTCTCAGTTTTGCAGTCGGCGCGGGATACTTCGAAGAGGATCTTGGCAGCGACAGTTATCGATACGAGGCATCAATGAACTGGCGACCGCTTGACGGTCTAAATTTATCCGCGGGCATTCAGTACTATGATCGAAACGGCTGGTTGCTGCACCAAGAAGACCAAAACATGACCACTTTCTCAGCAGATGGTCTGCAGCCGAATATTACGGCTGAATACTTCTTAAGCGCCAAACAGCAATTCAGAGTCTCTGTGCAGTGGGTTGGCATCGAAGCGAGAGAACAGGGTTTCTATAAAATTCCTGCACTGCCGGGCAGGCTGATGCCCGTGGTCAAACCCGACGACACCGCGGATTCCTTCGCCATTTCCGACCTCGTGTTTCAGGCGCGCTATCGATGGGAAATTGCCCCGCTATCTGACCTTTTCATCGTTTATGTGAAGGCGTCTGATATCGCGCGGCCGCTAGGCCAAGATAATTACAGCGACTTGTTAGATCGCGCTTGGGCTGAACCAATCGCCGACCAACTGGTCATGAAGTTGCGATATCGATTCGGCTCGTAGATCAATCTCAATACACAGGAAAACTATGTTCTGGAACAAAGGCAAACGCTTTGGCGTTTTATTGCTGACGCTATCTCTCATCTCGATAAGCGCTCGGGCGCAATCTGAGTACACGCTAGAAACCGTCGCCGAGGGTCTGAACTTTCCTTGGTCTATCGCCTTTCTGCCCGGCGGTGATTATCTGGTTGCGATGCGCAGCGGTGAAGTGCGCACCGTCTCGGCTGAAGGCAATATCTCGAAGCCCATCACTGGCCTACCAGAAAGCTACGTGATGAGTCAGGGCGGCTATTTTGATATCACCGTCGACCCCGATTTTATCAGCAACCAGCGCATTTATTTGTCGTTCGCCCATGGCACTCCCGAGGCCAATGGCACACGTATCGTGACCGGCACCCTAAAAGGCAATACGGTGACGGATGTCACGCCGATCTTCACGGTGACGCCATTGAAAGACACTCCCGTGCACTATGGCGGCAAAATGCTTTTTCAATCTGACGGCACCTTGATGATGACCACAGGCGACGGCTTTGAGTATCGCGAAGCTGCGCAAGATCCCCATAACCTCATGGGCAAGATTATTCGCATTAATACTGACGGTAGCATTCCTGCCGACAACCCCTTTGCTGATGGCGACAACGGACACCCTGCCGTTTGGTCATTTGGGCACCGGAATCCCCAAGGTCTGGATTTAGACCCCGCCACAGATCAGGTTTACGCGCATGAACATGGCGCCCAGGGTGGCGACGAACTGAACCTAATTAAACCCTCGGTCAACTATGGTTGGCCTGCCGTCACCAAGGGAAAAAATTACTCTGGTGCCTATGTATCACCGCTGCGCAGCGCCCCCGGTCTGGAAGAACCGCTGACCCACTGGACGCCCAGTATTGGCGCTTCAGGCCTAGCCATTTACCGGGGCGATGCTTTCCCCCAATGGCGAGGCAAGCACTTTGTCGGTGCTCTCGTCGCCGAGGACGTTCGTATGCTCACGCTCGACGCAGGCGAAGTGACGCAAGAGGAAATTGTCTTTAGCGAGATCGCGGCAAGAATTCGAGATGTGCGTGTGAGTCCTGCGGGCATGCTTTACTTACTCACAGACAGCGATCAGGGCAAGGTCGTTCGTGTCACACCTACCCGCAGCGAGGAGTCCTAAAAACATGGTCAAAACGATAGGTTCTTTTTTG
>PYIJ01372739.1_pt1 | contig 11245 bp, 7 predicted proteins | sample 3578051 | NCBI WGS metagenome assembly PYIJ01 (sample SAMN08408021, study PRJNA431606) | Marine metagenome isolate SA_KN192-05_S13_5m, whole genome shotgun... | biome: marine; feature: oceanic pelagic zone; material: water; isolation source: surface water sample, 0.2-0.8 um fraction ... | reverse complement strand
GTAAGAAGTCTATGGAAAAATGGATTTATAATTCAAAAGAATTTATAAGGCATGATATTCCAGATTGGGTCTTTGGATCCGTCATGTATCAAATTTTTCCTGAAAGATTTAGAAATGGACATGATGATCTTACGCCTGAAAATGCTTTGCCTTGGGAAAGTGAACCAACAAGATTGGGCTTTCATGGAGGAGATATTTATGGTGTCACAGAGAAACTTGATTATATAAAAAGCCTTGGAGTTAATATCATATATTTCAATCCTATTTTTCAATCTTCTAGTACTCACAAATATGATGCTTGGGATCATTTTAAAGTCGATGACGGTCTAGGTGGAGATGAAGCATTTAAGGAACTAATTGAAGAGGCCCACAAAAAAAATATGAAGGTTATTTTAGATTGTTCCCTCAACCATGTTCATCCAAGGCACTATGCCTTTCAAGATTTAGTTGAAAAAGGTGAAAAATCTGAATACAAGGATTGGTTTACTGTCTTTGATTATCCAGTTCGATTTATTCACAGACCTCATTTGTACTCAAACACCTACAAAGTTGGTTGGGATGGTAATCAAGAAGAATATAAAGCATATTTAGAAAAGACATTTAAAGAAACTAAAGTTCCAGTAGAGATCAAAGAGGATGAAGGTCCTATTGTAGAACCAACATTTAAGGCATGGTGGGGAGTTCCTGATATGCCAAAAATGAATTTGAAAAATGACGGAGCACGAAAATGGGCTTTAGATGTAACTGAATATTGGATTAAAAATTTTGATATTGACGGTTGGAGAATGGATGTAGCTAAAGAATTAGATTTTTCTTTTTGGAAAGACTTTAGAGATATTGCACTAAATGCAAAAAAAGATGTAGTACTTATTTCAGAAATATTTGGAGATACTTCTCAATGGCTTCAGGGAGATAGGTTTGATGGGACAATGAACTATTCATTTAGAGAAACCATGGTTGATTATTTTGCTACAAAACGGATTGATAATAAGGAATTTGCAAATTCATTATCTAACTTGTTTTCGATGTATTCATTTGAAGCTCTATCTTCATGCCAAAACTTACTGAGCTCTCATGATGTCAGGCGTTTTTTGAATCAATGTGAATCTAATACTGATGGAATATATGGAGCAGTATTCTTGCAAGCAACATTTCCTGGAATTGCTGGAATATATTATGGTGACGAGATAGGTCTTGGAGGAGGAGGGGACCCCTTTAATAGAGAGCCTTTCCCATGGGATTCTGAAGATAAATGGAATAAAGAATTAATGCAATTTACAACTGATCTAATGAATATAAAACTAAGTGAGCCAATCCTAAAATACGGTCATTTCCAAATGGTTAATTTTGATGATGATTATGTCATTTTTAGAAGAAAATTAAATAATGAATCACTTCTATGTATTGTTAATCGTGATAAACAAAAAAGTGATATTGAAATACAAACTAAATCAGAAAATGTCGAACTGATATATGGAGAATGTTCAATAGAGTTAAATTCAGGAAATCTAATTATAAAAGACTTAGCAGATAATTTTGGTTTCATAATTAAAGAGACCTAAATCTTCGAATAAATAAGAAATTTTTCTAATTGAAAATTATACTTTATGATTATTCAATTTTTGAATATACGTATATTAAGAAAGGGAGTGTATGAGTAATACTAAATTGCGCTTTGGTGTAATTTTATTAATTCTTTCTCTGGTCTTAGTCGCATGCGGAGGATCAACTGAGGAAACAGTTGAAGAACCTGCAGTCGAAGAAGCACCGGCAGAAACACTTGCAGCCCCCGCAACGACTTCTCCACCACCGGAAAAGTTAGTTATTTGGGCTGAAGAAAAAATTGCTACAGCTTTAGACCCACTTGTTGGTGCTTATGAATCAGCAGCAGGAGTGGATGTTGAAGTAGTTATTTATGATTTTGGAGCAATAAAGAATGATGTTCTTACTGCAGGACCTGCAGGAGAAGGACCAGATTTATTTGTTGGTCCACATGATATGGTTGGTGAAATAGTTGCCAATGGTGTTGTAGCACCTCTTGACTTAGGCTCTATAGCGTCTGACATTTTTGATGTTGGTATTGCAGGGTTTAGTTATAACGGTGAAGTATATGGTTTCCCATATGCGACAGAAGCTATTGCAATGTTTTATAATTCTGATTTAGTTGATGGAGTTCCAACAACCTGGGCAGAAGTCAAAGCAGCATGTGATGCAGCAGGAACAGAATTGTGTGTTGGTGCACCTGGTGGCGGTGGAGGCGGAGACGCTTATCACAACATTCCGTTCGTTCAATCAGATGGTGGTTATATCTTTAAATTTGATGGAGGATTTGATCCTTCTGATGTCGGTTTAGATAATGCCAGTGCATTAGCATCAGCTGAATACCTTGACTCACTTGTCAAAGATGGAACTGTCGCTTCTACAGACTATGGAGCATCTATGTCGGCTTTCCAAGAAGGAAGATCCTTATTTTGGATGACTGGACCATGGGCTAGAAATGATGCGGCTGCTGTTAATTATGGAGTTGGTTTAATTCCAACATTTGATGGCAACCCTGCAACACCTTTTGTTGGTGTTAGGGGAATGTTTGTTTCAGCATTCAGCGAAAACAAAGTGTTAGCACAAAGTTTTATTTTGGACTTTTTCTCAACAGTTGAAGTTCAAGCAGCTATGTATGCAGAAGATCCAAGACTTCCAGCAACAAAATCATTATTTGCTGTTGTTGAAGCAGAAGATCCAATTGCAGCTCAGTTTGCAGCTAGTGCATCTAACGGTATCCCAATGCCTAACATTCCAGAAATGGGAAATGTATGGGGACCTGTTGGAGACGCAATGTTAATTATTAGAGATCAAAATTATGGTACTAATGAGGAAACAGGAGTAACTGTTAACTCAGCTTCTGACGCTATGAAATTAGCAGCTCAGCAAGTTCGTGATGCCATTTCTGGTGGATAATTAATATCTAAATTTATAATCGGGGCTCTTAAATAGAGCCCCGATTTTTTATATGATATATTTGGGTATGAAGATTTCTACTGCAATAAGGTACTTTTTTTTAGCAATTTATAATGCTGCTGCCTTTTACGTTATACCACTAGCAATATCATTTGAATCTTGGTTTCTTTTATTAATAATTGGTTTAATAACTCTTTTAATAAACTTCACTTATTTCTCTCATAGATTTCAGGCTTTAAAATGGATAACTCCTGGATTTATTTTTCTTATAGCATTTGTTTTGTTTCCAGCTGGTTACAGTTTTTACGTATCTTTCACAAATTGGTCAACTGGTCATATTCTTACGAAACAGCAAGCAATTGAAAGGTTGGAAGATCTATCTTATTCAACTGATGATCAGAAAGGTGTTGAATTTGATTTATACGTGCTTCAGGATCAAGATCTTAACTTTTACTATGTAGCTGATTTAGATGATGAAAATTTATTATTTGGTCGAGCCATAAATGATGATCAATATGACGATAAATTTTTTGCTACTCATGAACCATCTCTTAAAAATTCAAATGGAGAAATTATAATTCCAGACACTTACTATCAACTATCAGGGAAAGAACAAATTGCAAATTCAAGCCAACTTCAAGAGTTAGCATTACTCATTGATAAAAACACAAGAATCAAGTTATATAACATTTCAGTTTTTGGGGCATCCAGTGGAAGATTATCATCATCGCAACAAAAATATTCTTACGATGATGTTACAGATACTCTTTATGACAATTCACAAAATATCGAATGTACATTAGGTTTAAGAGGAAACTTTGTATGCGATGGAGAAAGCGTTGATCCTGGTTGGAGAATTAATGTTGGAACAGAAAATTATCAGAGAATAGTAAATGATCAAAGATTAAGAGGCCCACTTAGCATTGTTACTTCATGGACTTTTCAATTTGCTTTATTATCAGTTTCTTTAGCTTTTTTTGTAGGCCTATTACTTGCTGTTACTTTAAATAACGATAAAGTTAAGTTTCAAAAAATTTATAGATCTATTTACATTCTTCCTTATGCAATACCTGCATTTATTTCAATAATAGTTTTTAAAGGTCTTCTCAACCCTGATTACGGTGTTATAAATGAATGGTTTGCTCCACTTTATGAATTATTTAATATTGAGCCAATAAATTGGTTCAGAACAAAAGGAAGTTCTAGAGCAGCAGTATTGTTAGTTAATACATGGTTAGGTTTTCCATACATGTTCTTAATTGTCACGGGCGCATTACAGTCTATACCAAAAGAATTATTAGAAGCTGCAAAAGTTGATGGAGCTACTCCTCGCCAATCATTTTGGAGAATTACCTTTCCCTTACTGTTGGTCTCAATTTCACCATTATTAATAGGTGCCTTTGCATTTAATTTCAATAATTTCACTCTGATCTTTCTTCTTACAAGCGGTGGACCACCAATAGTAGGTGCTGATGTTGCCGTAGGGTACACAGACATATTAATCTCATTTACATATGATTTAGCTATTGCAGGTGGACGAGGATATCAATTTGGATTAGCAGCAAGCGTTACCACAATAATATTTTTTATAGTCCTAATTATTTCAGCAATTTCTTTTAGATATTCAAAAAGATTGGAGCGAGTTTATGGAAATCTCTAGATTAATTTCTTGGTTTAGGATGTATGGGTGGAGACATCTGGTTGGAATAATTTTTGTAGTTATATCTTTGTATCCAATTTTATTTGTTATCACAAACTCTTTTGCTGATTTTCCTAATTTAGCAAATTCAAAGCTCATTCCAGACGGCTTCACTCTTAAACATTATGAGAGTTTATCTGGAAGCCCATTGATTCCATATTTTAGATGGTTATTTAATACGTATAAAATTGCCAGTATTGCAGGTCTTCTAAATGTGCTTCTAGGTACGTTTGCTGCATTTGCATTTGCTAGATTGCAATTTAAAGGGAGGAGAGTTGGTTTAATAACTCTTGTCCTAATACAGATGTTTCCAGCATTTTTAGCATTTGTAGCAATATATTTACTTTTTTTTCAAATTGGAGATGTAGCGCCATTTATGGGTTTAGGAACACATATTGGTTTAATCATGGTCTATTTAGGTGGATCAATAGGATTTAACTCATGGTTAATAAAAGGATTTATGGACACAATTCCAATATCTCTAGATGAAGCGGCTAAAGTTGATGGTGCTTCATACTCTCAGATATTTTTTAGAATTGTTGCTCCATTAGCAAGGCCAATACTTGTTGTATTGTTTGTAATAACATTTATTGGTATTTATTCAGACTATATACTTGCAGCTATTTTTTTAAAAGATTCAAATTTATACACAGTAGCGCTTGGTATTAATATTGTCTTCATGGATGACTTCAGTAACGAATGGGGTAGTATTGCTGCTGCGTCAGTAATAGCAGCAACTCCAATTGCAGTTCTGTTTATTTTCTTTCAAAAGCAAATAACCGGTGGTCTCACAGCAGGATCTATAAAAGGGTGAGCAAAAGAGCTCTTTTTATTGCTGGTGGCTGGGATGGACATGAGCCTCTTGAAACCTCTAATTTTATGATTGAAGAAATCAAAAAGTTCAATATAGAAAGTGAAATTGTTCAAGATCTAGAAGTTTTAGCCGATTTAAAATATCTTCAAGACTTTGACATCATTCTTCCTGTATGGACAATGGGAAAAATTGATGACAACAACTGGGAAATTAAAAATTCAAAAATTGGAAATTTACAAGAAGTAGTTGAGTCTGGGGTTGGTCTTGCAGGATGGCATGGAGGAATGTCTGACGCATTTAGAGACAATACAAACTATCAATTTCTTGTTGGTAGTCAATTTGTTTGCCATCCAGGAAATTTTGTAGATTACAAGGTAGAAATTATTCAAAAAGAACATGAAGTTGTCAATGGAATAAATGACTTTAACGTCCATTCTGAACAATATTTTTTACATATTGACCCGTCAATAAACATAATTGCATCAACAAAATTTAATAAAAAATATCATGATTGGATTGATGGTGTAGAAATGCCAATTGCATACACAAAAAAATGGGGAAAAGGAAAAGTATTTCATTGTTCTATAGGTCATAACTTAAAAGATTTTGAAAATTTAAATGTTGTTAAGTTAATTACTCAAGGAATCAACTGGGCAACAAAATAATATGAACATAGGAATAATTGGATGCGGTGCAATTTCAGATCAATATATGATTGGTTTGAACAAGAACAAAGAAATTTTAAAAGTTGTCGCTTGTGCAGATTTAGATTCTGACAAGTCGGAAATATTCTCTAAAAAACACAAAATTGATATGTTATCTGTCGAGGAGATATTTATTAATAATGATATTGAACTTATTGTAAATCTTACACCTCCATCATCTCATTTCGAGATTTCAATGAAATCTCTTGAAAATGGAAAACATGTCTTTTCTGAAAAACCCGTTTCTTTATCAATTGATGAAGGGAAAAAATTATATACAACAATGAAAAAAAATAATGTTTATTTATTTGCTGCCCCTGATACATATCTTGGACCAGCATTCAAAAAAGGGACTGAGTTTCTAAATTCCAAACAGATCGGAAAAATTATTGGCGGGTCAGCTAGTTTTATCACTCATGGCGTAGAGGGGTGGCATCCTAATCCTGAATTTTATTATAAGAAAGGGGGAGGACCTTTATTCGATATGGGACCTTATTATTTAACTGCTTTAGTTAAATTACTTGGCCCTATATCTCAAGTTAGCTCTTACTCAGAGAAGAATTTCAATAAGCGTCTTGTAGACAATCCAGAAGTAAAATATGAAGAAATCGAAGTAGAGGTTGATACCCATTATGTTTCATTATTGAAATTCAAATCTGGAGTTGTTGTCGACTTCCAGGTTAGTTTTGATATATGGAAACCATATGATGGAAAATTGGAAATATATGGGGAAAACTCATCTTTAAAATTTGCAGATCCAAATAACTATGACGGTGAAATTTCCATATTTAATAAAGAAACTTATCAATGGGAAAAAATATATACGTCAAAAGACAGTGAAAATAATTACTACAGAGGCTTAGGTGTTGTTGAAATGGTTAATGCTATAAAAGAAAATAATGTATCTGAAGATGACCTATTTTTACCATTTCATGTATTAAATATTATGTGTACTTTAGAGTCTTATGATTTAGATGGGAAATGGGCAAAGATTTCAGAACAATTTTAAACAATGGATTAGAGAATTTTGACTTTGGACATTAAAATTGTCCTAAGAGAGTGGAGATTAAATGAGCAAAATACAAGAATTCCTTAAAAACCAAGAAAAATCAGTTATGAGTATTGTTGAAGGTAAAACAATTATTGATTATTTAAACAATAATGCAGAAGAGTCATCTGATTACCCTGCTTTAAATACCCCAATTAATAATGAATATACAGGATGGGATTCTATTTCTTGGTCAGAATATCAAGAAACAGTTCACAATCTTGCTTCGGGACTTATTGATATTGGCATTCAAGTTGAGGACAATGCTTTTATTGTTGCAAATAATGTAAAAGAGCATTTTATTTCAGATCTTGGAATCATGCATGCAGGTGCAGTTCCCTCTACAATTTACAAACAACTTAAATCAGGGCAAATCGAATACATTTCTAATCTACTTGAAGCAAAAGTAGCTTTTGTTGGTGATGCAGAGCTGTTTACTGAAGTCAATAAAGCAAAAGATAACTGTCCAGACATGAAGTACATCATAATGATTGAAGATTTTGATCAATATAAAGATTTAGATTACGTCTTAAGTTATCAAGATCTTATTGAAAAGGGTAAAAAAATTAATGCAGAAAGTAAATCAGAATTAGAGGCAAGAATGGACTCTGTAAAATCAGATTCACTTGCATGTTTAATTTTTACATCAGGTACAACTGGAAATCCTAAGGGCGTGATGCTTACCCATGAGAATATATTGTTTACGCTTCAGAGCTTGATAGAACAATCTGTGAGTTTAGGAACGAATCCCAGAATTGTCTCTTACTTACCTATGGCCCACATTGCAGCAAGATTAACAGATCATTATCAATCAATTTTTAGAAAGGGTCAACTATTTCCAGTCCCAGTTCTTGAGGACATGGCTACAGCCTTACCAACTATTAAACCAACTCTCTTTTTCGCAGTTCCTCGGGTTTGGGAAAGATTTCAATCAGGTTTAATTAATAAAATAAACGAATCTGATAAAAAAGATTTAGCTTTAAAAGCCATTGATAATGGATTAGAAAGAGTTGAATATGAGCAAAGAGGAGAGACACCACCCTTAGGAATAAGAATTAAAGATGCAATATTTAACAAACTTGTTTTTGAACGATCATTTAAAGTTGGATTGGGTCTTGATAATTCTGAGGTATTTATTACTGCCGCAGCACCGATGAATCCAGACGTTCAAAAATGGTTTCATGCAATTCATATTGATGTCGCAGAAGTATATGGCATGACAGAAGACACAGGACCTGCAACATTTTGTGTTCCAAATTTTGCAAATAATTACTTCCAAAATCTTATGAAAGCAAACGATTTACCAATTCCAGATGTAATGAATCCAATTGGTAAAGTTGGTATGCCGATTATGGGTACAGAAATAAAAGTTCTAGAGGATGGTGAGTTGTGCATCAAAGGTAAGCACGTTGCAAAAGGATATTATAAAGCAGAAGAGGAAACAAAAGCTGCATTTGATAATGATGGATGGCTTCATACAGGAGATTTAGCTGAGATTGATGAAAATGGTTTTGCAAAAATAATTGGAAGAAAAAAGGAAATTATTATTACTTCTGGTGGCAAAAACATAGCACCTGTTGAATTAGAAAATCTAATTAAGACACATGAGTTGATAGGCCAGATTTGCATGGTAGGAGATGGAAAGAAATTTTTGAGTGCACTAATTGTTCTTGATGGCGATGGTGGTGCTGAAAAATGGGCTAATGAAAATGGAGTTGATTACAACATTGAAACTATGTCAAAAAACGAAAAAGTCTTATCAGCTATACAAGACCATGTTGATCAATCAAATAGTAAAGTTGCAAATGTTCAACAAATTAAAAAATTTACCCTACTGTCAAATGAATGGACTGATAGTAGTGGGGAGTTAACACCATCTCTTAAATTAAAAAGACATGTTGTTGCGGAGAGATATGAAAACGAAATTGAAGCAATGTATGAGGAGGCAAAATAATGGCTGATGTTAGTTTCGAAAATAGAGTTGTAATTGTTACTGGGGCTGGAAATGGACTTGGAAAAGCTTATGCCTTAGAACTTGGTAAAAGAGGAGCAAAAGTTGTAGTTAATGACTTGGGTGGTGCTGTTGATGGATCTGGATCAGCAAATTCTCCTGCTGATGATGTTGTAGATGAAATTATCGAAAATGGCGGAGAAGCTATAGCAAACTATGATTCCGTAGCGACTAAAGAAGGAGGAGAGGCCATTGTTCAAACCGCTATTGATAGTTTTGGAACGGTTGATGCTGTTGTTAACAATGCTGGAATTTTAAGAGATAAGAGCTTTGCTAACATGTCGGAGGAAGAATTTTTGTTAATTATTGATGTACATCTAAAAGGAACCTTCTATGTTACACACCCAGCTTTTAAAGTGATGAAAGAAAAAAGCTATGGAAGAATAGTAAATGTAGCATCACCATCTGGACTGTTTGGAAATTTTGGCCAGGCAAACTACGGTGCGGCAAAAATGGGAATTGTTGGATTAACTAATGTACTAGCTATAGAAGGTGCAAAATATAATATAAAAGTAAATGTAATAGCACCAACTGCATACACACGCATGACAGAGGGACTGATACCGGAAGATATTGGCAAATTTATGACCCCTGAACTGGTTACTCCTTTGGTAACATATCTTGCATCTGAAGCCTGTGAGCCAACACATGAAATTTATGGTGTTGCGGCAGGAAGATTTGCACGTATTGGAATTATCACCCATGAAGGTTACATAAACCAGAAAGCTACGGCAGAAGATATTGCTAACAATATTGAAGAAATAAGAACTATTACTAATGGCACTTATCCATTGAGTAACGATGATGAGAATATGTTAATTATGAAAGCTCTTCAAGGAAATAGTCCAAACGAATAATTGGTGTATAATTTTGTATGGTAAAAACTGAAACAAAACCATTAGATGCTGAAGAATTAGTTTTAAATAAAATACAAGAACTAGTTAATTTTCGTAAAGACAACCAAGACATTAAAGAATTTTGGGGAAAGCAATTTGATCTTGGACTTGCATGGGTTCATTTTCCCGAAGGCGCTGGAGGATTAAACGTTAATCCAAAATATCAATTATTAGTTAATGAAACTCTACGAAAAGAAGGTATCTCAACAAATAATCGCATTGCTAATCTTCTTGGAATTGGCATGGGAGCGCCAACTATTACTGAATATGGAACCCAAGAGCAAATTGATAAATATTTAAAACCAATGTTTACGGCAGATGAGATTTGGTGTCAATTATTCTCGGAGCCAGGGTCAGGATCTGATTTAGCTAGTTTGTCAACAAAAGCAGTAGACGATGGTGATGGATATATAGTAAATGGACAAAAAGTTTGGACAACCCTAGGGCATCTTTCAAAATGGGGATTATTAGTTACTAGAACTGATCCAGATGTTCCAAAGCATAGAGGACTTACATTTTTTATCGTTGATATGGAATCTGAAGGTGTTGAAGTGAGACCTTTAAGACAAATAACTGGTGAAGCAGAATTTAACGAAGTTTACTTTACGGACGTAAAAATTCCTAAAGAGAATGTTCTTGGTGAAGTAGGTGATGGATGGCGAGTCTCTCTAGCAATTTTGATGAATGAAAGAGTTGCTATTGGAGGAAACGTAAGACCAAGAGGAAGTGGTGCACCAGGACATCTAGTTCAATTATGGAAAGATCGTGAGCTAGATGATCCCGTTACAAAAGATAAACTTATGGAATTATGGATACAACAAGAAGCTGTCAGGCTAACTAATTTGAGAGCATCTGAACTTAGAGAAAAAGGAACACCTGGTCCAGAGGGTTCGACAAGCAAACTTCATGAAGCTGAAATAAATAAGGCATCTTATGCTTTTGGTATGGAAATGTTAGGAAATGATGGATTATTATTCCCAAGAGGATATGAACTATCTCAGCCTGAATTAAATTTTGATAATGATTCTTACGGCTTTACCGATACACAAAGTTTATTTTTGAGATCTCGAGCTAACTCTATTGAAGGCGGTACATCAGAAATCATGCGTAACATTATT
>PYIJ01095857.1_pt1 | contig 11258 bp, 9 predicted proteins | sample 3578051 | NCBI WGS metagenome assembly PYIJ01 (sample SAMN08408021, study PRJNA431606) | Marine metagenome isolate SA_KN192-05_S13_5m, whole genome shotgun... | biome: marine; feature: oceanic pelagic zone; material: water; isolation source: surface water sample, 0.2-0.8 um fraction ... | reverse complement strand
GTTCCAACAAGGATTACTCCACCTAATATTGCTGAAGCCTCTCTCCAATAATCTGGTACCTGATCTTTAACTAGATAATATCCAGCAAGGATTATTGAAAAAAGCGAAAATCCCCATAAGAAATTTAAAAGATTACCTAATCCAACAGGTACATCTAATTCTCCAAACCCAACTACTAGCAAAAACACGTTACAAACAATAAATCCCAAAGAATTTTGCCTTGCAAGTTGGCCGATTGGCTGCGTAAAAAATGTTTTCATAAAACTTCCTTCCCTAAGTTCCCTCTAAATTGTTGATAAATATGAGCTTCCCCCATACTCAAGCTGATTATATAAAGATATTTGTGACCTTGTAGTTAAATTTGAAGAATTTACCTCAAATTAACATTCTGTTAATAATTTGAAAGTGCGTCTGCAAGACTATCAATAAGTCTCTGGATATCCTCAATGTTTACACTTTCATTTGGTGCATGTGCATTACCTTCTTCATCTCCTGCTCCAACCAAAACAATCTCAGCATTTGGAAATTGTTCTGTAAATATATTTGCGAAAGGTATAGAACCCCCAACGCCCATAAATGCCACTTCATTATCCCAAAATTTATCAAAAGATTTAATTAATTGTGTTGAAAACTCTTTTTGGGGATCTACAAGCACACCTTTTCCTTTTGCTTCAGGGATAAATTCAACATTTGCATTCCAAGGTGTGTTCTCTTTTATATGTTTGTGGAGCATCTCCATTGCATGATCTGGATCTTCTGTTGGAGGTAATCTCAAGCTTACTTTTGCTCTAGCTTTTGGAATAAGTAGGTTAACTGATTCTTCTACGGGCGGGGCATCGATAGCTAAAATACTCAATGCTGGTTCAAGCCACAGTCGTTTTGAATAGCTATCCATTTCAAATAAATTCACACCATTAGAAGAAAGGGAGTTTTGAACAAACTCTTCAGATAATTCATACACGTCTTGGTCAGTTGGAGTTAATCCATCAATTAATAATTCTCCTTTTTCATTATGAAATGATGAAATAATTTTACTCAATACCATAAATGCATCAGGTACAACACCACCGCCAAGACCTGAGTGAACAGGATTCATTTGCTGATCAACAACAATAATTCCATCAACCAAACCTCTTAAGGACGTGGTAATAGTTGGAACACCCGATTTAATGTTTCCAGAATCTGCAATAACAATGACATCTGCTTCTAAGTCTTTTTTATTTTCTTGTATAAACTCTGCCATGAAAGGAGAGCCTATTTCTTCTTCACCTTCGATGAAGATTTTTATATTTACAGGTAAGTTATCTATCAATTTTTTAACAACTTCATAATGAGTTACAACTCCTGCTTTGTTATCTCCTGACCCTCTTGCAAAAAGTCTTCCATCAATTATCTCTGGTTTAAAGGGATCTGTATCCCATTTATTTATATCACCAACTGGTTGAACATCATGATGTGCATAGAGAAGAACTGTTTTTTTAGAAGGGTCTATTTCAGTCTGGGCAAGTACAGCTGGTTTACTATTTTTACTTGAAGTGACCTTCGAATTTAAACCAATCTCATTGAATAAATCAGCAATATAATTTGCCGAATCTAATACATCTTTCTGATTTTCATCAAGAGAGCTTATAGAAGGAATCATTACTAAATCCGATAGTAATTGTCTAATGTTGGTGTTTTCCATATTAATTTATTGTATTAGAAATAACTATTCGTAGGAAATAGCTTCTAAAATATTTTGCCTTGATGCTCTAATTGCAGGAATGATTGCTGCAATTACACCCGAGAGTATTGCAATACCAATCCATAAAAGTGTTTGCTTTGTGGAAACAACAAACTCAGTGAAGCCTTGATCTTCCAAAGCTTGAATTAAGCTCCAAGCAAAAAATATACCAAGCGCAGTACCAAGAATTGCACCAAATATTGAGATAATTGAAGACTCTATAAACACCATGTTTCTAATTTGTTTTCTCAGAGTTCCTATTGCTCTCATTAAGCCAATTTCTCTTGTTCTTTCATAAACAGATAATGACAAAGTGTTTGTAATTCCAAATAATGCAACAAAAATAGAAATAGACAAGAATCCATAGATAACATTTAATAACAATTGAATTTGGCTGTTTGCTTCCTCAATTAAAGCGTCTTGATCGCGTAGTGTTACTCCAGGATAATGATCAACAATGTCATCGAGTTTATTTTTGGTAGCTTCATCTTTATTTATTACATTGAAATATAACTCTGTATCTAAAGATTCATTTGAGAAAAATTCATGATTATCCAAAAGAAGAAAAAATTCAGCTGGAGGCTGTGTAGTCCAGTCAAAAATATATTTAACAATAAATTCTTTTTTTCCTACTTCAGGTATCGTCAGGGTTACTCTATCGTTTAGTGAGATATTATCATTGTCGGCTTTAAATTTTAAAACTCCAATAGCGTCTTGTTTATAGAAATCTTCTCTTGAACCAGCAATGTCAATGGTCTTTATAAGATCAAAAACTTCTTTATCAACAGCTCCAAGTATCAATGGTCTATTGTTGTAACCGACAACGGTTGCTCGTGTTCTTGATAATTCTGTAACTTCCTCAAGTTCAAGTAATTCCTGGGATAAACCTGTTGGAATACCTGGAGATGCAAAAATTTGAGCTGCACTGACCTGATAGTCTGCAAGAACAACTTCTTTTACAACTTTCTCTGCTTGTGATTTAAAGGATGTAGTTAAAACGTTTGCAAGAGATATTAGGGTTAATCCAATCATTAATGCAGAAGCCGTTGAGGCAGTCCTTCGTGGAGTTCTTTTAGAGTTTTCTGTTGCCAATTTACCAAGAATCCCAAAAATAGTGTTGTAAATTTTATCAAAAATAGAAACAAAAGGTTTTGTGATTGAAGGTGTGATTACTGAAATACCAATAAAAATTATGCTTGCACCTAACCCCACTTGTTGAAGCACAGAAAAGGATGGCACTCTAAAAAAAGAATACAAAACACCAAAAAGAATACCTAGGCCTGATAATGAGACCGATGAACCAACAATCAACCGTATAAATAGGGACTTTCTTTTTGGAGTTGATTGACTGTCTCTAATTGCCTCAAGAGGACTCACTTGAGATGCTTTTCTAGCTGGTAATAACGAAGAAAATATAGTGACAACTACACCAATAATAATTCCTGTAACCGCAGCTTCAGGAGTTAAGACTAGTGGACCCTCAGGCAGACCAAAATCAAAATACTTTAGTCCCTCTTTAACAACTACAGATAAACCAATACCTAATGCAACTCCAAGGCCTGAGCCAATTATCGCCATATATAACGATTCTGAGACAACTAATCTATAGATCTGCCTCTTAGAAGTTCCTAAAGCCCTTAACAAAGATAGTTCTTTTGTTCTTTGTAGTAAAAGGATTCTAAACGTATTTTGAATAATAAATGCTCCGACAAAAATAGCTATCCCTGCAAATACGTTCAATATGGTATTGAAGAAATCAAGACCCTGTTTTATGGAGTCCGCTTGTTCAGCTGCTGCCTCTTGTGCGTCAATAACTTCTAAACCTTGACTGTCGATGTTTGAGATTGCATTTCGAACTTCATTTACATCAGCATTTTCATCAACGACAACATTTATAAAATCTACCTCTCCTATGGAATCTAAAAGGACTTGTGCAGTTCTAAAATCAAAAAGAGCAAAGGATGCTCCACCAGGTGATCCTGTATTTGCAAATTCTGCTATCCCAACAATCGTGAAAGTAGCTGGTATTGCTCCTGCAAGAACAGTGACTCTATCTCCCACACTAAATCCATTACCTTCAGCTGTTGTTGAGTCCATAACGACCTCTTTGTTATTTGTTGGAGGCTGTCCATCAATTATTTCCCACTGTGATGAATAGGGTGATGTATCCCATGCAGCTCCAAAAGTTGGAGCAAAACCATTTTGAATTAAAATAGTTTCTCTTTCACATTCTGGACTATACGTGTGACAATCCCGTCTGGGGCCAAGTTTTATAAATTGAGCAAAACCAACAACATCACCCCATGCATCTTTTACACCATCTATAGTCTTTATTTCATTTATTTTTTTATCAGAAATCTTTCTAAACTCAAAAGATATAGGACCTTGGCCACCATCATCCCCAAACCCTTTTGCGAAATCTTCTTGTACGGGTTGTACGACTAAATCAATTCCTTCAAATACGCCAGAAAATAAATTATCAAAGGCATTTTTGTTACTTTCAGAAAAAATATTTGCTGCGATGATTACGGAAACTCCAAGGATAATTGAAGATGTTGTTAGGAAAATTCTTACTGGATAGGTCTTAAGGTTTTTCCAGGCAATTAATAAAAGTGGTCTTTTAGTAAATCCAAACATTAAATATCGCTTAAAGAAGTAACTCTTGAAATAATCTCTTCTTGAGTAGGTTCCTCCATGTCACTTGCCACTTCCCCATCTTTCAGCATTATTACTCTTTCAGCAAAAGAAGCTGCGTATGGATCATGAGTAACCATTACTATCGTCTGATTCAGTTCATTTACTACTGACTTCATAAAAGTCAATAGTTCTTTGCTAGATTTTGAATCTAAGTTTCCAGATGGTTCGTCTGCAAAAATTACTTCAGGCTTAGTTGCCATTGCTCGTGCTGCAGCAACTCTTTGTTGTTGTCCACCTGAAAGCTCATTAGGTCGATGATTTAATCTGTCTCCAATATCTACAGCATTGACAATTTGATTGATCCAATCTTCATCTGGTTTCTTGCCTGCTATTGAAGATGGGAGTGTGATATTTTCTTCAGCTGTCAATGTTGGAATTAAATTGAATGCCTGGAATACAAAACCAAATGAATCTCTCCTCATTTTTGTTAACTCTTTATCATTAAGATTGCCTAAATCAGTACCTTTAATAAATATTGATCCAGAAGTTACTTTGTCCAGACCAGCAAGACAATGAAGCAAGGTAGATTTTCCTGACCCTGATTGGCCCATGATTGCTGTAAATTTATTCTCATAAAAATCAAGATTTACATTATTTAAAGCTGTAACGGAGGTTCCTTCTTCTCCATAAATCTTTGTTAAATCTTTAGCTACTATTATCTTTTCCATTTAATAAAGAATAGAAGAAATAAAGAATTTACTTAAATGAATTTTGCAACTTAGAAGTTATTTGGTAAATTAATAAATATGAAAAATGTAACTAGCTGGAATTGGTGGTCAACTACATAGGTAGCTGCCCCACTAGTTAGTTCTTAAACCGGGCAGAGCCCGGTTTTTTTATTACTGTCACTGAAATTAAATCTCCGGGCTAAACCCAAAAAAAGAGTGATAATGAACAATAAATTAAGTTACGGTAATAAAGCTAAAAACTTAGAGTATGTAGCAAAAAATACAGACATTGAAATCCCTTATTTTAAAGAAATCTATCTTAATGATTTAAACAATATTGAAAATATTGTAAATTCCTTTTCTGAAAAAATAATGATTAGAAGTAATAGCTCATCAGAAGATAAAGAATATTCTTCAAGTGCAGGAAAATATCTATCAATTGGACCAATAGAAAGAAACGATTTAAAAACTATAAAAAAATCATGGGAGATGGTTGTCGGTAGTTACGAAGAACAAGATAATCAATCTGCAATATTTCAAAATTATATTGAAAATGCTAAAAGTGTCTCCGTCTTAACTTCTTACAAGGTGGGTTCTGATTCAGCATATAGAACTTTTTCTACATACTATGGCCCGGAAACTGATGCTATTACCTCAGGTAAATATAGCGAAATAAACAATTTCTTTATGCACAGATCTTTTGATATTCTGCCGAAAAAATATGAAAAATATAACGTTTACCTAAAAATAATTACACAGCTTGAAGACTTGTTTAAAAATAAACAACTAGATATTGAGATGGTTCTTGATAAAAATAATTCTCCTCAATTGCTACAAGTGAGGCCTCTAATGGGTAAAAAACTTAACAAAGAATCTATATTCGATGAAAAAGATGTTATCGATAGAAATTTGAAAAATTACAAGAAACTAAATAAAACTACAGCAGATCGCTTTGGAACAAATCAAATTTACAGCAACATGTCAGATATGAATCCAGCTGAAATGATAGGTAAAAAACCTGACAATATTGCTTTTGGTTTATATAAGTTCATGTTCACCGATACAACATGGAATATACAACGTGGAGAGTTTGGTTATCGAAAATATTCTGGTGGAAAATTGATGGAACTTTTTAATAACGTGGCATATATAAATGTAAATCACAGTCTTAATAGTTTCCTAACAAGAAGCTTACAAAAAGAAAGCTGTGAAGAAATAATTAATTACCAGCTAAATAAATTAAAAGAGAACCCTCACCTACATGACTCGATAGAGTTTGATATTTCTAGGTCGTCTTATGTTTTTGATACAGTTGAAGAATTTTCTAAAGAGTACAAAAATATAATTAGTCCAAGTGAGATTATTAAATGGCATAATGACTTAATTCAAATTGACACTCAGAATAAATTTACTTTAGAAAAAAACAAAAAAATTATTTTAAGTACTTTCTCAAAATTGGACAAGAGTTTTGAGTACTCAAAAAAAGAAAATATCAAATTGATAAGAGATACAATGGCCCTTCCTTTTACCCATCATTCGAGATTAGGATTTGTATACTTTGCTCAACTTAATAGCCTTCTTGAAAAAGAAGTAATTTCAGAAGATCAAAAAAAATTGTTACTTTTATCAGTTAATTCCATTAGTACAAAAATGAAAGCTGATGCTTATGAAGTCAAAATTGGAAAAAAAACATTGGAAGGCTTTTTAGATGTTTATGGTCATATAAGAGCTGGAAATTATAATCTTTTATCGTCAAACTTAAAAAACAATTTAAATTTCACTGAATCACTGATTAACAACAGTGAGCAACCTTTAGGAGACAATATTTTACCAAAGGATATATATATGAATATTGAAGAATATTTCACAATAAACGAAATTCCCTTAAAAGCATCTACTTGGATAGATATGTTTCAAGAGGGAATATCAACAAGAGAAAACTCTAAATTTTATTACACCAAAGGTATAGATGGAATTTTAAATGAGATAAGTGAAAAAAATACCAGCGATAGAGAATTGTTTGATTTACTAGATATTGATTTTAATGAAGAAAATACCAGCGATATGAGATTAAAGAATGTATTAATGCCGGATTTAATTACTTCTAACGAAGACTTTTATTTTTACGAAGAAATGAGTAAAAATGGAAATTATATAGGTCAAGGAACGGTAATTGGAGATGTTTTGCTAATAGATAATGAAGCTAATCGACCAAATAATCTCGAGAATAAAATAGTCGTTATTCCCGCTGCAGACCCAGGGTGGGATTGGATCTTCAACTACAAAATAAAATCTTTAATTACAAAATATGGAGGTCCTAACTCTCATATGGCCATTAGATGTGCCGAACATAATATCCCAGCAATTCTTGGTATTGGAGAAAATAACTTTACAGTTATATCAAATTCCAAAAGTTTAAAAATAGATTTTTCCAACGAGGGATTTTCAAATGTATAGATATTTTAAAAATAATTCATTATTAGTAGTCAGCCTAAAGACAGAGTGGTTATCTCCTTCCACTCCGATACTAAGGGACCTGTTTTGGACAGTACTAATGTATCAAACGTAGCGGTTATGGGAATGAGATTATCAAAATCATCCGAAGGATAAGATTTTGGTAACTCGTTCCCATAATAAAGTGACAGATGTGGAATCCATAAACTTGGCCATCCTTCTATATCGATTATTAAATTTTGAAAATTTGTATTATCTGTAGATGTTAAGAAAAGTCTCTGAAAATATGTAGTTCCCTCCTGAATTGTATCAAATGTAATATCAAATCTTTTTTTTGATATGTTTTCAAATACATCCTTGGCTTTGTCTTCTGTACTTAAATTTGTCACCAGTGTGACATGGGGCTCAAAGTATTCTTTACCTTCATCATTTGAGAGAGTTCTAATTATTTTTTTTATCTCTGATAATTGTTCTGAAGAGGATTCAACCCATATTGAGTACATAAAACTACTAAGTTTTAACTTTTTTTAATTTGCTAACAAAAAAACAAAGAATAAAAATACCTGTTGCAACCAATGACATTGTTGGTCCCGATGGCAAATTCAAAAAGTAAGACAAATATAGACCCGTAACGGATGAGGTAATCCCGAAGAATATACTCACAAATATTGATGTAACGAACGTATTGGTTACCAGTTTTGATGCTGCTGCTGGAATAAGTAACATACTGAGTACCAAAATTATTCCAACTGTCTGGAGAGATGCAACAATCGATACAGATAAAATTATCAGAAATAAATAATTTAGAAAATTTATATTTAAGCCTTTAACTTCTGCTCCAACAGGATCAAAAGAATAAAACAATAATTGTTTAAAAAAGATAATTACAAGACTAACTACACCAACACACATTGATACGACTATTACAACATCGAAACTACTAACTGCTAGTATCTGTCCAAAAAGTAAATCTTCTAAGTTTATAGTGACATCAAGAATGGATATCAAAACAAATCCGAGAGCAAAAAAAGATGAAAAAATAATTCCTATAGAAGTATCTTCACCAATATTTGAATTTTTAATTATATATCCAAGAAAAATTGCAATTAGTATTGAAGCGGGAACTCCTAATTCGGAAATACTAAAACCAAAGAACACTCCAATTGCAATGATCGGTAGGGTTGCATGAGCCATTGCGTCTGCCATAAACCCCATATTTCTGTTTATTGCAAAAGGTCCTAATAAAGAAAGCATTACCCCAGATCCAGTAGCAGTTACAATTGAGCGGATCATAAATTCATATTGAAATGGCTCAGTCAGAATCTCAATCATTATTTTTACTATGACTTTCTGGAGTATGAAATTTAAACATTTCGTTATGGGAACCATACATTTCTTCAATTACTTCTTCAGTCAGTACTTCTGAGGGATCTCCATAAGCACAGCAATGCCTATTTAGACATAATACTTCATCAAATTTTTCCTCAAGGTTGTTGATATCATGTGTGGCAATCAAAATAGTTTTACCATCTAAATTGATATCACTTATTAGATTCATGATATCTTCCTGAGCACCAACATCAACCGCACTGAAAGCTTCATCTAATAGTAAAATATCAGCATCCTGAGCTAATCCCCTCGCAATTAATACTCTTTGAAACTGACCTCCGGATAAATTATTTATATTTTCATTTATTTTCTCAATGAGTCCTACGTTTTTTAGAGCTTCTTTAATTTTTTTATTTATCTTTTTTCTAGAAAATAAATTTAATGAATCTTTCTGGATTAAACCCATTTCTACGACTTGCTTTACAGAAAGAGGAAAATTTTTATTCAAAAAATCTTTTTGGGGAACATAGCTGATTGATCCTTTCGCATCTTCGGGGTTCATTCCTTTAATCTTAAGTGACCCATCAACGATAGGAACTAAACCAGCGATAGCATTAAATAAAGTGGATTTACCTCCACCATTTGGCCCAACTACAGCTACTTTTTTTCCTTTTTTAATAGAAAAAGTTACGTCATCTAAAGCCTGAGCATTACCAATTTGAACACAGCAACCATCTGAAACAATGATTGCTGTATCATTTAAACTATTTTTTTCAATATTGTTCAACTGGATACATCTCTTAAGTTAATGAAAGTCACCTAAAGTCAACTTAATCAGTATTTTTCAAATTCTCTACAATTAATTCGACAGCACTTATTAAAAAGTCGGCATAGGACTGGCCCTCTTTCAAGGTTTCAACCCACAATCCTTCCACAGCTTTAATACCGGTTTCTGCAACAATTGTTTCTGCATAAACTGATGGGGCTTCAGCTTCAATGAAAATGACTTTTACATTATTGTCTTCAATAACATCAATTACATCAACTAATTGAGATGGTGATATTTCATTTGCAGAGTCTACATCTGGAATGATGGTTGATAAAACCTCTAATCCAAATTTAGCCTCTAGATATCCAAGGGACTCATGTGTTGTAATTAATTTTCTGTTCTGTGAAGGTACTGTTGATAATAAATCAGAAACTTGACTTGATAAACCGCTCAATTCGCTTTTATAGGTTGTTAATGAAGATTGATACTCAGATTGGTTATCTGGATCAAATTCAGATAATTTTGATTCAATATATTCAACGGCATATACAACTCTACCTGGGTCAAACCAGAAATGAGGGTCATATGCACCGTGATTGTGACCTTCGTGTTCATCATGACCTTCTTCATCATCATGACCTTCTTCATCACCATGATCATCATGCCCACCTTCTTCAAATTCTATTGGAAAAACATTTTCACCAATCTCAGCAAGAATATTTTGACTGCATGCTGAGTTTTCCAATAGTTTTACTACAGCTGCGGGTTCATATTTTAAACCTGTATAGAAAACGAGATCTGCATCAGCAATTGTTCCTGCATCTTGAGGGGCAGGTTCATAAGTATGTGGATCTGCTTCGGGTGGCATTAATACTGTAAGATTTACATTATCCCCAGCTACTTGATCAACAAATTCACCCATCATAGGAGTAGTGGCTACAACATTTAGGTTTCTATCTCCCAGTTCTGGACATCCAGCTTCAGATCCTCCGGTGCATGCAATTAACACAATAGAAAGTGCTATCACACCAAATTTAAAAAATTTATTATTATTCAAAATTCTCCTTCTAGTTTCAATAAATGAGATTAAGTCTCAATTTTATAATTGTCAAGAATAAATGAGAATTATTCTCATTTTTTATTTTTGATAAATTCTGTATAATTGAATGCGTATGAGAAATTCAAAACAAATTCTACTAGATCATAAGGTTTCTATTACTAATCCAAGGATTCTGGTTATTGAGACGTTGCTTGAAAATAACAATCCCCTAACTGTAGATGAACTTCAGCTAAAGCTAAAAAATAAAGTTGCAAAATCAACTCTCTATAGGGTTTTAAATGACTTAAAAAAAATTAATATATTAAATGAATTTACAAATCCAGAAAATGCAACTGTTGTTGAGCTTTTACTTGAGGATGATTCCCATCACCATCATTTGTTCTGTAGTGATTGTGGAGAAATTATAGATATTCAAATGGGTGATGAGTTTGAAAGAACCTTATCCAAAGAAATTAAAAGATTAGAAAAGAAATTTAATTTTTCGATTGAGGATCACAGGCTTGAATTATTTGGAAAGTGTACAGATCTTTGCGAAAATTGCAGCTAAGTTTGTTACAG
>PYIJ01260153.1_pt1 | contig 11260 bp, 8 predicted proteins | sample 3578051 | NCBI WGS metagenome assembly PYIJ01 (sample SAMN08408021, study PRJNA431606) | Marine metagenome isolate SA_KN192-05_S13_5m, whole genome shotgun... | biome: marine; feature: oceanic pelagic zone; material: water; isolation source: surface water sample, 0.2-0.8 um fraction ... | reverse complement strand
AACCCTTCAGGTTCAATCTCAAAGACCTATTTTTGATTCAAATTATAATAGCCCGACACTTAATTTTTTAGATAAGGATGTAGTTTTTAGTTATCAGCAAGAGATGTAATTGTATTATAATTTGACATAGCTCCAACATCCCAAGCATTATCCCAACTTTGTTTTTTGCCCATAATTGGTAGTGTTAGCCTGTCTTCATTTCTTGTTAGATCACCAGAAACTGGTTCCCAGTCATCACCCCTACTTTCCGATTTCCATACACGATAGGAAGCAAAATAAAGTCTTTTAGGATTATGTGGGCTCACTAAAATAGGAGCATCCCAATTAAAACGCTCGTGGGGTTCACCTTCTCTGGCTTTTGGCTGAATAGAAACTTTTTCACCACTGGTTAAATCCACACGAAATAAAACACCTTGTTGATATTCTCCGTAAATAATGTCGTTATATACTGGGTCAGTTGCAGATTGATGACCGTCAGCGCCTAGAGTTTTATACCAATGCTTATTAGCTATCCCTTCTCGCTCGTCGGTTGCTGAGGGACCACCAGCAGACCCATTATCTTGTGTACCTCCAAAAATATGATAGAATGGCTCAGCATTATTTACTGCTACTTTGTAAAATTGTGTCAAAGGAAGATTTTTTACATATCGCCAAGTTTCAGCAAGATCAAAAGATTCATAAATTCCTGCATCAGTTCCTAACATTATATAATCTGGATCATTTTTCTTAAATACTATAGCATGATTATCGGAATGCTTATCTCGTTCGTCAAGTTGAACAAATGTTTTACCTCCATCTTCAGAGGTAAGCACTCTGACATTCATCAAATATAAACGATCAAATTGATGAGGGCTTGCATATAACTCTTGATAATAGTGAGGCCCTGTTCCTCCAGAAACAGTGTTTGACATTTTTACCCAAGACTCACCTTGGTCTTCAGATCGATAAACAGCTCCAGATTTTCGATCTAATTCAATAGCAGCATAAACTACATCTGGATTTTGCGGAGAGATTGCTAATCCTATCTTACCCATATTCCTTCTCGGTGAATCGTCATCATCTATAACCCCGTCGTTGTTAGAATCAGGATTATTAGGAAGGCCAACCTTTAATATTTTCCAGTTATCGCCACCATCATCAGAACGATAAATCGCTGTCCCAGGGCCACCTCCCATTAATGCTGCTACAGTTCTGTGTCTATCCCATGTAGCTGCATACAAAATTTTTGGATTTCGAGGATCGATCATGATATCTGTAACACCTGTCCATTGGTTATTACCTAAAACTTTTTTCCAAGTAGAACCTCCATCTATTGTTTTATAAAGACCTCTTTCTCCTCCCTTGGTCCAGAGAGGGCCTTGAACAGCAACCCACAATACATTCGAATTATTAGGATGTATTATAATTTCAGATATGTGTTCTGACTTCCTTAAACCCATATTAGTCCATGTCTTTCCCCCATTATTGCTTCGATATATTCCATCTCCGTAAGCTACATGTCTACCACCAACATTTTCACCAGTTCCAACCCAAACAACTTCAGGATTAGAAGGATCTAAAGTAATGCAGCCAGTAGAATATGAAGATTCATCATCAAAGATTGGTGTCCATGTGGTACCTGCATTTACGGTTTTCCATACTCCAGATGACCCAGTAGCAACATACCATACACTCTCATTCGTTGGATGGAATTTTATATCAGCTATTCTTCCTGACAAAAAAGCAGGACCAACATTCCTTAACTTAAAGGCATCTAAGGAAACTGTTTTAGGTGTATAATTAATTTTATTTTTTTTCCGTTTTTGTGCGTCCAAAGAATGAATTGGCACCAATAATAATAATATCATTAATGGACTGAGTAAAAATTTCATAAATAATTCGTTTTAGACTAACCAAATTACTATTTATTTGTGCTTTAACAATTGAATTCCTTGATTTTTTAGATATTGTAATAAAAAAATAATGAAGATTCGAATCTTATTTTTAAAATTTCTTTTATTGTCATGCAGCCTAGCATTCGCTCAAAATATTAATGACAAAGATGATGAAAGAAAACCCATCGATTCCTTAACAAAGGGATTAGTAAAACAAAAAGGAATAATTACTTCATATACCAAGGGAAACAAAATATTTTTTGAAATTGATAAAGAAATATTGGGTAAAGATTTATTAATGGTTACTCGATTTGCACAATTCCCAGCTAATTTCCAAGCTTATCAAAATGCTGGATCTAAAACTAGTGAACAGCTTGTAAGCTTTATTAAAAATAACAACCAACTAATCATTGTTCAAAAAAGTTATGTGAATATTGCAGATATGAAAGATCCTATAGCTAAAAGTGTTGCTCAGAATAACTTCCCTCCTATTTTAGCAGCATTTTCTATAAAAAACAACGAAAAAGAAAGTTTTTTAATTGATGTAGGTATGTATTTTAATAATGATTCTCCTGGTTTTAATATTCTAAGTAGTACCCAAAAAAAGCAATTTGGAATTGGAGGTGTAGATACTAAAAGAAGTTTTATTGATAATGTCAAAAGTTTTCAAAAAAATATTGAGATCCGACATACATTAACATACAGGTCGAGTAAACCTCCAAAGGGAAATCTAACTAAAACAGTAAGCTTTCAAATAAATCATTCTATTATTTTATTACCTGAAGATCTAATGCCTGTGCGCTATTTAGATCCAAGAATTGGATGGTTTAATTTAAAAAAATATAATTACAGTTCTGAGGCATTAAAATCTGATGAAATTCGTATTATACAACGCTGGCGCCTTGAACCTAAAGATAAAATTGCTTATGCACAGGGTAGACTTGTAGAACCAATCAAACCGATAGTCTATTTTTTGGACCCAGCAACTCCAGATAAATGGAGAAGTTATATTAAGAGAGGAATTGAAGACTGGTCTAAAGTATTTGAAAAGGCTGGGTTTAAAAATGCTATTATTGCAAAAGATCCACCTTCCAAAGAAGAGGATCCGGAATTTAGTTTGGAAGATATTCGTTATTCATCTATACGCTATGTTGCATCAACTACCAGAAATGCGACTGGCCCTCGTGTTTCAGATCCACGAACGGGGGAAATTATTGAAAGTGATATTATTTGGTATCATAATCATTTAAGGTCATATCGCAATCGATATTTACTTGAAACTTGCAGGAAGTGCAAAAGATTTTTCCTTAGCAAGTTTAAAAACTTCTTGAACTTTATTTCCAGTAATAACTCCAGATGGGATAGAATAAATCATTAATCTTAATTTGCAGCAAAAATAGAAACTTATTTGATTTTAGAATGGATAATTTATACCGATATTAAAAACAGCATTCTTGAAATTAAATTCATTCCACCATCTATCTCCTTTTTGGAGCGCTGGATTGTAGGTTTTAAAACCTGTGTCAAATCGGAAAACAAAAAAATCAAAGTCATAACGAAGGCCAAAACCGGATCCGATTGCAATTTCAGACAAGTCTTCAAGACCATCAAATCGCATGTCAGGATCTTCAACATCATCAAAAATATTCCATACGTTTCCTAAATCAATAAAGAGACCACCTTTCAGTGGGCCTGTAATTCGAAAACGATATTCTAAATTAAAAGCAATTTTAAAATTAGCTTCGTTAAACTCATTAATGTTACTGCTACTTCCTGGCCCAAGTTTATATGCTTTCCATGCTCTATTGTCATTTGCACCTCCAGAAAAATATGATCTTGAAAAAGGCATATTAGTTGAATTTCCATAAGGAATTGCAATACCAGCAAAACCATGAAAAACAAAGACACGTTCTCTACCAAAAGGCCAATGTTTTATATAATCAATTTCTGTTTTGATGTATTGAGACGGACTGACGCCTCCTAATGTATTTTGATTATTCCCATTCTTAGCATTACTAAAACTTCTCAAAAACTGATTTAGTAAATTACCAACCCAATCTAATTTCCATCGGAATTGATAAAATTTTTCATCAAATATACTTTCTTGGCTGTTTAGATTTAGGCTAAAAGAAGAGCCTAGTATTAAATTGTTTGCTGATAGTCGATCAAATCTTTCTTTGACTGTATTAACTATTCTAAAATCTTCATCTTCAAAATTTAGATTAGTCCTATTGTTTAGAACTGCTTCTATAAATTCTGAAGTCCCCTCAGGAATTAAAAGACTCCCGGAAGAATCTATTATATTTTCATTATTATTATAGTTTTTTGCTATTTGATTTAAACGATCATAAGAATTTCTATAAACGTTAAAATAATTAGATAAGTTTCTATTGTTTACAAATTCAAGGTCAATTAATTTAAATTGAATTCTTTTTTTACTGCTAGACCTAAGATCAAATTGATACACTCCTTTAAAAAATTGCTTATCTAAACCAATATTTTCTTGAAGAGATGTTCCAAGTATAATTTCTGTTTTACCCAACGTCGGTAAAGCTGTCCAACTTGCTTTGATCCAAGGGATAAGAAGTTTTGGGACACTTAATTTTAAATCAGCTCCTAATTCATATAAATTAAAGAATTGATCACCTTGTTGTGCAATATCTCGTGAGGCTCCTAAAGTATTTTTTATATTCAATTCTAGTAATTCAGCACCTCGAAAAACATTTCTTATCCCTAAACCTCCTCCAAGTCCAATCCCAAAATCCTGAATATTTGAATGTGACAAATCTAAGTCAAAACCGAGTGAAAACCGCTCTTTAGGATTTAAGAAAATCGAAGCACGAAGCGCATTTTCTTCACCTGGAATAAGGGAGTAGTTGATGCTGGGATATTTAAAATTTTTAAGATTAGTAAAATAACGATAGGTTAAATTACGATCCTTATCACTATATAATTCTCCTGCTTTAATCGAAATTCCAGATGTTATTGTTTTCGGTCGATATTTTAACTTTCCTTTACTGAATATATTCAAATTATTATAGAAAATTGAATCCGAATATTGCAATGAATTATCTTCTAGATTTCCGTTGTTTACGTAAACATCAACATCTTTTATTTTGTATTTATAATACGGAATTTCTATTAATGTATCATTTAATCGTTGTCTAATATTTTCAATCCTAACATTAACGGGAATTTTTAAGTCTTGACCTGTACTGTCAATAGCAGCAGTAAATTGAATACTGTTTTGTTGAAAATTATAAATTCCATTATTTCTGAATAACAAGAATAAGCGTTCTCTTTCAGCCTCGAATTTATTAATTTCAAATGGATCTCCTTTTTTTATTATTTGACCATCTAGGTTTTCTTTTAAAATGTTATCAAGCTCAGAAGATTGGGTTGTATAGTTTAGAGAGTCTATAAGGTATTTTTCATGGGGTTTTATATGATATTTTAAAATAATTTTATTTTTATTGATCTGATATTTTTGAGCTTTAACTTGAACATCATAGTAGCCAAGATTTTTATAATACTGAATGATTCTTTTTTTTGAATTTGTAAGAGCAATAGTGTCAAGTATTGAAGGGGGCTCTCCTGTTTTTTTAAGCCACTTATTAAAATTTTCACCATAATTATTTAGTGCTAAGATTTGCTTATTTGAAATCCATTTTTCCAAACGTTTTCTTCGATTTTCTTTTTTATCAATCCAGTTACTAAATTGTTTTTTTGGTTCAGGGTGTGCAGTCTCATAAAGAATTTTACCAACAGGAATACCGAAAATTTTTTTATTTGTAGTTGTAGTAATAATGAAATTAACAGGATTATTTTTTAATAAGCGATTTTCTTCATAAACCTCAATGCGATCGATGATTGGTTTTTTATTTTTAAAAGCCTTAGTGCCAGAACAGCCAAAGAAAGTTGAGGTGGTAATAGCTAGAATGATTAATTTTGAAAAAAGGCGAGACATTAATCTAAATTATAATCTCAAAAATAAGTCATTTTTATGGTCACTAAGGCGCAACTAAAACAAATCCTTCAATTAAAACATAAAAAATATCGTCTATTAAAGGGTCTTTTTGTCGCAGAAGGAGAAAAAACAGTAAGAGAATTTCTTGATGCATCATGGTTTTGTAAAAATTTATTTTCAGTTAATGATAATTTCCACCCAAAAGCACAGAAGATTGATTTTACGGACATGAGTAGAATTACACATTTTAAAAATCCTAGCCCAGTTTTAGGTGTTTTTGAAACTCCAAAATCATTCTCAAATAAGGTTTCTCAAATTACAATTGCTGTTGATGGAATAAAGGATCCAGGTAACTTAGGAACTATAATACGCCTATGTGATTGGTTTGGTATAGATGAATTACTGTGTAGTTTAAATACTGTTGATTGTTTTAATTCTAAAACTGTTCAATCCTCTATGGGTTCTTTAGTTCGTGTAACTTGCTATTATAAAGATGATCTTTCCAAATATTTAAAATCCCTAAAAAAACCAGTTATTGGTGCAGAGAGTGGAGGAAAATCTATCTACTCAATTCAACTTCCTAAGTCAGCAAGTTATATTTTCGGTAGTGAATCTCATGGACTTTCTCAAGAGATTAAAGACATAATAGATTACAGTTTAGCTATTCCAAGTTATCGAGTTGAAAAAGGTGCAGAAAGCTTAAATGTATCTGTAGCTGCGGCAATTTTTTTAAGTGAAATTTACAGGCCATAAATAATTACTCAAATGTAATTATAACCGAAACACCTCTACTAAACATATTAATTATATTTCCTGTCCATGGACTTAATTCACCAACCTCATCTTGCATTAGTTCATTTTGAAAGGAGAATATACCTCTTAAAGATGGTGAGAATTTAAAATAGTAAAGGTAAAATTCAAATCCTAGACCTAATTCATAATTTAAATTTTTTGATGAAGTTCTAAAAACGTTACTGGCATTATCATCTGAATTTTTTGCATTGCTAGACAAATTAAAATCTGTTGAAAAACCAGCGATTAAAAATGGACGAAAATTATTTATCCTCTTTGCATTAATTTTTAAGTAAATAGGAAGATGAATATAGGTTGATTTTATGTCTCGAACACGATCAGACTCCTTATTAAACTCAGGATATTCCGGATAAATTAATTCTCTTGAGTTGTAGTAAAGTCCTGGTTCAAAACGAACATTGAAGTAATCATTAATCCTTAGATCACCTATAAGACCAACATTAAATCCCTTTTTTTGACTCACTGATATATCCTGACGCATTAAATCTTCATAATAACTATCTATATACTCAAATTTGAAATCATATTGATTGATTCCTAGAAAATATCCATAATGAACTGGTCGCTTGTCAAAATTAGGAAGGTTTATAATTCGCTCTTTAACATTAGGATATTGAGCTAATAAACTATTTGTCAGTAGACAAAAAATTAAGAAAAATACGTTATTGTAATATTTAAGGTTTCTTTGCAAAATAAATTGATGATACTCCAAATGTTTGAGGAAAATCATCTACTTCTATAAACCCATTTTTCCTTAAAATATTGTTGAATGATTCTCCGCAAGGAAAAGTTATAGCTGAGTCAGATAAGTATTGATAAGCAGCACGATTATTAGATAAAATAAAACTTATTAAAGGAATTATATATCTGACATAAAATAAATATAGGCTTTTGACAATAATATTTTTTGGAACCGAAGTTTCTAAGATTATGAGTGCACCCTTGGATTTTAGAACCCTTCTAATTTCATTTAGTCCTTTTTCTATATTTTCAAAATTTCTAATTCCAAATGAGATTGTTACGATATCAAAACTTTCATCTTTAAAACTTAAATCTTCTGAATCCCCTGATTGCATCTTAATTCGATGATTTAAATTTTTAGATAATACTTTGTGTTTTCCAATACTTAGCATTTCTTTTGATATATCTAAACCTACTATTATATTAGAGTTTAGTTTTGCTAGAGATAAGGCTAAATCCCCTGTACCTGTTGCAATATCTAAAATTGAATTATGTTTTTGTTTTTGAACTAAACGAACAACCCTTTTTCTCCAAACTATATCAATTCCAAAAGTCATTATCCTATTTAAAGAATCATAATTTGGAGAAATACTATTAAACAAATTTATTATTTGTATTTTTTTTGATTCTGGATTTTTTTGGTTTGGTTTAAGTGTTTTTTTCACATTATGATATTAAAGATCTTATGTAAGATTAAGCTATCAATTTTACTTTAAATATAATGACTTTTTTAGGTGAAGTAAAGATAGTATTTTGTTATTCATATTATATTGGTTTAACGTTACGATGGTTAATATTCGTATATTTGTTGAGTATTTCGATACAATCTTATGAAAATAATTATTGCAGGTGGTGGAGAAGTAGGATTCCATTTAGCAAAGCTATTATCCTTTGAATCATTGGATATAACACTAATTGATACAGATAAAGAATGTTTGCATTATGCAGAATCCCACCTTGATATTCGAGCACTTCATGGAGATGCAATGTCATTATCACTAATGAAAGAAGCTAAGGTTGCAGATTCTGATCTCTTTATTGCAGTTACTGCAGAAGAGTCAGTAAATATAACAATATGTGCATTAGCTAAGCAACTTGGAATTAAAAGGACAATAGCTCGTATCTCTAATATTGAGTTAATAAAAGCCCAAGATCATATAAGCTTTAAAAACATTGGCGTAGATGAACTTATTTCTCCCGAGGAACTCGCCGCTAAGGAAATTCAACAACTTTTAGATCAATCTGCTTTTTCAAACAGTTATGAATTCGAAGGAGGCGCTTTGACTCTAATTGGTACTCGATTAGAAGAGGATGTGCCTTTTGTAGGTAAAAGTGTTAAAGAAGCAGCCTCTATTTTTCCTGATGTTCATTTTATGCCTGTAGCAATTCAAAGAAAAGGCACACAAATTACATTAATTCCTCGAGGTGATAGCTGTTTTGAAGCTGGAGATACAGTTTTTTTTATAACCTCAAAGGAAGGAGTAGAAGAGCTATATAAGCTTACAGGTAAGACAAAAGCATCTATAAAAAATATAATGATTTTAGGTGGAGGTAGAATTGGTTATAATACTGCTCGTGAGCTATGCCAGAAAAAGTTTAATGTAACAATCCTTGAAAAGAATAAAAAGAAAGCATACGAGATTGCAGATCTATTACCAAATGCCCTTGTAATTAATGGTGATGGAAGAAATGCAGAGTTACTCGATGAGGAAAATTTAACTTCAATGGATGCTTTTATAGCAGTTACAGAAAACTCAGAAACTAATATCATGAGTTGTTTAATGGCTCACACTAAAAAGGTGAAAAAGACCATAGCTTTAGTTGAAAATATGGATTATTTTCAACTCTCACATTCTATCGGAATTGATACTTTAATAAATAAAAAACTTTTGACAGCGAATACAATTTTCAGATATGTTAGGAGGGGTGAAGTAGTTGATATGACTACACTAAATAATTTAAATGTAGAAATATTAGAATTTGTGGTAAATGCTAATTCTAAAGTTGCAAATTACAAGATTGTAGATATTGACTTTCCACGTACAGCAATTATAGGAGGAGTAATTAGAGATGGAGAGGGAATCATTGCTCTTGGAGATTACACTATTCTTCCTGGAGACCGAATTGTAGTTTGTTGTTTACCAAGATCTATAAAACGGATTGAGAGTTTATTTTTATAAAACTATATGAATTCTTTCAATTATAAAATTGTAACATTTTTGATGGGTATCTTATTGATTATCAATGGATGCTTGATGTTGCTTTCATCTTTTATTAGTTATTTGAACAAAGATGGTGTTACATTTGAAATTACATTAGCTTCTTTTATTGTCTTATCTCTTGGAACTATACTCATGTTTTTTGGGCGAAAGCATAATAAAAATATTCAAAAACGGGAAGGATATATAATTGTATCTCTAGGATGGATAATGATGACCGTAAGCGGAATGCTTCCTTTTATACTAACAAATAGTATTGTAGATATATCTTCAACTTTTTTTGAAACTATGTCAGGTTATACTGCAACGGGTGCAACTATTCTTTCAGAAATTGAATCCTTACCATCAGGAATTCTCTTTTGGAGAAGTATGACTCATTGGATAGGTGGTATGGGAATTATTGTTTTAGCAGTAGCAGTTTTACCTTTGTTAGGCATCGGTGGAATTCAATTATTTTCAGCTGAAGCACCTGGTCCAAACAATGATAAATTACACCCGCGTATAACAGATACAGCTAAAAGGCTTTGGTTTATTTATATTTCTTTCACAATTTTAGAAGCTATTTTATTAAGTTTTGCTGGAATGTCAATCTTTGATGCAGTTAATCATGCCATGAGTACTATGGCATCGGGAGGTTTTTCAACAAAAAATAATAGCTTAGCTTTCTGGAATCATTTGCCATTAGTTCAATACATAATTATTTTGTTTATGTTTCTAGCAGGATCAAACTTTGTTCTTAGTTATTTTGCTTTAACTGGTAAAATAAATAAAGTCATCAAGGATGATGAGTTTAAAACTTTTTTATCACTTGTGCTTTTTTTTTCATTAACTGTTTTTATTATTATATATACTAGCGTTAACTTAAATAATAGCTATTTTGAAAATACTCAGGTTTTTGGAAAATTAGAGGGGTCAATAAGGCATTCCCTTTTTCAGGTTTTGGCTATAATAACAACAACTGGATTTGTTACTGCAGATTATACAGCGTGGACTCCATTTCTAACTATTTTATTTTTTGGGTTTATGTTTTTAGGAGGTTCAGCAGGAAGTACATCAGGTGGAATTAAAGTAGTTAGACATTTATTAATGATTAAAGGGGGAATTTTAGAATTTAAGCGTTCTTTACATCCAAATGCAATTATACAACCTCGATATAACGCTCTTTGTTTAGATTCTAAAGCATCTTCATGTGGAGCCATTCGATAACACGTAATCAAATCGGTATGTTCTGCAAGACGTTTAGAAACATTTCCGTGTAGGTCCATTGATGTGGAAATTAATGTTTTAGTTCCTACAAGAGAGCGAATTTTTTTAATAAAATCTCCTTCCGGATCGTCTATACCCACAACACTCATTGCACCATGAATATCAAAAAAAAGACCGTCTAGGGGCAATTCTTTTTCAAGCATATTTAAAGTTTTTCCGACAAGAGAATCATAAGCTTTACGAGTTACAATTCCTCCAGGAAGAGCATGTCCTCTAAGTGTAGGTCTCCAATCTGCAGACTTTCTTTGAGAAGTCTGATTTTTGAGAAAGGGGTAATAATCAAAAACAGCATCTCCTTCTCTTGCTAAAAAGGCAGCAGCTTCAGTTTTTGCTGGCGAAAATGTGCTAGATTCAATGGCTAAACCGGCAATTGCAATTTT
>PYIJ01444650.1_pt1 | contig 11265 bp, 10 predicted proteins | sample 3578051 | NCBI WGS metagenome assembly PYIJ01 (sample SAMN08408021, study PRJNA431606) | Marine metagenome isolate SA_KN192-05_S13_5m, whole genome shotgun... | biome: marine; feature: oceanic pelagic zone; material: water; isolation source: surface water sample, 0.2-0.8 um fraction ... | reverse complement strand
GTGAAGCGGAAAACGCAGTAAAGGTATATCCGCTGCCCGTGCAACGACCTCATCCGCCGATATGGGTAGCGGCCTTTGGCCCCAAGGCACTGGCGCAAGCCGGGCGCATGGGTTTGCCGTATCTTTCTTCGCCCATGGAAAGCCTGACGACGCTGGCCGCGAATTATGCCAAGCATCAACAAGCCTCGGTGGAAGAGGGGATGACGCCAGCGGCAACTATTCCACTGATGCGCACGGTGTTTGTGAGTAATGACGCCGCTGAGGTAGCCGCGCTTAAAGATCGTCTGGGTCAGCAAGTCGACAACGCGCGGCTAGAGGCTGGCGAAAGCGTCGATGACTGGACGCTCATTGGCGACCCTGCTTTTGTGAGGGATGGCATACAGCGCTACCAAGAAACCCTTGGCATGACGCACCTTGTGGCAACGCGTCTGCGCTTGCCGGGGCTTGCCGAGTCGAACCTGCGGGCCAGCGTTGCACTGCTGGCCGAAACCCTCGCTTGAGCAACTTGTTGCTGACGAGCATCGAAAAAACCGGCTCGAAAACGTAACATCTGGCGCTTAACAGCATCACGCAGACTATTTGAGGGGAGAGATATGAGTTATCGAATATTGTGGCCCGCCATGCGCTGGCCCGACGGACGACACATCGAAGAATCCAGTGTGCCCGGTCACAGCGCCGAATTTTGCGAGCGCTATACTGATGTCACCGAAGAGCAGTGGGCCAACTGCGATGCGGTCGTCAGCATCAATGACATCCCAGAAGAGTATCGCCAGAAGATGACGAAGTGCCGTATCTTCGTTACGCCCAAGGTGGGCTTTGACAATATTGACGGCAAAGTCTGGGCAGATATGGGCATACCTTTGTGTAACGTGCCCGACTATGGCACCCAAGAAGTGGCCGACCACGCCATGGCGCTTATGCTCTCCTTGATGAAGGGTATTACCTTTCATACGCGCGAGTTAAAGCAGGACCCGCGAGGTCTTTGGCGCCCCGCGCTAAATCCCTATGGTAAGCGTCTATCGGCCTGCACTCTCGGTGTGGTGGGTCTTGGACGTATTGGTACCGCCGCGGTGCTGCGTGCCAAGGCCTTCGGCATGGATGTGGTCATGTACGACCCCTATCGGGAAAACGGTGCGGAACTTTCCGTTGGCATTCGCCGAGTGCATTCGCTGGGAGAACTGTTCGCGCAGTGTGACGTGGTGAGCTTGCACCTGCCGCTTTCTGCGGCTACCGAAAAGCTGATCAATGCCGAAGTGTTGTCACACTCGAAGCCTGGCTTGATTTTGGTGAACACCGCCCGCGGCCCGATCATTGATTTGGACGGCTTGTATGAGGCCCTCAAAGCAGATCATGTGCAGGCGGTAGGGCTAGACGTGCTGCCAGAAGAGCCCGCGAATCCGGATCACCCGTTGATCAAGGCCTGGGCGGCTGATGAAGAGTGGATTGATCACCGACTGCTTATCACGCCGCACTCCGCCTTTTACACCCCAGAGAGTGTCCATGATATGCGTTTTAAGGGTGGTGAGGTGATCGTGAAGTATCTGGACACGGGCGGTTTGGATAACTGCGTGAACCAAGAGTGGCTAACCAACCCGCGCTGACGGCGGGCAAATAAACACGAGAATCAAGGCACCGTGACCATAACGCCAGACATATACGAAAAACGTCGCCAGCGATTGTTTCTGGTGCTGTCCGGCATGTTCCTCGGCACGCTTGCCATGCTGAATATTCTGGGCATTAGCCGGTTCTTAGATCTTTCCTTTACGCTATTTGGCATCAATATTCCTATGGTGGTGGCAATTGGCGTGCTGCCGTACCCCGTGACGTTTATCTGCACCGACCTCATCAGCGAGCTTTACGGCGAGAAAAAAGCGCACGACATGGTGTGGATGGGTGTGTTGCTGAACGCATGGGTCATCTTTTTGCTTTGGCTTGGCGGTGTGCTGCCAGGCTTTGACCTCGATACCAACGGCCAGCCTCTGGTAGACGCGGCTGGCCGCGAGCCTACCTTCTTCGAGATACGCGAGCTGGCCTTCGGCGCCGTGGCAGCCTCTATGGTCGCCTACCTAGCAGCTCAGCTTTGCGATGTACGACTGTTTCACTTTTGGAAGCGCCTGACCAACGGTAAGCATCTTTGGTTGCGCAACAACGCATCCACCATGGTCAGCCAAATTGTGGACACCACCGCAGTGATATTGGTCACGCACTTTTATGCGGCAGCCCTGCCTGTGAATGCCGATGAGCCCATTTGGCCACAGCTGATGGTGTTTATTGCCTCAGGCTACGTCTTCAAACTGTTAGTCGCCGCGCTCGATACCGGGCCGATCTACCTTGCCGTGCGTTACCTTCGACCGTGGCTGGGCTTAAAAGAGAACGAAGAAGCCATCGGATGAGTCGCCAGTGGTGCGTCATGTTGGCGTTCTACTGGACAAACCAGCTCCATTTTCTACATAGCGTCAGGGTCGTCTAGGGATGCAATAACCCGGGTGAGGCCGCCGCACTTTTCTCAACTCTCTAGGTAAATGGACAACTCTCGTTCGAGCTAATGCGCCAAAGTCATCGAGCAAGTTTGCGCCGCTGATTTCCTTCCCCCTCTACCGGTTTTTGCGCGACCTAAAACCCACGCAGCTTACTGTTTGGCAGGAACATTCCATGAAATCTGGTGAGATGCATCCCGGGGGTTTGGCGCCAGCGATGTTAGGGTCGTTCTCGAGCTCGTCGCGCAATTGCTCAAAGAAGAAACAGAGTCGTTCGTTATCAACGATGAGGCATGCCAGACGCAACGGTTCTTTTCGGGTCCGACAGGCGGTATTGATTCGCCTGACTTTGACGCTGCCTCTGGCCTGCGAGCTCAGCGCTCAATTTGCCCCAGATTTGCGTTGATGACCGATCCATTAATGACAGGGTTTTGTGCGGCAAAAAACAGCGCGTTGGCAATTTCTGCTGGGTCGATCAAACGCCCGTAAGCGCTCATTTGCGCGATTTCGGGCATAACATCGGCAGGTATGTGATCACGTAACATTTCGGTGTCGGTGAAGCCCGGGTTAATACAGGCGGTGTGCACACCGCTGCCTGCTAGGTCCTGACAGCTGGCGCGCATCATGCCGATGGTGGCGTGTTTCGAGGTTACGTAGCTGAAACTGCCGGGCACGGCTTTCTCTCCTAGGGTGGAGCCGACGTAGAGAATGCTTGAACCTGCGTTCATAGTCGGCAATAGGGTTCGATTCAGCACCGCTGGTGCTACGAGGTTTATTTCATAAACACTGCGCAAGTCCGGGGCGCTGACTTCAGCGATGGTATCGTGGGCGAGGCGAGCGGCGTTGTGAACGAGGCAGATGGTCTCGGCATCTTCCATGCTCGCGCGTAAATCGCTCTCGATATTGATGATGAAGTCGGGGTCCGTCAGATCGCAGGTGATGTTGATCACGCCTGCTATATCACAGGTGCGCCGAGACAAGTTGATGACGCTATAGCCTGCCTCGTAAAAGCGCTTTGCCGCAGCATAGCCAATGCCAGAGCTGGCACCGGTGATGGCTAAACAGGGCATATGGCGACCAAGGTTTTCCGCAGCGCGCTAAGCGTCGCAGGCCCAACGTGCGCTGGCCCATTGGCCCTCGCCAGAGGCGCAACGCAGTACCATTTGGTGGATATCCAGCGCCGCAATTTCTTCTCGCTGAAGCAGTGTCTCCAGTAGGTAATGGGCGAGTTCTTCCACGGTAACGTTACGGATGGGCAGAAGGGTGAGGTCTCGGTCTAAAAACGGAATGCGTTCACCGTTAAAAATTACGTAGGTGTAGTGCTCGTCGGATTCGATCGTTAGGTGCGGCGATTGCGTTGGCATGATTACCTGCTCGTCGAGGTCATCGCACATATGTTTCAGTGCTTTCTTCAAAATGTTGTAGTCGAACGTTAAACCGTCGGCGGCGATGGTTGCTTCTGCGTCCAAGGTGACCTGAAAGTTATGCCCATGCAGGTTCTCGCGATCGGTGTCGCTGAACAGCGTGAAGTGCGCGGCAGCAAAGTGCAGATACTCTTTGCTGATTTCTATCGTCGTGGTTTGCATTCGGGCAGCCTATCACTCGTGGTGGTCAAAACCCTGTGAAGACGCCGGGGCTTTATTGGCAGATGCGTTGGCTTGTGCAGTGACGGCGACTCCGCCACAGACTGGTCAGCCCGATGCAAGCTCGTGTAGCCTTCCCTGCCTGAGCGCAATTTGAGGAGGGCAAATGAGCGATCTACTTTATGAGGTCACCGACCATGTTGGCGTGGTTACCTTGAATCGACCGGAAGCCATGAACTCGCTGACCTATCAGCTGTACGCCGATCTGGAAGATACTGTGCGCAGCAGCGAGGCCAGAGTCCTCATAATTACCGGCAATGGGCGTGCATTCTGCGCTGGCGACGACATGAAACAAATCCTCGGCAGCAGTGAACCGGCCCCGGCGGAGTTTAGAGATCGAGCGAAAAAAACCGGTGGGCTGACACCTGCGGCAGACGCCCTACTGCATACTGATATTCCTGTGATCGCAGCCGTCAACGGCCCCGCGGTTGGCTGGGGTATGGAGCTTGCGCTGATGGCAGACATTCGTGTGGCGTCCGAGCGAGCTAAATTCGGTGAGCTATTTGTGGTTCGTGGGCTGTGCTGCGATGCTCCGGGCTTGGGTCGATTGGCGCAGTTGGTTGGCAGAGAAACGGCTGCAGAATTGCTGTTTACCGGTGAGGTGATCGACGCGCACCAGGCTAAAACGCTTGGTCTGGTCGGCCGCACGGTCGCCCACGACGCCTTGTTGCCCACCGCTATGGAGATTGCACACAAGATTGCCCGTAATCCGCCCTTGGCGGTGCAAGCACTGAAGGCTGGCCTGCGCCGCACCACGGAACCAGACTGGCGCGACACCGGTCGGTGGGCCATAGAACAAATCACGCGCCTGCGGGGCACAGAAGATTCTAGGGAGGGCGTGGCGGCATTTTTGGAAAAGCGCGAACCGGTGTATCGGGGTCGGTGAAACCAAGGTCGGTGAAACCAAGGTTGGCAAAACTAGGCTCGCTATCTTGCGCCGATTTAGCACCTCGGCTGATACTACTTGGCCGAGATAGCCAGCAACATAGGCCCTATAAATCGGTGACAGGAGTACCCCATGCGTTACGACCTAACCCCAGAACAAACAGCGTTCAAAGACGAAGTCGAAAGCTTCTTGCGCGAACATTTGCCGGTAGAGGTTGCTGCCAAGGTCAAACGCGGCGCTGGTGTCAGTAAGGAAGAACTAACCCACTGGACGCGCACCCTGAATGCCAAGGGTTGGGCGGCCCCCGCTTGGCCGGTAGAACATGGCGGTACCGGCTGGAACTTAGTGCAGCGACATATTTTTGACGTGGCCTGTCGCGCTGCGCATGCACCAGCTCTGTCCGGGTTTGGTTTCAACATGGTCGGGCCGGCCATCATCAAGTTTGGCACGCAGCAGCAGCATGCGCAGTTTTTACCAAAAATTCTGAACGCCGATTTGTGGTTTTGTCAGGGTTACTCCGAACCTCAGGCCGGCTCGGATTTGGCCAGCGTGCGCACCCGCGCGGACAAAGACGGCGATGAATATGTGGTTAACGGCTCTAAAATCTGGACTTCTGGCGCCGAACTGGCCGATTGGATTTTCTGTCTCGTGCGCACCAATCACGATGTGCAGCAACAAAAGGGCATCAGTTTTTTGCTGCTGGATATCACTAGCCCTGGGGTCGAGGTAAAGCCGCTTTACGCCTTCAACGGCAAACGCCTGTGGAATCAGGTGTTCTTTGAAAGTGTCCGTGTGCCGATTACCCAGCGTCTGGGAGATGAAGATAAAGGCTGGACGGTGGCGAAGAGTTTGCTCGGTGACGAGCGACTGATGGTGTCACGGGTTGCGGAGAATAAGCGCGTTCTCGGTGTGCTCAAAGAGGCGGTGCATCAGCAGGCTCAGCGCGGAGTTGTGCTGCCAGAAGATGTGCAAGACGAAATCAGTGCGCTGGAAATTCGCCTGCAGGCCTTAGAGATGACCAGCCTGCGCATTCTCACTGAAGCCGATGCGGGGTCTCAAATTGGCGCCGAACCCAGCATGCTCAAACTCAAGGGCAGCGAGCTAGTGCAGGCGCAAGATGAGCTATTGTTCCGCATGGTCGATCACTTAGCACTGGCGCAAGATGCCGCCAACACAGGCGAGGCTGCGGTTAATCCTGCTTGGGCAGAGTTTGTGGCTTCCGGACGCTATCACCATCGCGGCTACACCATTGCGGGCGGCTCGTCAGAAGTGCAGCACAATATTATTGCCAAGCAGGTGCTGGGGCTTTAGGCCAACTCTGTCGTCCTTAGGCCAATAGCGCCTTCAGGTCGGCCTCTGGATCGGCCAGCATGGCAGGGTCAGCGCTCTTGCCGACGAGCTGCTTGCACAGCATGAATTCTTTCGGACTATTCACTGCATCAGCCGCAACCACCTTGCCGTCTTTCAAATAAAAGATGGCGAACTGATTGCTGGCCATGTCACCGCGCAGCACTTGCGTATCGCCATCGGCGGAAAACCCCACCATTTGCAGCTTTAACTCGTACTGATCGGACCAAAACCACGGAATGGCGGCGTAGGTTTTGTCATCGCCGAGCATATTCGCGGCACTGACGCGGGCCTGATCCATAGCGTTGGGCACTGACTCCAAGCGCAGCCTGCGATCGAGTAGTGGGTTGGGGTGATTGGTGCAGTCGCCTGCGGCATACACGCTTGGATCCGACGTGCGGCAGTGGTCGTCAACGACAATGCCGTTGTCGCAGACAATGCCCGCAGTTTCTGCCAGTTCGGTGTTGGGAATGATGCCAATGCCAACAATGACGATATCGGCTGGGAAGCGCCTGTCACCGCAGATCACCTCTGCAACTTTGCCATCTCCTGCAAACCCCGTCACACCTGTGCTGGTGTGAATGTTAACCCCGCGCCCTTCGTGCAACTGGTGATAGTAGGCAGACATTTCTGGCGTGGTTACGCGCTGCAGAATGCGTTCTTCCATTTCCAGCACGTGGACATTGAGGCCTAGCTCACGACCAACTGCGGCAACCTCTAAACCGATATAACCACCGCCAACGATGACCAAATTGGCGTTTGGTTGCATGCCGTCACGCATACCATCGACATCGTCCATGGTGCGCAGGTAATGAATACCTGGCAGGTCTGAGCCCTCAATACTTAATTTGCGCGGCCGCGAGCCAGTGCTGATCAGTAGGTGATCGTAGTGCAGTGTCTCGTCAGTGCTCAGCGTGACCGTTTTGGCTGACGTATCAATGGCCGTGGCACGCATACTCAGCTTCATGGCGATCTCGCGGTCAGCATAAAAAGACTCGGCTCGCAGATACACTTTGTCCGCATTTTGATCGCCTTTTAAGTAAGCCTTGGAAAGCGGTGGGCGCTGGTAGGGAATATGCGCTTCATCGCCGACGATGGTGATATCGCCTGTATATTTGGCCTGTCGCAAACTGGCGGCTGCCTGACCGGCCGCGTGGCCAGCCCCGATAATTACGACACCTGACATGCTGTGCTCCTCAAGATGCTAAGAGCGTTCAGTTTACCTTGTCCGATGACCCCACGGCAGCTAACTTTGACTAGAGGGGGAAGCTATGTCTGAACAACACGCAAAAGAACAACAGGAAGCAACATTTCGCAGTCTTACGGAAATGGTGCAGCTTGCACGGAAACATCTAGAGCGAGGCGATTGGGATTACTTGGTCGGTGCGGCCGATACCGAAGCAAGCCTGCGCCGCAACCGTGCGGCAGTGGAGTCTTGGGTGTTTAAGCCGCGCATTTTGAACGACGTCAGTGCGGTGAGCGTAGAATCCGAGTTGCTGGGTAGCGCTATGCGCATACCCGTCGTACTACCACCCATAGGTTCGGTACAGGCGTTTGAGGCCGGAGGCGGCATCAGTGTGGCCAGAGCGGCCAAGGATTTTGGCATTCTGCAAATACTCAGTTCCTCATGTTCGCCAGATTACGAAGCGGTGGCCCAAGGAGTGCCTGGGCCGCGCATCTATCAACTGTATTTAATGGGTGATCGAAGCTGGATGGACGACCACATCGGTCGCGCCTTAGATGCTGGTTATACGGGCTTCTGCCTTACCGCGGACACCCAAGTGTATTCCCGCCGCGAGCGCGACGTGATGAAAAGCTATGTGCCCATGTCGGGCCGTTCTGCATCCGCCGCTGATGGTGATTTTTCTCATCAGGCCAGCATGACCTGGGACACCATTGCGCACATTAAGGACACCCACGATATTCCCTTGATTGTCAAAGGCGTGATGCACGAGGACGATGCCACGCGCTGCGTTGAAGCAGGGGTGGATGTGATTTATGTCTCCAACCACGGTGGGCGCCAGCTTGACCACAGCATGGCCTGCATCGACGCTCTACCTCAAGTCAGTCAGGCCGTTGCGGGCCGGGTACCGGTGGTGGTCGACGGCGGCTTTATGCGCGGGGCTGATGTTGTGAAGGGTCTGTGCTTGGGAGCCGACTTCGTTGGCATGGGGCGTTTCGAGGGACTCGCTATGGCGGCAGGGGGTTATGCTGGACTGATGCGGGGTTTGAAAATTTTGGAGCAAGAAATACGCATCAGCATGGCCTTGCTGGGAGCCCCTGATCTTGCGTCATTGAATCCGTCGCTACTGCAACGCGCCCAGCCCATGGCAGAACCCAGTGTGCTCAGCGCGTTCCCATTAATCGACGACTATTGAGCGAGCGCGTTAGCGGTCTGTGGGCACCGGCATTGGAAAGGGCGTTACGGTGCTGCCGTCTGACGATGTGATCTTTGCCACACCTTCTTTTTCCACTTCGTCGATGCGCACGATGGCATGCATAGGAACGAACGAGCGCTGTACGCCCTCGAACTCATTGCGCAGTTTTTCTTCGCTAGGATCGATCACGAGCTGTGACTTATTACCGAAGGTGTAGTCTTCTATCTCGACAAAGCCATACAGCTCGCTCTGATAAATGTTGCGCGCGTAGACCTCGTAAATCTGGCCTTGGTTTTGGAAAAGCACACGATAAATGTGCGGATTGTCGTCTTTGCTGGCCATAGGGCGTCGTATTTGTCTGCGATGTCGGATAGTTGGGGATAAGACTGGCAATTTCAAGACGGCGCCTGATTCGTCGCGCTGGGCACGCCGCCGCTTCTAGGTATTTATGGGCAATAACGTATACTTGCGCCCTTTTCTTAGGTATCGCGTTTATATCGCATGGCGAAAAAACTGTTTGTCAAAACTCATGGCTGTCAGATGAACGAGTATGACTCGGCGCGCATGCTCGACGTGCTGAAAGACGCGCAGGGCTATGAAATGGCGGCGACAGAAGAAGAAGCCGATGTGCTGCTGCTCAATACCTGCTCGATTCGCGAAAAAGCCCAAGAAAAAGTCTTTCACCAGCTGGGCCGATGGCAGAAGCTGAAACAGTCGCGCCCTGACCTGGTGATCGGTGTCGGTGGCTGTGTTGCCAGCCAAGAGGGCGATGCCATTATGAAGCGCGCCCCGGTAGTGGACATGGTTTTTGGGCCTCAAACCATACACCGACTCCCGGAAATGGTGGCCAAGCGACAGCAGCAGTTGCTGCCAGTTGTCGACATTACCTTTCCCGAAGTGGAGAAATTTGATCGGCTGCCAGAACCTAGTGTCGACGGCCCCGCTGCCTTTGTTTCCATTATGGAAGGCTGCAGCAAATACTGCAGTTTTTGCGTTGTGCCCTATACCCGAGGTGAGGAGGTCAGCCGCTCGGTGGCTTCCGTCATGCAAGAGGTTGAAAGTCTCGCTTCCCGCGGCGTTCGCGAGATTCATCTGCTGGGTCAAAACGTTAACTCATACCTTGGTGACATTGACGGCGATCAGGCAGATTTAGCCGAGCTCATCTACTACGTAGCCGATGTCCCCGGCATAGAGCGGATTCGTTTTACCACCTCCCATCCCATGGACTTCTCCGACAATCTAGTTCAAGCCTATGCGGATATCCCTGCCTTGGTAGACCATCTGCACCTGCCGGTGCAGTCTGGCTCGGATCGTATTTTGGAAGCCATGAAGCGCGGCCACACCGCCGATGATTATCGTGAGCGCATTAAAAAGCTGCGCCAGGTGCGTCCGAATATCAGCCTATCGTCAGATTTTATTGTGGGTTTTCCTGGCGAAATGCAGCAGCAGTTTGACGAGACCATGGCGCTGATAGACGAGATAGGTTTCGATACTTCTTTTAGCTTTATCTACAGCGCGCGCCCCGGCACTCCTGCCGCGGGCTTGGTTGATGACGTGCCTGAGGCAACAAAGAAGGCTTGGCTGCAAATCCTACAAGCACGCATCCGTGCCCAGGCGGACGCCATTTCCCAAAGCATGGTGGGCAGTAAACAACGCGTGCTGGTGATGAGCGAGGCTCGTAAGGGTGACAGCCAGTTGGCAGCGCGGACAGAGAATAACCGTGTGGTGAACTTTGATGGCCCGCAAACGCTGATTGGCGACTTTGCTGATGTGCAGATCACCGAAGCACTCCCCAATTCGCTGCGTGGGCGGATGCTCGCGTAGTCACAAAATCGACGCATTCAGGCGTTATCTAAGCAGATAACTTCTAGTAGTCTTGAACTCAGACAATTTCATTGGTGACCTTTGCAAAACACTTCAGACGCCACGGCAACCTTGGCAAAGAAAATTTCTCTCGAACCGAATGATCCCAGACGACTGGCCGCCTTGGTCGGGCCCGTCGATCAAAACATCAAGCACTTAGAAAAACGGCTTGGCGTGAGCATTCGCAGCCGCGGTAACGAGTTTCAGCTAAGCGGTATACCCAATGCCGTGCAGGCAGCAGAAGCGTTATTGCATCAGCTGTATCGTGAGACCGTCGACAAAGACGCCATTGAGCCGGATTTTTTGCATCTGTTTTTGCAGCAAGCAGGGCTGGACGATCTGGTCGCCCGGACCGAGTCCGCTGATGAACAGGGACCGCCGGTGGTGATGATGAGTGATGCTGACCGCAGTGCAGAGGCAAATTCAGAGGCCTCCGCGGATGCATCGGCAGGCAGCGGTGAGTTAGTCATTCGCACCCCCAAAAAATCCATCAAGCCACGTGGCGGCAACCAGCTCAGTTACTGCCGCGCCATCCGTAAAAACGATATTAACTTTGGTATCGGTCCCGCCGGTACCGGCAAAACGTATTTGGCCGTCGCCTGCGCGGTGGAAGCGCTAGAGTCCCAGCAGGTGTCGCGCATTTTGCTGGTGCGGCCAGCGGTAGAGGCGGG
>PYIJ01266297.1_pt1 | contig 11270 bp, 10 predicted proteins | sample 3578051 | NCBI WGS metagenome assembly PYIJ01 (sample SAMN08408021, study PRJNA431606) | Marine metagenome isolate SA_KN192-05_S13_5m, whole genome shotgun... | biome: marine; feature: oceanic pelagic zone; material: water; isolation source: surface water sample, 0.2-0.8 um fraction ... | reverse complement strand
TGAAAATTGTGGGATTAAGAATATGAAACTACTTAGTAAAATGGAATGGCTTGAATTTTTTAATGCCGCTGGCTTTAATTCAACTAATTCATGGCACTTTGGAAAAAAAGATGGCTGGGCTGGAACACTTATTATAACTGGATTAAAATAAACTATATTTTATTATATCTACCTGGAGCCAATCGTTTACTGAAAAATGGAAATAATGAATGAGGTACTATTTTAAGTAAAAAAACAATCAGTTTAAAAGTCTTACTAGGGACGCATACTTTTTTACCCTTTAATGTGGCATTGACTGCTTCTTTAGCAACACTATATGCAGTTTTTTTCATAAAAGAGGGTACCCGATCCATTTCTTCTTGCACCCCACTTGCTTTATGAAAATTAGTCACTGTATATCCTGGACAAACTGCTGTAGAAGTTATTCCTATATCATTGTAATTTATATTTATACCTTCGCTAAAACGATTTACGAAAGTCTTGACTGGTCCATATAAGGTTTGAATAGTAGATGGTGGAGCATAGGCAGCAACAGAAGAAATCATCATAATTTTTCCTTCTCTAGCCTTAAGCATATCCCTAATAAATAATTTAGTTAATGCAATTACAGCTAATGCCAATACTCTAATAAATTTTTCTTCCTCTTCCATTGATGTTTGATCAAATGGGGTAGGTATGGCATAACCTGCATTATTAATTAGCAAATTAATTTTACGTTCTTTTTTTTGACAATAATTATAAATTGCTTCGGGCGCCAATGGATCATGTAAATCGGCAACTACAACTTCAACTGATGCCTCTGCTTCATGTGACAGCATCTCTGCGGCATTTTCTAATTTCTTTTTATTTCTAGCTGTTATAACAAGATCAAATCCCTTTTTAGCAAGACATTTTGCTATCTCAAATCCGATACCTGAGGATGCTCCGGTAATTAAGGCTGTTTTTTTATTCAAGCTTTGATTTTACAATAAAATTAAATTAATAATTCATTTATTAAATTTTAAGAATGACATAAAGTTTTTTTGAAGTTTTATTACATTGTTGTTTTTTTATAAATAATTATTTGGAGATAAAATTTTATTATGAAACTTTTATATTTTGCACTTTTAAGTTTATGGGTTCATAGTTTTGTTAGCGGCCAAGTCCTTTATAAAGAATTTTACTTTGAAATGCCTATTGATAAAGCTAAAGAAGTTCTTCAAAAGAACTCAAAAACGCTTAAAAATATTTCTTTTGGAAAAGGTACATCTTACGCATTTAGAAAAAGATCGCTAGTTGATCACGAAGGAAGTCTTACCGAAATTTATATTTGGAGTAAAAAAAACCTTGATCTTGACCAGGCTACCAACTACTTGAAAAAAACACGTGATTACTTTGAATCAAATAACTACAAAACAGTTTATGCTCAAAAAAATTGGTCAAACCCTGATTTAGTCAAGAAAAATCTTCCTTGTATCCGCTTTACTGATCAAGAAAGGTCTGTAGTAATAGAAATGGATCCACGTGGCCAGGGTAGTGTGTATAATGTATTTATAACATTTTATAATTATGACTGGTTTTTAAGAAAAGCTAAAGGAGAGGAATAAATCATAAATCTATATTTACCCCTAGACCCACAAGTTCCCTAACCTGCAGTTTACCTATTAAATCATCATCATATAATAGATGTAATATAAAATTACCAGATATTTTGTTATTTACTTTAAATCGAATATTTGAATTCCAATCAAAATCTACATTTTGAATTTTTTCTATATAATTTACATAGATACTGAACTTATTTTCCCATGTTATATTTTCCATTATTTCTTTTTTAAAGTAGCCTGAAATTAAAGCTCCAAAAAAGAATTTAGAACCCTTATTAAAATCAACTCCAAAGTATTTTTCATCAGAATCGATTTCACCTGTAAATGATTTAGAAACAAATATTACACGGCCAGTGACTGGCGACAAATTCAGCCAAAAATTTTGACTTTTTTTATAATAAAATCCTAAACCTCCCTGAAAAATTGCTGGAGAAAAAAATTGAGAAACTTTTTCTTGATTGCTTTGTTGATCAAACAGAGTAAATCCAGGGAATAGTTGAGTTTTAAAATTTAAAAATCCTGAATAATTCCAATATTCATTCATTTGCTTCCCTACAACTGAGTTTATTTCTATTCTATCATCTGCTTTTCTAAAAAAATTACTCCCTGAAACATAAGTTGCTCCAATCGAAAGAAGGAAATTAGTGTCCCAAACAAATCCATTCCGATCAGAATAGTTGAAGTTATAATCCAATCCATATAATAAAGTTAATGCACTTAAACCACCTGAAATCCAATTTGAAAAATAAGCTTGATTAAAATTTAACCTTGTATTTCCATAGAATTTCATCCTCTTTCCTCCCATTTCAGATTGAATCACAGCGTCAAAAGGGAGTAATTCTTCATTTTCATCATTTTGAGCATTAACTAATGAAGAATAAATAACAAAAATACAAATGGTAAGGAAGTGAAATTTATAGTACAATAATTTAGAAAAATGTTTCATCCCAAACTGTTTTATAGACACTTCCTTTATTTGGACTAAATTTATAAAAATTAAAGTGATAAATCTTATATTGATTTGAATATGGATAAAATCTTTTCTGTTCTTTTTAGTCTCTTTATTTGTTATTTTAATAATCTAAATGCACAAAATAGGTCCTTCAGTAAGTTTTTGGCCTCAGATAGTTTGATTCATCTAGGTATCCAAAAAAAAGCATTTCCTGGAGCCCAAATCTTGTTCTTTTCAAAAGATAGCATCAGATTTCATAAATCATATGGTTTTCACACTTATGATTCAATCATTAATGTTAAAAATACTGACTTATATGATCTTGCCTCTGTAACAAAAGTTCTTGCGGGCACTTTGGCATTTATGAAACTCTATGAACTATACTCTATTGATTTAAATGAAAAAGTTGCTAATTATTTACCTGCTTTTAAAAGAAGCAACAAAAAAAAATCAAGTTTCAAAGAAGTTTTAAGTCACAGTTCAGGATGGATTCCATACATCGCACATCAAAATTTGGTTAGAAAAAAAAATAGTGAATTTAAAAGAAGAACGCTTAAATCAATAAAATCTAAAAGATATCCTACTCAAATAAGTGATTCCCTATTTTTATTTAAAAGATACCCTAATAAGATAATTCGTCGTATCCGGAAAACTAAAATAAGTGAAGTAGGAAATTATAAATATTCCGGACTTTGGTTTTTTCTAATTCCTCAATTAACCAAACAATTAAGCGGTATTTCATTTGAAAACTTTTTAAAAATGCATTTTTATGACCAATTAGAACTTGATAGACTTACTTTTTTACCCTCAAAAAAATATCCTAAAGTGCAAATAGTTCCAACAGAGTATGACCCTCAATTTAGAAAACAACTTGTTCAGGGATGGGTTCACGATGAAGCAGCTGCGCTTATGGGAGGAATTTCAGGAAATGCTGGCTTATTTTCGAATGCTGCCTCTATTGCACCTATTTTAGAATTGCTTCTTAAAAATGGAACGTATAACGGAAGAGTCTATTTAAAAGCAGAGACCGTTAAGCTTTTTACCAGTAGAGTCTATCCAAATGGAAACAATCGAAGAGGTCTTGGGTTTGACAAACCCAGTTTAGCTGAAGATCATGATAGCTATCCTTCAGCTCTTGTTTCTAAGTCAAGTTATGGACATACAGGATTTACTGGGACTTTAATTTGGATTGATCCCGAAAAGGATGGCTTTTTAATTTTTTTAAGTAATCGAGTATACCCCTCAAGATCCCAACTTGGTATTTATAAAATGAATATTAGAGAAAAACTTCTAGACAATGTGTTTCAAAATTAAATTACTTTTAGTTTGGGTTTTGTTCCATCATTTTTCTAACGCACAACTCCCTGCAGGATTTACTGTACTAAAGAATCAAATTCCCGGTTTAGAAGTGGAGCTAAGATATGCGACGTCAAAAAATTTTATGGGCCGTCAAGTAAAAGCATACCATAGTGATGTTGCAATAGGTTCGATAGCGCTGGCCAAACAATTAAAAAAGGCGCAAGCTGAATTAAAGCCTATGGGTTTTGGAATTAAAATTTTTGATGCTTACCGTCCTCAAACTGCGGTAAACGATTTTATAAAATGGTCCGAAATACCAAACGATACTATCTCAAAAAAAGAATATTATCCAGATTTAAAAAAAAATACACTTTTTGATTTAGGCTTTATTGCAAAAAAAAGTGGCCATAGTAGGGGAAGTACTGTGGACCTTACATTGATTTATTTGGGTGAAGAAAAAAAAGGAGAAGAGCTTGACATGGGGAGTTCCTGGGATTTTTTTGGAGATATTTCTAATTATGACTCTCAAAAAATAAATGAAATACAAAAATTAAATAGAAAGTTACTTCGAGATGTAATGATTTCAAATGGATTTATACCTTATGAAAAAGAATGGTGGCATTTTACATTGATTAATGAACCTTTCCCAAATACTTACTTTGATTTTTCAATAATTACTCCCTAAACTAAAAAAGAAAGTTTAATTTATTTAAGACCAGGGTCATATGCATTTTAATTTTTATTTTTTTGAAGCAGATGTATGATCTGAAATTATATACCATTGATTATTATTTCTAATCCAATTAAGAGTAAAATATCCCTGTGCATCTCCTATTGTTCTTTTTAAAAAATATTTCCCTTGCAATTGAATAACATTGGGACTCAAGCCAATTATGTTCAATACATCAAACTTTAACTTTCCCATTTTTTGACGATCAGAATATGTTTTTTTGTAACGATTTCTAGTTTCCTCCCATCCATAAATTGGTCCTGAAGCTCCCGAAAAAACAAGCTTATCTGATTTTAAATATCCCTGCATAAATGCATCTATATCGCCTCTATTCCAATCGTCTTGCTGCTTAGAAAGAATATTAATAATTACTAATGAATCCTTTTGAGAAACCTGCTTTTGTGAAAAAAGTACTGTCGTAATTAAGAATAAACCACTAATAAATAAAATCCTCACTAGGGCAATTTAAGTGTTGGATAATTGATATTTAATTGCTCAAGATATGAGTCATATTTAGTTTCATCGTAATAGAATTTTTCTAAATCTGCCCTGAATTCGTCCTGAATTGCTTTATTTAAATGAATGGGTGGTGGGGCATCATCTGGTATAAGTTGAACGTATTTTCCATTTTTTTTCTGTACGTTTTCGAAATAATCTTTTGCTTCTGCCAATAACGAAGGCTGGGTTAGAAATTCGATGACAGTAGCTGCAACAACTTTGGCTCCAGCAGTTCCCCCTTTATGGGCAATAGGCGTGGCCATTGTAATCGAATTTGACCAGTGATGCCCCTGAAGACCTGGCATATTTGATGGAAAACGTAATGTAACTGTGGGACACTTCCATGAAACCTCACCAATATCATCTGACCCACCACTTTTTGGCTCTTTTCTTGGCTTACCTAATTCTGCAAGTTCTGTCGAAAGGCCAGTTGTTATTTTAGAATTGACCTCTTTTTGAACAGCTATGGCAAGTGCTTGATCTTTCTCTGACCACTCAGGAAGTCCGACAATTTTAATATTTTCATACATTGTCTCAGCTATAACCTTGTTGAAATGTCTTGGTGAAGCTGCTCCAAGAATTCTTGATGTTACTTTAGTATCTGTCATAAGAGCTGCTCCTTTCGCTATGTTATTCGCATCATTATACATATCCAAAATACCTTCTGATGTTATATCCCTTAAAAAATACCAAATTGAGGCCTTAGAAGGAACTACATTAGGCTGATCACCAGCATCAGTGAAGATAGAGTGAGACCGATTTAGAGGATGTAAGTGCTCTCTTTTATAATTCCATCCAACATTCATTAACTCCGCAGCATCTAGGGCGCTTTTGCCTCTCCAAGGTGAACTCCCTGAATGCGCAGATACTCCCTCAAACATATACTCGACTGAAATAAGACCTGTCCCTGTAGCATCACCCCAAGAAACAGCCATATTACTACTTACGTGAGTAAAAATACACATATCAACATCATCAAAATAACCATCTTTTACAAACCAAGCTTTAGCAGCCAACTGCTCTTCAGCTATTCCTGGCCATACAACTAGTGTTCCACCTAGGTTATTTTCCTTCATCAACTCTTGAATGACCATAGCGGAAGTAATTATGACAGGAAGCCCTGAATTATGTCCTTCTCCATGACCAGGTGCACCCTCTACCATAGGCTTATGGTATGCTACCCCAGGATATTGTGAGGCTTTTGGAATGCCATCTACGTCACTTCCTAGTGCGATTACCGGACCTTCCCCAAACTTCCATTTAGCCATCCACGCGGTTGGAATGCCAGAAATTCCATATTCAATTTCGAAACCTGCTGATTCTAAAATTCCTGTTAGATATTTTGATGTCTCATACTCTTGGTGACCCAATTCGGCAAAGCTAAATACCTTATCTATCATAACTTGAGTTTTTTTATGATGACTTTGAGCCATATCAATAGCAGCTGTTTTGAGTTTTTGTATTTGTCTTTTTGAATACTTTTGTTGAGCTTGAATTGCTGTAATTTGAATTACAAAAACGAATAACAAGACTTTGAGCAAAAAAGAGAATTTGTGTAACATAGAAATTATATTTTTACCTAAAATACAAATAATTTGAATTACCTCTATTTATCGAAAAAAAGACCCATTTCTAAACTTGTTCTTTATCTCATAATATTTTTGTTTTGTTTTTGTAAAAAAAATCCTTTAACTGCTGAGTCTTTAATAGAAAAAAGTATTCAGGCCCATGGTGGGTTAAATTTGGTAAAACAATTTAAATCTATCCAATATAATAAATCAACTAAATTATATTCTAAAAATGGTGAATTGGAAAATCATCTTATCCAGAAAATAAATCATCAATGGGACCCTTTTTTAACTTCAATTGAGTGGAAGAATTCAGAGGGATATCTTAATGCTAAAAAAAAAGATGGAAAAGTTTCTTTGAAACTCAATAATATGTTAATTAAAGACTCTTTAAAAATAATTCGAGCTGAATCAAATCTGGATGCAGCCTTTTATGTTTTTTGGCAACCATTTCAGCTTCTTGAGCCAGCTGCAAATAAGGTTTTATTGGGTAGTCAAAAAATTATGGATTCTATTGACGTAATAGAAATGCAGGTTTCTTACTCAGATGAAATTGGAGCGGATCAGTGGCATTACTTTTTTGATCAAAAAAATTTCAAGATTAGGGGAGTAAAAGTAAAACACGAAGGTCGAATTAGTCTTATTATTAATGAGCAATACGAAACTAAAACGGGTTTGTCATTAAATAAGTCAAGAAAGAGTTATTTTTTAGATTCTGCAGGAAAAGTAAAATATCTTAGAGCAGCTTATGAATATGAAATTTTATCATTCAACTACAAGAAATGATATCGCTTAAAAGCTTCGATTGCTGCATAATCTGATAAGCCCATATCATTATATTTTTTTGCCGTAGCTGCATTTCTATCTTCCGCACGTATCCAAAATTCTCTTTTATCGTCCCCCTGAAACATGACTCCATCTTTTTGAGATTGATGATAAAAAATAGCTTTTCTTTTTCTAAGAACTTGATCAGGACTCATTGGAACTGCCATTTCAATTTCATGTATTTCCCATTCATGCCATGCACCTCTGTATAACCACATCCAGCAATCTTTCATATAAGACTTTGTTTTTAATTTTTCTAAGGCTGCAAAAATTATTTCGAGACAAACTCTATGTGTGCCATGTGGATCAGCTAAATCTCCGGCTGCAAAAATTTGGTGCGGTTTTAATTTATCGATAAGGGCTATTGTGAAATCTATGTCTTTATGGGTTACAGGATTTTTATCAATTAATCCTGTTTCATAAAAGGGTAATTTCATGAAATGAACTTGATGATCTGGTACCCCTAAATAGCGTGTTGCTCCTAAAGACTCTCTTTTTCTAATACTCCCCTTTAAATCACTAATCCCTTCTGGAGTAGGATGATTAGGATTAATATTTTCAAATTCCTGATTTAATTTTTCTATTGACTTATTTTGATCTGATTTAACTATATCTTGAGTTACTTCTAAAAATCGTTTTGCGTCTTGATCTGAAACCGCAATATTTCCAGAAGTTTGATATGCGACATGAACTTCATGACCCTGAGAAACTAGACGGTCAAAAGTACCTCCCATTGAAATTACATCATCATCAGGATGAGGACTAAAAATAATTACTCTTTTCTTCTCTGGAAGAGCACGCTCTGGACGATATTTATCGTCTGCCTTGGGTTTACCACCGGGCCATCCCGTAATGGAACGTTGTAAATTATTAAACATCTCAATATTTAAATCATAGGAGGGGCCATGTAAAGCTAAAAGGTCAGACATTCCATGCAGATTGTAGTCTTCATCAGTTAGTTTTAAAATAGATTTTCCAGTTATACTGCAGAGCAACGTAATTGCTTTAAATCGTTGGGCCTCATTCCATTCACAATGTCCCACCAGCCAAGGTGTTTTTATCCTTGATAATTCACAAGCTGCTTCATTATCCAAGACCAAAGTTGTGTTTTTATGTAGCTGGAGGTAAGTAGTTGGTATCATGGGAGAAATAGTCCCCTCAATTGCTTTGTTGATAATCTTAGCTTTGCTGGTTCCCCATGCCATAAGAATTATGCGTTTTGCAGATAAAATAGTTTTAACCCCCATGGTAATTGCTTTCCGAGGAACATTATCTATACCTTGAAAAGAGTTAGCTGCATCATACCGTGTTAAATGATCTAGAGTGATGGTTCGGGTTTTAGAATTCCTATGTGAACCAGGTTCATTAAATCCAATATGTCCTGTTCTACCAATTCCAAGAATTTGTATATCAATTCCACCAGCTGCTTCAACTTTTTGTTCGTAATCAATACAAAATTTTCTTAACTCATCAAATGGAGATTCTCCGTTGGGAATATGTATATTTTTGGGGATTATATCAACATGGTTGAACAAGTGAGTATGCATGAAATAATGATAACTCTGTATATCTTCTTTTGAAATTGGATAATACTCATCTAAATTAAAGCTAATTACATTTTTAAAACTTAAAGCTTCCTCCTTGTGAAGACGAACTAACTCTCTGTAGACACTTATTGGACTTGATCCAGTTGCAAGCCCCAAAACACACATTTCATTATTTTTTTGCTTTTCCTCTATAAGTTTGGCAATTGTATGAGCTATAAATTTGGAGCCCTCAATTGAACTATTAAATATTACATTATGAAGCTTTTCATATCTCGTATCTTCAAAACTTCCTGGAGCTTTATATTCCAAGCACTGAGTATTCAATAATTTCATATGAAATAGTGTGAATTTCAAAATTAAGATATCTAATTAAAAGTTAGATTCTTTTTTTAGTGTTTTTTGAATTAAAGTAAATTCCTATTTTAGCAAAAAAATAAAATTGTGAAAAAAAGTATTTTACTTTTTCTTCTTTTTCATATTGGTGCAGGGATAATTTCACCAACTATTGATATTTTAAATGATAATTCAATTGAAGAATCAATTGCTTATATAAATTCTGATAGAGAGATTGAAACTGAAGAGGAAGAGCTTGATAAAAATGTAGAATTCTTTTACTACTCTGAAAAAGGTTCTTCAAAAGTAAATATTTCACTTTCAACTTTTTGGAGGCAAGATCTATATCAAGATGTTTTTTTAAATAGGCTTGTTACCCCTCCCAAAACAAACATCTAGTTTACCTCGATTACATTCTATATTTTTAATAACCTTCCATTAAGGGAGATAAAACTTTATTTAATTGAAAAATCTATTTAAACACATTAAAGGTGACGTTCTTGGTGGTCTAACTGCAGGAATTGTTGCACTACCATTAGCTTTAGCTTTTGGTGTAAGTTCTGGTTTGGGTCCTAGTGCAGGACTCTATGGAGCTATTTTCTTGAGCTTTTTTGCAGCTCTATTTGGTGGTACGGATACTCAAATATCAGGTCCGACTGCACCTATGACTGCTGTTAGTATGGTTGTTATTGCAACAATAATTGGTGTTCATAACGGATCTGTTGAGAAAGCTTTGCCTTATATCTTAGCTGTCTTTCTCCTTAGTGGTATTTTCCAAATTGGTCTTGGACTTCTTGGCCTAGGAAAGTATATTAAATATATCCCCTACCCGGTTGTTTCTGGTTTTATGACTGCTATAGGTGTAATTATTTTAATCACTCAAATTTTACCAGTAATTGGATATGATGCTAAAAAAGATAATGAGCTTGTAGAATCATTTAAGCCCATGGCTGAAGAACGCCTTTTAGAAAAAATTCTTGCTGATGAGAAAAAAGATGGTCTTCTTGTTATAGAAAATTTTGAACAAACAATTACACGAGCAAATAAAATAGCTAAATACGAAGTTGTTGAAGAAGCCGAAAATATAGCAAAAAATAATTCTTCTGGTGTTATAGGAACGATTAAAACAATCCCTAGAGCTGTTAGTTTTATTAATTGGATAGAGGTTCTTTTAGCGTCTATAACTATATTTATTATTTATGGTTTTAAAAGAATAACTACAGCTGTTCCAAGCACTTTAGTTGCCTTAATAGTTGTTTCTGGTGTTTCAATTGGATTTGGAGTAGACTACATATCAATTCAGAAAATACCAGATGGTTTTCCAAAAATACAATGGACTCTATTTACAGATTTTAATTTTTTAGAGGTTCTACCATATATATTTACAGCACTAACACTTTCGCTTTTAGGAGCAATTGACTCATTACTGACCTCTGTTGTTGCAGATAATTTAACTAAAACCAAACATCTTCCAAATAAAGAGCTCATTGGACAAGGAATTGGTAATTCAATCGGTGCTATTTTTGGTGGTCTCCCTGGAGCAGGAGCAACAATTAGAACAGTTGTTAATATTCAATCTGGAGGTAAAACAAGATTATCAGGTATGATAGCTGGTATAGTTTTACTTCTTATTCTTTTGGTTTTAAGCCCATTAGCTTCTAAGATCCCTGCTGCAGTTTTAGCTGGAATCTTAGTTACCGTAGGAATTGGAGTTATGGACTATAAAGGATTGAATGTAATTTCAAAAATTCCAAGAACTGAAATTATTATCATGGTTGTTGTTCTTTCATTATCTGTACTTTGGAATTTAGTCTACGCTGTAGGCATAGGTCTATTACTTGCGTGTTTATTTTTTATGAAGAAAATGGGTGACATATCAAAAGATAATTCAAAAATAGGGCTAATCTCGAATGAAAAAGGTTTTGATGAAAT
>PYIJ01083577.1_pt1 | contig 11288 bp, 15 predicted proteins | sample 3578051 | NCBI WGS metagenome assembly PYIJ01 (sample SAMN08408021, study PRJNA431606) | Marine metagenome isolate SA_KN192-05_S13_5m, whole genome shotgun... | biome: marine; feature: oceanic pelagic zone; material: water; isolation source: surface water sample, 0.2-0.8 um fraction ... | reverse complement strand
GTGGTAAAGACCAAAACTTATCAGTCCTATCGAAAGAACTAATGTCCAAGGTATAATAGTACTCGAGAACGAGTAGAATTTTTTTGGTGATATATTTTCAAGTAATTTTCTTATCATAACAATAATTTTTCATTATAATAACACAAATGAAATATAAAAGATGACGGATAAATTAAGAAAAAAACTTAAATCATATGAATCTAAGCTTACCACATGGAATAGGGGGAAATTCGGAAAATATAAAATCCTCAAAAAAATGAATAAACAGGCTTATCGTGATTCTATTATGAAGTCTGAAGCAAACGAGTAATTACTTTCTCCCAAAAAGAAGAATCTCCAGAAAAAGCAAAAAATTCTTTATTAAGATATTGCTTATTTTTGTTGTAAGATAATCTAGATAAATTACTAGATACAACTTTACCACCTGATTCCTCTAGAATACATTGTCCTGCTGCAGTATCCCACTCATATGTTGGTCCAAATCGTGGATAGAAGCTACCCATGCCTTTTGCTATGTAAGCAAATTTTACTGCACTTGATATTTTTTCAATTTCCACATTAGGTATAAGTTCACTAATAATGTCTAATTTTTTTTGATTCATAGCGGAACTGGTTAAGACCGTTCTAGTGGCTGAGTTTTCTACTTTTAGTCTATGTGACTCATCACTGTGTATATAATAAGCTCCTAGCCCATTAATACCGTAAAAAAACTCATTCCTTGAAGGAATGAAAATTGCGCCAAAGATTGGGTAGTTATCGCAAATAAAAGCAATATTCACACAGTAATTCTCTCCTTTGTTAATATAATTTCTTGTACCATCAAGTGGATCAACTATCCAAAAATTATTAAATATAATATCTTCCTCGAAACCCTCCTCGGACACTATCGGAATAGAAGCATCAAGCTCTTGAAGCCCTTGAACTATCATTTCATGTGACATTATATCGACTTCAGTTAGTGGTGTGTTGTCAGTTTTAGACTGTATCTGTAGTGATTTATTTTGAAACTCTATTTGCATAGAACCAGCCTTAGCGCATATTTCCTTGATACGCTCTATATTGTTTAGAAAAAAAGATTTGTCAGAGACCATCTGAAAATTCCTTAAATATATAAATTGATGACAGGACTCTTGAATCTATATTTTTTTCTTTTGACAAGAAGCTACCTAGCTCACTTATCTTACATCTAACAACTTCAAGTGGCTCCGGTTCGTCTCCATCAAGCATTGATTCTGAAAGTGATCTTGCTACTACAATATTTGTCTTATGATTTACATAACCAGGCGCAAGATCTAATAAATACAAAAATTTGATGTCATCTGACTTATAACCTATCTCCTCTTGCATCTCCCTATTTGCCGCATCAATAACACTCTCACCATCATCAATTTTACCTTTAGGTAACGTTAACGAGTAATCATCAATAGCCGCAGCATACTCTCTAATGAATATAATTTCATCATCTATGATAGGAATAACCATGACTGCTCCATGGCCTGTCCCACAAATGACCTCATAATCTCGAACTTGGTTATTATCAAATTTGATATTTAATTTATCAATTCTGAAAAGATCTGTTCGTGATATTATTTTTCTATTTTTTATTTTTGGCATGAGTATAGGATGTCTGATTGTATAAATGATGATACAGTATATGTGATGGATTTAAAAGGACTGGAAAATATACTAATTGATATGGATGGTGTACTACTTGATACTGTTTATGATAACTTTTTCTGGCAGAAGCACATACCCCTAAAATATGCAGAATTAAACGAAATAAGTGAAGACCAGGCTATTAAGATAACGCATACACTCTTTAATTATAAGAGAGGTTGCAAAGATTGGTATGATCTTGATTACTGGTCTAATATGCTTAATATTGACATAGAACAAGAAAAACTCTCATCTGATATGATAGATAGGATAAAACTTAAAGATGGTGCTATAGAATTTTTGGAAAACTATCATAAAAATAAGAATTTATTTCTAGTTACAAATGCGCATCGAAAAACTTTAAATATTAAAATGAAAAAAATTCCATTAACAAAGTATTTTAAAATGGTTATTTGCTCTCATGAATTAAAGTACATAAAAGAAGAAATTTCATTTTGGTTCATACTAAGGAATAAGCTTGGTATCGATTACGAAAAATCTTTGCTTATTGAGGATACTATAGATAATGTTAAATCTGCGTATCACGCAGGACTCAAGTCGATAATAATAGGGGATTTTAGACCAGATTTTAAAAATACACCTTCTTTTAAAGATCTATCGTCGTTTTCTTCTAGCTTGAAATAAATTAATACTCTCATTTGTGAAGTCTTTAGGGAAAATCTCATCAACATAAATTACACCTGACTTATTTCTATAAATAATTAACCTATGTACCATGTCACGATCAATGCTATAAAATATATCTGATTTCTTGAATCTTTTTGCATTTAATAAATACGAACCAAGAGATTTCGAGCCTAGTATTTTTATATATCTCTCTCTACCTTTGATTGACCTGATAGGAAAAAATGATTCGGCATAGATATTTTTAAAATTTTTTGCTTCTAATCTGACACTTCTATAAATACCAATCTCACTTACATACATACGATTATGTAAATGACCAAGTTTCTTTGAATGCACCAAGCATTGTTCTTTTAAGGTAACCCTGAAACTATTATCCTTTTTCTTGCTTAGTCTTTTTGTCAATGATTCATTATCAATCACTGCAACTTTTGTAGAATGATTTAAAGATGATAATTTTTTCTCTCTTAACCAATTCTCTAAATATATATACTTCATATTATAATTTTAGATTCTCTTCTTCATCATCACGCCACCGTTTCAACAATTTAGCTCTAGTTGTATCTGATAAGTTAGATATATTACTCTGCAGGTTTTTTATTATATCAGCGTTTGCAATAAAGTCTTGTAAAGTTGCTAGTTTAAAATTATTTAGATGACCAGATTGCCTACTACCAAAATAATCACCAGAACCTCTAATTAACAAATCCTCTTCTGCTAATTTAAAACCATCGTAGTGTGACACTAACGAGTTTAATCTTCTATCCGCATCCTCGTTGAGATTATTTGAGTGTGCTAGATAACAATAGCCTTGACTTGACGATCTTCCGACCCTACCTCTGATCTGATGTAGTTGTGATAGGCCAAATCTATTGGAGTCTTCTACTACAATACATGTCGCATTAGGAATGTCCACTCCTACCTCAATCACAGTAGTACATACTAATATATCTATCTTTCCGTCTCTAAATTTTTTTATGGTGTTCGCCTGCGTTTTATCGTCCAATTGACCGTGGAGAACGGATATTTTGGAGCCTATAAAGACTTTGGAAATAATGTCGTGAGTACTATAAATAGACTCTAATTCAGACGATTCACTTATATTAATCGAAGGGCAAACCCAAAAAACTTGCTCTCCAATATCGAGACGTTGATTGATTTTGAAGTACATTTTATCACGACTATTTGGGCATACTCGTTCTGTGATAATATGTTTCCTACCTCTTGGCATATCTTTAATAGTAGTATAATCCAGACCTTGATATAAAACTAAAGCCAACGATCTAGGTATAGGGGTCGCAGACATATAAAGTATATGTGGTGAGTTACTAGATGGATCTCTGTTATCTACAAAAGAGGAACGTTGATTTATTCCAAATTTATGTTGCTCATCAATTATACATAGGCCAAGTTGTTTAAATAAAACAGAAGGATTAAGAAGTGAGTGCGTACCTATGATAATGTCAATTAGTCCATTTTTTAAATTTTTAAGTGTTTGATGCTTTATTTTAGTTGGCATACTACTCTTTAGATATGATATTTTAATATTTGTTTTGTTGAATAAAGTTTTAAAATAATCATAATGCTGATCAACAAGTAATTCAGTCGGAGCTAGAAAACTTGTCTGTAATCCTGACAAATATGTAGCATACGCACTTACGGCACTCACAATTGTCTTGCCACATCCTACGTCTCCCTGAATTAATCTGGTAGAGGCGTAATCATCTAGAAAATTATTACAAATTAGGTCAACAGCTTGGTATTGAGAGTTAGTTAATTTAAAAGATAATGAATTTATAAATTTTACAATTTCACTTTTGTCAAACGTGTACTTATAGGATTTTTTTCTATTAATTTTATCTTTGACATTCTGAATTCTTAGGTTTCTGGTAATAAGCTCTTCTATGACAAATCTTTTCCTAGCTCTTTCAAATATATTGAGAGCATCTTTGTATGAATTTGCTGAGGGAAAGTGGCAATGCTCTAGTGCATCAAGATGATTTGGCATATCAAGTAGTTCAAGTGTATTGCTATCAAATATGTCCTCTGATCTTTTCTTATTAAGATAATCTAAGACAAATCTAATTAATTTTCTTATCTTGTTCTGTGATATTTGACGACGTGTATTGTAATAAGGCACTACCTTTTCGAGATTTTCTTCGTTATCTATAAGCTCAACCTCGGGATGTATCATAATTTTTTTAGATGACTTAACATAAATTGTACCGAAGACTCTTATTCTATCTCCAATTTTTAAGTGTCTGTAAATAATTATTTTATGGATGAATTTGATTTGAATAGTCACGTTTTGTATTGTGACTGATAGTATTAGGTTCTTGTTAAAACCTCTAGTAAAAAAGATTTTATTAATAAAACCTATAAAAAGACATTTATCACCGCTATTAATATTATTTATATCTGAGATATTGGTTTTATCAATTAACTGATGAGGGAGGAACAATATCAGATCAGTGATTCTATTTATGCCAATATTATGAAGTTTTATTTTAGTTGCTTTACCTACACCAGGCAGTGTCTCTAGTGAACTATCCTCTAACTGTAAATGGTTCGGCATATGTCATGAATCGGCTACCAAAATGGCATCCATTTCTACCTCTACATCTAACGGGAGCCTACTTACCTCAACAGCTGCCCTTGCTGGATACGGTTTTGTAAATACGCTTTCCATTGCCTTGTTAACCGAAGAGAAATTATCTAAGTTTTTTAGGAAAACGGTAATCTTTACAAAATTTGTTGAGTCGCAGCCAGACTCGTTTGCAATTGACATTAGATTTATTAGCACTTGATTAACTTGTAAATCAAAATCCTGAGATATTAGTTTCATTGTTTCTGGCACAAGAGGAATTTGTCCTGAAATAAAAATTAGATTATCGCATCTTATTGCTTGGGAATAAGCTCCTATTGCCTGGGGTGCTCTTTCTGTAATAATCTGCTTTTTTTTCGTCATGGTTTTTTCCGTGTGTAACCGGACTCTTTTAATTTTTCGAGATAATCATGCCAATATATTTGATAGTTCTCACATAACTCATGAAGGTATTCCCATGTATATAGACCCGTATCATGCCCATCGTCAAAAATCAGTTTAACGGCATAATTTCCAATAGGCTCAATCTTGTCTAACATTACATGCTCCTTGCCTTTTTGTAAGACCTCCTGTCCAGGTCCATGACCTTTGACCTCTGCAGATGGTGAAAAACATCTCAGGTATTCAATTGTTAAGTTCTCCTTTAGTCCATCCTCAAATGCTAGTGATAAAATATTATTTTTTTTAATATATCTTATTTCTAATGGTTTAATCATATGTAAATTATATATGATCTAATACTAATTTAATAGATTAAGAGGTCTGTGCTTAATTGGAGGATTTTGCTCTAGGATGAGTTTTATCATAAACCTTTTTTATGTAATCAAAATTAACGCTTGTATAAATTTGTGTCGTACTTATATCTTGATGACCTAGAAATTCTTGAACAGCCCTTATATCACCTGATGATTCTAATAAATGAGTAGCACATGTGTGACGTAGTACATGTGGATTAATAGCATAGTTTAAAGACTTCTTTTTACACCAAAAAATAATCCTTTGTTGAATAGAACGATTAGATATCCGTTTCCCATATTTATTCAAAAAAAGTGCGTTTTCATTCTTGTCTGATATCTCTTTTCTAACTTTAATCCAACTTTTTATCGCTGAGAGCGCGCAATCACCAACTGGAAGGTATCTTGTCTTTTTTCCTTTACCCTCTACTACCAACAATTTACTCTCAAGATCTATAGATGACATATTAAGAGAAGTTGTTTCGCTCAATCTAAGAGCCGAGCTATACATTAATTCAATTATTGCCTTATCTCTTATTGCCTGATATGTTTTTTCTTTAATGTCACACAATTTATTTATCTCTGTTATTGACATCACTGTTGGGATTTTACTTCGCCGTTTTGGTGAAATGAGCTTCTTACAAGGATTCTTATCGATAATTTTTTTCTTACAAAAGAAAGTAAATAACGATGAGATAGTTGACTTTTTTCTTGCAATAGTTGATGTGTCTAACCCCATCTTGTGTAATGATGAAATATAGTCTTGTAAGCTGGTAGTGGTAATTGACGATAAATCCACAGAGTCAAATTTTTCTCTAAATTGGGTAAGATCTATCAAATAATTTTTTATGGTATGTTCACTATATTGCTTTTCATACTTAATATAATCGTGAAATTTATTAATGAGTAGATGTAAATTGCTAGACATGAATAGTTCCCTCGTACTCAATAGCACTCGGGCCTGTTAGTAGAAGATTATTATTGATTCTATTTACTTTTAGTTCTCCACCGTCTTGCTGAATGTAAATTAATTTATCAGTAACTTGGTCTTCATGCATTGCATAAAATAAGGACGCTACCGCAGTTGCGCCACTACCGCAAGATTTCGTCCAACCGGCTCCAGCTTCATATACGTTTATAAAAAAATGTCTACTGTCAGGATTAAAAAGATCGAGAGGGTTATCAACAAATTCTATATTTAATAGATTTTCATAGTGTTCATCGAAATAGTCTGTGATTAAATTCTTCTCGTCTTTGTTACATTTGTTTACGATTACACAGTGTTTGTTGCCAATTTCAACAAGATAAAAATAAACAGGGTTCTTAATAGCATCTATAACCACATTCTGTTTTACAAATGAATCAAGATAATGAACATTTTTATCAATCAACTCAAATGAACGCGATGCACCCATAGTTGCAGTTATATCTTTCTCTTTATTGATGCTAACAGAATACTTTTTATTCTCGATAATTACTTCAATATTTGAGAAGCTGTACTTAGTGTTAAGATACAACATAATTGCACGTAAACCATTCCCACATTGATACGCCTTAGAGCCATCGCAATTAAATATCTGACAGTTCACAGTTCCATAATTATTCTCTATATCTATCAGAAGTAATTGATCGAATTCATTTTTCGATTTATGTATAATTTTATGGATGATGCTATCTGATAATTTAAAGTTTTCTTTCGATAGATCAATAAGTATAAAATCATTGCCTTGGCTATTCATTTTTGTATAAGTGATTGTCATATTCCTACTTGAGATAGTCTTCTTCGTCACCTATGATATCGGAAAACGTCTCTCTTCTACGAATGCAAGCAACATTATTTTTAGAAATTAGATACTCTGCTACTCTAGGTCTAGAATTATAATTTGAAGATAAGACAAAACCATAAGCTCCTGTGTCTTCAATAACTATTAGATCACCTATATTCGCAGAGAGGTGCCTATCTTTTCCAAAAAAATCAGCTGTCTCACAGACTGGGCCAACAACATCAAACACATCTTTTGTAGTGCTGTGTTTCGTCACTGAAGATATTTTATGGTATGCGTTGTATAGAGGAGGTCTAATTAAATCATTCATCCCCGCGTCTACAATAATAAAGTTCTTACCAAGCTTATTGTTTTTCGTCTCAATTACCTTGGTTACTAAAATACCAGAGTCACCAATAATCGACCTCCCAGGCTCAAATATAATTTTCAGATTTGTATCTTTAAAAATATCAACTACGGACTGAACATAATCTCCTCTACTTACAGGCGATTCGTTGTTATAACTTATCCCCAAGCCACCACCTAGGTCGACATGAGATAAGAATATATTTTGTTTTTTAAGCTCATTAATGATTGATAATACCTTCTTCGCTGAATCAGTAAATGGCTCTAAATCAGTTATCTGGGAGCCAATATGATAATCAATCCCGCAAATATTTAGTGAATCAAAATTACTAATTATTTTAAAAGAGTTCAGAACGTCATTTTGACTAATGCCAAACTTATTTTCAGAGAGACCAGTTGTGATGTAAGGATGTGTTTTAGCATCAATTTCAGGATTGACTCTCAGAGAAATATTTGCCCTAACGTCGAGTGATGATGCGATCGTCTGGATTCGGTTTAGCTCACCTTGTGACTCAACATTGAAACAGTATATATTTTGTTTGAGAGCAAATTCTATTTCTTCATCTGTTTTACCGACACCTGAAAAAACAACTTTTGACATATCACCACCAGCTTTCATCACCCTCTGGAGCTCTCCACCGGAGACAATATCAAATCCTAAGCCTTTTTTTGCGAATAGAGACAAAATTGACAAGTTAGAATTAGCTTTTACTGAGTAGCATATTAATGAATCTATATTTTGTAATTCACTTATATATTCATCTACATTTTTGTTAATAATATTTTCTGAATAAAGGTAATATGGTGTTTCTATTGTTTGACCTAATTCTTGAATATCAATATTATCGAAAGTGAGAATATCATTTACATATTTAAGATTCATTTTTATGGTAAATAAATAAAGAATTTACAAGATTTTTTTTTAAATACGCATCTGGCACTGTAAGAGGTCCTTTGTTGCCACATGCTGATAAAAAAGTGGACGATAACACAACAATAAAAAGAAGTGCATATTTTTTAAAAAAATAAGTCAACGTTTCATACATATGATACATTATAAGCTTAAAAATTAACGTCCGCTAGCAATGATACAATTAAATGGTAAAAATATTATAACAATAGGTGATAAAGCTACTGCATCTGCGATACTTTTTTGGTTCCATGGTTACGGTGCTAATAACTGGTCTTTTGAGCCGTCAATGAAGATGCTGAACCTTTTGCTAGACGATAGTTTGTTCATAGTAATACCAAATGCGCCAGAAAGAGACGGAAGAAGATCATGCTATCCACTTCCAAAGATAGGAGCTGATAAGTCTATCAATGAAGATTATGCTGGGCTACAAGATGCGCATAAAATGGTGCGTTCACTTATTGAGGAGTATTCTGATAATCATGAAATAATTATAGGTGGCTTCTCACAGGGCGCAGCTCTCTCTCTAAGCTATCAGTTTGAAAAGAGTTCAAAGATAAAAGCGTGCATAGCTCTATCGGGTTATATGCCTAATATAGATAATTACAAAAATAAGAGCGTAGAAGGTGCGAAAATATTCATAGCACATGGCAAAAGTGATAACGTAATTACATTTGAAAGCTATAAAAAAACTATAAATTTTCTTGAGTCTAAATGCGATGATATTCACAAGTGTGTTGGAGATTTCGGGCACACAATCACAAAAGAAGTCACAACTGAAATGACTGATTGGATTAGTAAACTAATTTAGAGCCCAGGTAAACTAGGCTCTCAATATTATTTAGGTTCTTTATATCTATTTGCAGCGGCTATAGCTGTCTCACTACCATATTTTTCGTTGATTTTTTCTACGGATTCAAAATGGTCTGCTCTACGATGTGTTAAACACATACCTTTCTTGTCAACGCCCCATAATGCATAAGCTATAAAGGTCTTCAAATGATCGGGGGTTTGATCCATGTGAGGAATACCAAATCTAATCAAAAGATTATTTCGATCTGCTCCTCCATCTTTCTGCTCCTTCATGATACGTTGAACTTCTTTTTGAAGATCTCTCACATCGTCTCCATTCCAAGTCCCTACTACTGTTCCATCTGGTAATATAATATCATCACCTTGTGGCACTGGATGATCTGCCATAACAATTCTCCTTATTTATTTATAATTAACAATAATATTATAATGAAAAAAACTCATCTATCTATCAATATTTCCTACTCACATGTGAAATTTTTCAGATAAGAGTTACGGAATGCTAGGCCTATAAGTGGCTCATTCTCATATTTTTTATAAAACGAGGAATTCTCGGTTATTTCTCGCTTAACAAAATCTTTTAGAAGTGAGGCGGACACCTCGAAATCATTTGGTTTACAAAACATTTCCAATTTATGCTCTCTGTAGGTAAGTTCATTTGCCCAATCTAAACCTGACTCAAGGCCATATAAATATGAATCATATTTGGACGATTCGATGTTTGCCAAGAATTCTTTAGTTGTTGGTTGCGATGAATATGCGTAAGAAGATGAAAATAAAGTTACAAATAATAAAAATACTGCTTTCATTATTATTTTCTTTTACTTTTTTTAAGTGCTGATAAAACGAGTCTAGCACTCTTCAAAACATTCTTGGGAGAGGTAGACCCAACATTTGTTCTGACATTTACTGAATGCTTTACAGAGATGCATTTATACACATCATTCTCAATTAACTTGGAGAATTTTTTGAATTCATCAAGTGTGAGTTGGTCCATTGAAACATTATTTCCTTCACAAAATTTCACTACGCTTCCAACTATGTGATGGGAATCTCTGAAAGCCACGCCTTTTGATGATAGATATTCAGCTAAATCCGTAGCGGTGGAAAACGAACTCTCAGCAAGAGTATATGCCCTTTTTTTATGCAGCTTGAGTGTTTTTAAGAGTTTATTGATAATATCAATTGATGATATTGTTGTGTCAATTGACTCAAAAATAATATTTTTATCCTCTTGTAGATCACGGTTATATGTTAATGGCAGTCCTTTTAGTAGGACAAGTAAACCCATAAGATTTCCATATACTGAACCAGATTTTCCTCTAACTAACTCGGGGATATCAGGGTTCTTTTTTTGTGGCATTATCGATGAACCTGTACAAAAACTTTCATCAATTTCTATAAGTTTAAACTGTGGATTCATCCATAAAATGAGCTCTTCAGAAATCCTCGATAGGTGCATCATTGTCATAGTATTAGAATAAGCAAAATCTATTATATAATCTCTATCACTAACCGCATCCATTGAATTTTTCGTGACGCTTTCAAAACCAAGTTTTTTTGCAACCATTAACCTATCTAATTTCAGAGAAGTGCCGGACATTGCTGCAGAACCGAGAGGAAGTGAATTGATCATTGATCTTACATTTATAAATCTTTCCTCATCTCTTGAGATCATTTCTTGCCAAGCTAATAAATGATGACCAAATGTCACAGGCTGTGCTATTTGCAAATGTGTATACCCAGGGAAAATATCAGAATGATATTTCACAGCTAAATTAGCAACCGTCTTACGC
>PYIJ01014200.1_pt1 | contig 11301 bp, 8 predicted proteins | sample 3578051 | NCBI WGS metagenome assembly PYIJ01 (sample SAMN08408021, study PRJNA431606) | Marine metagenome isolate SA_KN192-05_S13_5m, whole genome shotgun... | biome: marine; feature: oceanic pelagic zone; material: water; isolation source: surface water sample, 0.2-0.8 um fraction ... | reverse complement strand
TTTGCCCCGCGATCTAAAAAGTATTCCGCTCACCATGCAGTTCGAGCACGGCGCTAGCCTAGAAACGACGTTTACCGTGTTATCCATAGATGAGTGGATGGAACAGCAGATTAAACCCGGAGTGGATCACGTCGATCACTAGCGAGCGTCATGCTAAATAAGATGCGTTGGCGAAAAGAGGATTTTTGCAACGCGAAGTGTGGCGCAGTTTTGACGATTGCTCGCGCGTGAACAACACGACCACCAAGCCGATAGTCTATGATGACTGGAGGGCGATGCGCCGGTCGGGATCGCACCACTCATTGATGGAATACGGGCAACACAAAAATCCGGCCGCCTTAAAATTTGCATTTGGGCATGAAACTCTGGCCTCGCACGGCAGCGCCGAACATCGACAGCAAATAGGGCGATTTGATGAATTGGAAATTCTGGCAACGCAGCGATGACACTATTGGACCGGATCCAACCCAAGCGTATGCGCTGAATGAAGGGTTTGATGCCAAGCCGGCTGGTGGATCCGTTATCGCTAACCAAGCGCTATATAAGGCTTTTTTTGGCATCGCCGGGCTGTACCTGTTCGGCGCTGTAGGCATCGGCATTTGGTGGAGCCAAGAGCCCGGGCGTTTCGATGTTGCGCGACATGCCGAAACCATGGCAGCCGAACGCGACGAGTCCTTGGTTACCGGCTATGTCACCACTGCCGCCACCATTCGTGTGGCGAGAACGCTCATGGCCAAACCCGGTGGCTACCTGACCAATGATCTGTTCCCTCCCGGTATATGGTTAGACAATATTCCGTCATGGGAAATGGGGGCGCTGACGATGTTGCGCGATACCGCGCGAGTTTACCGCAACGATTTTTCGCGGTCGCAAAGCCAGTCCGCTGAGGATCCGAATCTCGCTGAGGCTGAGGGCAAGTTTTTCTTCAACAACAATTCTTGGTTCTTACCCGATACCGAGGGCGAATACCGAGCCGGCATAAGGCACATGGAAACCTATCTCGGCCAACTAGCAGATAGATCCGCCAATGAGGCCCAGTTCTACGCGCGCAGCGACAATTTGCAGTCTTGGCTCGCCGCCATGGAAACCCGTCTCGGCAGCCTATCCCAGCGCTTATCTGCAAGCGTTGGAAAACGTCAACTGGATACCTCGTTAGCAGGCGATGCGGACGCTACCCAGAGTACGGCGACGCCTGCAGAGCAACTCGTGCAAACCCCTTGGCTGGAGGTTGACAACGTCTTTTATGAAGCACGCGGTTTCACATGGGCCTTGCTGCATTTACTGGAAGCCGTGGAAGGCGATTTCGGTGAAGTGCTTGACAAGAAGGCTGCGCGAGTTTCGCTGCGACAGATCATTCGTGAACTAGAACCCACTCAGGAGATGCTGTGGAGTCCGATGGTTTTGAACGGCGACGGCTTTGGCATGATGGCCAATCACTCACTGATCATGGCTTCTCATATCTCTCGAGCGAATGCGGCGATTATCGACCTGCGAACCTTGCTCGCACAGGGTTAAACCCCCTCTTAAACGCTACTTTCGGCTGGCAAGTCGATGTCACATTGGTATCATACGCGCGCTCTGGGGAGTGGCTATTAGCTGATCGCACGTTCGTGTCCGGCGACTGAAGCTCCCCAGCTTGTTTCATTTATCTGCTGGGGATCCAAATGACATCTACCCTCATTCCACCACTTATTGGTGCTGCGGGCCTTTTGGTCGCGGTCATTATTTACGGCCTCGTCCGTCGATACGACGCGGGCACTGCTGAACTGGTGAAAATCGCCGACGCCATCCATGAAGGCGCCATGGTTTTCATGAAACGCGAATACACCATGCTCGCGATATTTGCCTTAGTTCTGCTTGTGGGCGTTTACCTCACGCCGGGCTTGGGTGAACACACAGCGGTAGCCTTTTTAGCAGGTGCACTGTCATCGGCCTGCGCTGGTTGGTTTGGCATGTTCACGGCGACCCAAGCAAACGTAAGAACCACGACTGCGGCTCACAATGAAGGTCAGGCTGCAGCACTGTCAGTCGCCTTCTACGGCGGTTCGATCATGGGATTGGCCGTTGCCTCCCTCGGTCTTATGGGACTTGGCCTCGTTTATTTATACTTTGGCAACGATCCTGAAAGCGCACATCACATCCACGGCTTCGGCATGGGTGCATCGGTGGTCGCGTTGTTCTCCCGCGTTGGCGGCGGCATCTACACCAAGAGTGCAGACGTAGGCGCTGATTTGGTTGGTAAACTTGAACAGGGTATCCCAGAAGATGACCCGCGCAACCCGGGCGTAATTGCCGATAACGTTGGCGACAACGTTGGCGACGTAGCGGGCATGGGCTCTGACATCTTCGAGTCCTACTGCGGCTCGATGATCGCAACCATCGCTATCGCATCTACCTTGGCGCTGGGGTCTTTGAACCTGCTAGTTCCGGGCGCCAGCGCGGACGATGCCCGCGCTGCGCTGATGTTCTTGCCGTTGGCCTTGGCATCCACTGGTTTGATCGCTTCCGTCATCGGTATTGGCATCGTACGCGCTTTCTCTCAAGCCAACCCCGCCGTCGCTTTGCGAATCGGCATGATCGGCACGCCGATCCTATTCATCGTTGCGGCCTACGTTATGATAGGTAACTTGGGCGTTTCCACCAACATCTGGCTGGCAGTGCTATTCGGTGCTGCAGGTGGTGTGGGCATCGGCTTGATCACCGAGTACTACACGTCATCTACCCCAGTCGTGCGCATTGCTGAATCTGGTGAAACCGGCCCTGCTACCGTCATGATTACCGGTCTAGCTGTCGGCATGCAGTCGGTGGTCGGTCCAATCTTAATCATCTGCGCGATTATCTTTGTCTCCACAGAGCTTGCGGGTTTATACGGTGTAGGTGTGGCGGCGGTCGGCCTGCTGGCGACTGTCGGCATGACTATGGCGGTCGATGCCTATGGGCCAATCGCCGACAACGCTGGCGGCATTGCCGAAATGGGCGGCCTCGGTGAAGACACTCGCGCTATTACCGACTCACTTGATGAACTTGGCAACACTACGGCAGCCATGGGTAAGGGCTTCGCGATTGGCGCCGCTGCCTTAGCAGCATTGGCCATCATCGCCGCCTTCGTTGAGACCGTTGCCGACAATCGCGGCGGCGAGTTTCTGCTGCACATTGGCGACCCGAACGTCCTCATCGGCCTGTTCATTGGCGGCCTGGTACCCTTCCTAATCGCAAGCATGACCATGACTTCCGTAGGCGAAGCGGCCATGGAGATGATTCAAGAAATTCGACGTCAGTTCCGTGAAATCCCCGGTTTGATGGAAGGCACCGCAGAACCAGATACCGCCAAATGCGTGGACATCGCGACCACTGCTGCCCTGAAGAAGATGCTGATGCCCGGCATCATTGCTGTGGCAGTGCCAGTTGTCGTCGGTTTCGGCCTTGGTGCAGAAGCATTGGGCGGCACCTTGGGAGGCGCGTTGCTTGGCTGTGTATTGCTAGCACTGACCATGGCGAACGCTGGTGGTGCTTGGGATAACGCGAAAAAATACGTTGAGAAAGGCAACCTCGGCGGCAAAGGCTCAGACGTTCACGCCGCTGCCGTCGTCGGTGACACCGTAGGCGATCCGTTCAAGGATACCTCTGGACCTGCAATGAACATCCTCATCAATGTAATGGCGATTGTGAGCTTGGTGATCGCGCCAGTTCTGGCCTAAGCGCTGAGACCCACAATCGAAAAAGGGGACCGAGGTCCCCTTTTTTTCGCCTGCACATCACTGGTCCCGCGATGACGTGTGTTGCACTTATCCTATCCTCGCCGTATCTATTCGCAGGATTTGTTGCCACTGGCTACCTGCTACCACTTGGTAGGCAGCTTCTTCGCAACCAATTGGTTTTTCAGCCGCACGTATTCCGGCACGCCATGGTTAAATTTCGGATAGTCCTCGCCAGCAATCAGCGGCGCTAAATAGCGCCGCGCCTTGGCAGTGATACCAAAGCCATCCTTGCTGATATAACCCTTGGGCATAAAGCGTTCCACATTGGCCACCTTAGACAACTTTGCTTCACCGATTTTCCAGCGATAAGGTTGATCGTTCGTCCTGACTATCGTTGGCATGACCGCTGTCTTACCCGCTAGCGCAAATTCCACCGCCGCCTTACCGAGCGCGTAGGCCTGTTCAACGTCTGTCGCCGACGCGAGGTGCCGCGCAGAGCGCTGCAGGTAGTCTGCCACCGCCCAATGATACTTATAGCCCAGCGCGTCCTTGATCATGTTAGCGATGGTAGGCGCTACGCCGCCCAACTGCGCATGACCAAAGGCATCCTTGGCCGCACCAGATTCACCCAAGAACTTGCCGTTGGCGTACCGTGCACCTTCGGAAACAACGATCACGCAAAATCCCTTGCCGCGGACGGTTTCCTTCACCTTGGCCAAAAAAGCTTTCTTATTGAAGGCGACTTCTGGCAGCAAGATAATGTGCGGTGCATCCCCAGGCTGTTCTTGTGCCAACGCACCCGCCGCAGCGATCCAACCAGCATGTCTGCCCATCACTTCAAGAACGAAGACCTTGGTAGAGGTCTCACACATGGACTCTACGTCCAGCGCCGCTTCCTTCGTCGATGTCGCCACATACTTTGCCACTGAGCCAAATCCTGGGCAGGTATCCGTGAAGGGCAGGTCGTTATCGACGGTCTTCGGTACCCCAATGGCCTGTAGCGGGTAGCCCATTTGTTTGCCCAGCTGGGACACTTTGTTCGCCGTATCTTGCGAGTCACCGCCACCGTTGTAGAAAAAGTAGCCGATGTCGTGAGCCTGAAAGACTTCGATCAGACGCTGATATTCCCGCGCATCCTCTTGCAGAGATTTCAGTTTGAAACGGCAGGAGCCAAAGGCGCCACCCGGCGTACTGCGCAACCCGGCAATGTCTTTTTTGCTTTCTTTGGATGTATCGATCAGCTCTTCGTTTAGCGCACCTAAAATGCCGTTGCGACCCACCAGTACCTTACCCATTTGGCCTTTGTTAGCTCTTGCCGTCTCGATCAACCCACAAGCCGATGCATTGATCACCGCAGTGACCCCGCCGGATTGGGCATAAAAGGCGTTGCGTTTTGGCATGTTAACTCCCGTTGGTAGATTCTAAGGTGGGCCGTGAAAAGCAGCGTGGTGAGGCGCGCAATTGTCGGTGATCCGGCACTTTTGTGCGACAATTTAGGTATCAAATTCCAGAAAATTCCATGCTTTCCATTTTCAGCCAGTTTTGGCTTATCGCCCAGCTTAAGAGTGGGCCCGAACACCTTCCTGCGAACAGTTTTCTGCTGCTCGTCGTCACCCTGCTCAATATCTTTTTGAGCCTAATAATTTCAACCAGCATTGGGCCTCAACCAGCGAGCACTGTCGCCACGACGATTCTGACCAATCTTGCGGCCCAAGCCTTACTCATCTACGGCCTCCTCTACCTAGTGGGTAAGCCCAGTAGGTTAACGCAGACTCTGATCGCTTACTTTGGCTGCGATCTGCTAATGAATCTGGTGGTCGGCGCGAGCATTGTAATCATGCGGCTACTCAGCGTTGACTTCATGACCACGCTGGCCCTACTGATTTTCTTGTGGAGCGTGTTGGTGTTTGGCTACATCCTGCACAAGGCGATGGAAGTGCATATGGCTATGACCATCGCCTTTGCGGTTTCACTGACATTTGTCACGGTCGCTCTCGGCCAGCTCGCTGTGGGCCAGACCTGACCCCTACTCCTCCACTGGAAACCCTATGCAACAACACCTCTACTTTTTGGGCATCGGCGGTACCCTGATGGGCAGTTTGGCGCTGTTAGCGAAAGATCTCGGCCATAGCGTTAGTGGCAGTGACGGCAAGATCTACCCGCCAATGTCTGATCTTTTGGCGAATGCAGACATCACCGTTTACGAGGGGTTTGAACCAGGCCAGCTTGAACCGGCACCAGATCTGGTGATCGTAGGTAATGCGAACTTACCTAGAGGCAGTGAGGCAATTGAATACGTCTTGAACCAGGGTCTTCGCTATACCTCTGGTGCCCAATGGCTCGGCGAGAACGTACTACAAGATCGCTGGGTGATCGCAGTGGCTGGTACCCACGGTAAAACCACCACTGCCAGCATGGTGGCTTGGATACTGGATTATGCGGGGCTGTCACCCGGATACTTGATTGGCGGAGCGCCGGCGAATTTTGAGACGTCAGCGCGCCTAGGAGAGATGCCGTTTTTCGTTGTCGAAGCAGACGAGTACGATACGAGCTACTTTGACCGTCGCTCCAAATTTGTTCACTACCGGCCACGCACCCTTGTACTCAACAACTTGGAATACGACCACGCGGATATCTTCGCCGATCTGGCCGCCATCCAAGCGCAGTTCCATTTGCTGATGCGAACCATTCCCGCCGAGGGTTTGGTGATCGCGCCATCGGCGAGCGACGCCATCAACGAGGTGCTGCAGCAGGGCTGCTGGACAGGTATTGCTCGGATCGGCCAACGCGACCGCAAGCGCACGCATGCACAAGACAACGCTGAACGCTGGTCATTTGCGAGCGACAAACGTGCCAGCGATGGTTTCACCGTGCTGCTTAACGACGAGCCGCAGGGCAACATTCGCTGGTCGCTGCTGGGTGAGCACAATAAGACAAACGCCCTAAATGCCATTGCGGCGGCCCGCCACGCTGGCGTGCAACCGCAAACGGCAATCCAGGCTCTATGTGAGTTTCGTGGCGTAAAGCGTCGCATGGAGGTGATCTATGAAGCCAACAATCTCGTGGTGTATGACGACTTTGCCCACCACCCCACCGCCATTCGCACTACGCTGCAGGGTCTGCGCGCTCAGTTCAGCCAGGATGAAATTATCGCAATCATTGAGCCGCGCACCCACACCATGTCATTAGGTTCGCTGCGCAATGAGCTTACCCAATGCTGCGCAGCGGCGGATCAGGTGATTTGGTTTCGGGGTGAGCGCATAAAGTGGGACTTGCATGAAATCGCCGAGGCCTGTGTGGTACCTGCCAAGATTGTGGGCAACGTCAACAATCTGATAAAACAACTCGTGTCCGCAAAACCGCAGCCTAATGCCCGCAGACAACATTGGGTCATTATGAGCAATGGTGATTTTGGTGGCATCTATCAACAGCTCACCGCGGCGCTAGCTGACAATGCAAACTGAAACCCAGAGTTTCACTTGGCGCTAAAACCAGACAGACATTTTTCCGGGGAGGATTTACCAATGTCGATAGCAACTTACTGCAAGCATCTGTGCAGCGCCTTTGGGGCTTTGCTGATCACCCTTTGTGCGAACCCGGTACAGGCAAAAGACGCTTGGTACCCATCAAAGTATGGCGCCGATGACACCATCGGCGCGCTCAATGAACTGAGCCCCAGCAAAACCAAACGCGCTGCTGAATTGGTCAGGCTCGGCAAAAGCTACGCACTTGGTGTCGAGACAGGCCCTGACTCACCGGCCTACTCGCCTCGCACGTATAACGTCACGGTGCTACAGCTCGACGACGGCATGGGTACGCCCATGGGCAACAATAGAGCGACAGGCAACGATGACCTGATGACGTTCTGGATGGGCATCGGTAGCCAAATTGACGGCTTGGGCCATATGGGTGAGAACCATCGGTACTACAACGGCAACTTGGCACGAGACTTTGTTACCCCTACCGGCCTAACCAAGTTATCTATCGACAAACTACCGCCCATCGCCTCCCGCGGGGTGTTGCTGGATATGGCAAAACTGATGGGCCAGGCGATCTTGCCTGAAGGCACCGCATTCAACAGCGTCGAAATTAAGGCGGCGGCAAAGACCGCCAATATCACTATCGAAGCCGGCGACGTGGTGTTGTTTCATACGGGCTGGATGAATGTGATGGAATCAGACCCCAAACGATTCATGGCTGGCGAGCCTGGGCTGGGAATGGATGGCGCGGAATATTTGGCCAGTCTTGGCGTTGCCGCCGTGGGTTCAGACACCTGGGCACTGGAAGTACTACCCGGCGAGGATGCAGCCGAACTATTTCCTGTGCATCCGCACCTGCTCGCCAAGAATGGCGTTTACATTCTTGAAAACATGGATACCCGAGCCTTGGCCGCCGACGGCGCCACCGAGTTTCTGTTTGTGCTCGGTGTGCCCCGTTTCGTTGGCGCCGTGCAAGCAGTCATCAACCCCATAGCAATTCGGTAGTTCAAAACATGCTAAAGAACAAAAATATCGTCGTAACCGGAGCAGGCAGCGGAATTGGCCAAGCCACGAGTCTGCTCGCAGCAAGCTATGGCGCCAACGTGCTTTGCGTCGATCTGACGGATGGGGCGGACACGACCGCAGCGCAAATTGTGCAGGCCGGCGGCAGTGCGCTTGCCCATCGCGCCAACGTCGCCGAAGAATCAGAGGTTGAGGGCTATATCGACGCATGCATTAACGCCTATGGCGGTATTGACGGCATTTATGCCAATGCAGGCGTGTCCGGTGGCGGCAAATCCGTTACCGAGCTGACGGTAGAGGATTGGCAACGCACCTTGGGCGTCAACACGGTTGGTGTCTTTCTCGCGGTAAAGCACAGCCTCAAGCATTTTCTACCCCAAGGCCATGGTGCCATCTTGTGCACGGCATCCGTTGCGGGTCTGCGTGCCAATGCCGGCGGTGTTGATTACTCCGCAAGTAAGGCTGGTGTCGTCAGCATTGTGCAAACTACCGCTTATCAAACTTACGGCAGTGGCGTACGCATCAATGCTATCTGTCCTGGGCTGATTGAAACCGGCATGACCAAACCTACCTTCGATCGAGCCAGAGCCCGCGGCAGCGAGGATAAAATTGGTCAAATCAACCCGATGAAGCGCTTTGGCCAACCTAGCGAAATTGGCGAGATGGCGTGTTTTCTATTGAGTGATCGCGCGTCCTACGTCAACGGTCAGGCGGTACCCGTAGACGGTGGTTTATCTGCCTCGCATCCCTGGGTCTACCCCAGAACGTAACGCGCAAAGCATAGAATGATCTGGTTCAGGCGCTAAACAGCGCATCAGGCATATCCATTAAGACATCAGAGTCTGCCATTAGGCTTTGCTCCAAACCGACAGTGCGCGGCAGCAGTCGGGCAAAAAAGAAGCGAGCGGTTTGTTTTTTCGCCACGCCAAAATCATCGTCGCCAGCGCGCTGCGCCATCACACCCCAAGCCCAGGCACAAAGCGCCATTCCAACAAGCTCTAGGAAATCAGCGGACACCGCGCCGGGCAAATTTGCGTCTTCATTGCTTCGAGCAATCATCGAGTCCGTTACCCGCCGCAGTCGTTCAAACGCCTCAGCGACCGCGGGTGCGTGCCCCGGCTCTAGCTCAAATTCTGCAAGCACCTCGAGCAGTTCCTTTAGGGTCTTGCCACCATCTCGGACAACCTTGCGTCCGGCCAAATCTAAGGCTTGGATGCCGTTTGCTCCCTCGTAAATTTGCGCAATGCGAGCATCGCGAACAATTTGCTCAACCCCCCACTCTTTCACGTAACCATGGCCGCCAAGGATCTGCTGCGCCATGACGGCGCCTTCAAGCCCCTTATCGGTTAGAAAGGCCTTCACCACCGGCGTCAGCAACTGCCCAAATCGCTCCGCGCGTTCGTCACCCTTATGTTTCGCCTCGTCTAGCTGCATGCCAGCGAAAAATGCGAAGGCTCGGCAACCCTCGACATAGGCGCGCTGGGTGAGCAGCATGCGTCGCACATCAGGATGCACCAACAAAGAATCCGCTTCCTTATCGGGGGTTTGCGCGCCGGTCGCAGACCGACCCTGAATGCGATCTTGTGCGTACCGAGCGGAATGCTGATACGCCAAGTCGCCAGATCCTAACCCCTGAAGACCCACACTCAAACGCTCATAGTTCATCATGGTGAACATGGCGGCCAAGCCTTGGTGCTCTTCCCCCAGCAGAAAGCCCTGAGCACCGTCATAGTTAATAACCGACGTGGCGCTGCCGTTGATGCCCATCTTGTGTTCCAAGGAACCGCTGGTCCAGCCGTTGCGCGGACCGAGAGCGCCGTCGGCGTTAGGCACAAACTTAGGCACGATGAACAACGAAATGCCCTTCGTGCCCCTTGGACCATCGGCAATACGCGCCAGGGTCAGGTGCACAATATTCTCCGCCATATCGTGCTCGCCACTGGTGATGAAAATCTTCGTGCCGGTAATACGGTAGGAGCCATCAGACTGGGGCTCGGCCTTGGTGCGCATCATGCCAAGGTCTGTGCCAGCATGAGACTCGGTCAGGGCCATGGCACCCGTCCACTGACCGCTATAAAGCTTTTCCAAATAAGTTTGTTTCTGCTCCGCCGAGCCATGGGCATCGATACTCAAACACGCGCCAACGGTCAGCGACCCATACAAAAACAGGCTGCTATTCGCTGCCCAAAACATCTCTTCGATCAGACCCGCCAAGCTTTTTGGCATGCCTTGCCCGCCGAATGCCGGGTTACCCGTCAGTCCAAGCCAACCACCTTCGGTTATCTGCGCAAAGGCTTCCTTAAATCCAGGCGGTGTCGTTACCTCGCCGTCATTAAGCTGACAGCCGTGGGCGTCACCCACTTCGTTGAGTGGCGCCATCACCGTGGTGGCTAATCGACCACCCTCGGCAACAACCGCGCGCACCAGTTCCTCAGAGAACTCTTGATAGGCTTCAATTTGCGACCAGTTCTGCTGTACGTTGAACACCTGATTCATCAGAAAGTCCGCATCTTTTTCTTTCGCTGCGTAATCCACCGTGATATCCCTTTTTTTCTGCAGACGCAGTTTAGCCGCACCATCGTAGGCTCACCATCGCTTTTGCCTTGACAGGTATTGTCTGATCCGGACCACGGTTAATTTCCTACAGCATGATCAGTATCCCGCACCTATCAGGCACAAAACTCGCGTGCATGCTGTCGCAATGCCTAGCAAGACATCAACAAAGATTGGGGCAACCACAGACGTACCTACTCCGCCGTCAGCGTTTCGGCAGTGGCTGCAAAATCATCTCGGCGCATGCAGTCCGTATCTACCCGTCCTGTGTTTGCTCTGCGAACAAGTCGCCACGACCAGCGGCGCAGACCACTTGTGCCCACTTTGTCGATTGGCACTACCATTCAATCAAAATCCTTGCCTACACTGCGCACTACCGGTAGCCGCGCTCGACAATAGTGATACCGCGATTTGTTCCGAATGCCTCACCAAACCACTGGCAATCCGCGCGATTGCACCCTTCATTCACCGACACGAAGCAGCTCACCTAGTCCATCGCCTAAAGTTTCATCGGGCAGAACCTGAAGGCAGAACCCTCGCGACTCATG
>PYIJ01224362.1_pt1 | contig 11329 bp, 9 predicted proteins | sample 3578051 | NCBI WGS metagenome assembly PYIJ01 (sample SAMN08408021, study PRJNA431606) | Marine metagenome isolate SA_KN192-05_S13_5m, whole genome shotgun... | biome: marine; feature: oceanic pelagic zone; material: water; isolation source: surface water sample, 0.2-0.8 um fraction ... | reverse complement strand
CTGCGTCCCACAAAAAAGCTCTGCGCGCAGAGAATTAATCTCACGTTCCGGCAAATAGAGGCATGATCACTGAATCTCGCCAGTTGCCTAATACCTTAAAACTGCCTGCTAACGCGCGCCTTGCCGCTGACTTATCGTCCGCCGCGGATGCCATTGAAGCCATGCTTTATGCGGCTAATGCGGGTTGCGGGCTGCGCTGCTTGGGCGAGGGTTCTAATGTCGTGCTCTTGCCCGAGGTTCAGCCACTCGTCTGCTACGTCAAAGATACTTCGATCAGCCTGCTGTCGCGGGATGAGGATTTCGTCACCATTAAAGTTGGCGCGGGCAAGAATTGGCACGAACTCGTTGAAGAAACCCTCGCGCATGGTTGGTTCGGACTGGAGAATTTGGCACTAATACCGGGTTCGGTTGGCGCCGCGCCCATTCAGAACATCGGTGCCTACGGTGTGGAAATCGCACAATTTATCGAATCGGTAAGCGTCATTGATGCGAACCAAACCGCGCGCGATATAGCCGCCAGCGACTGCGCTTTTGCCTATAGAGACAGTGTGTTCAAGGCGCGATTGGCGGCAAGCGATCAGGCGCTCATCATACTCAGCGTGACTTTTCGTTTGCCGCTTCGTGCCAATGTGAATTTGGCCTATGCGGAGCTGGCTGAGGCTTTTGAGCTGGACGCAGCGAAGGCGGGTAAGCCAAAACGTCATGCTCCCGCGCCGCTGCAGGTTGCCGCAGCCGTGAAGGCGATTCGGCGCAAAAAACTGCCAGACCCGGATGAGTACGCCAACGCTGGCAGCTTCTTCAAAAATCCTGTGATTGACGCTAGCACGGCCCAGCGTCTGCAAGTTCGGTCGGTGACACCGTATCGATTTGCGCAAGGATATAAGGTGTCCGCCGCACAGCTGATGGATTTGGCGGGCTGGAAGGGCGCACGGAGCGGCGATGTAGGCTGCTGGCCTAAACAGCCTCTCGTGCTGGTGAACTACGGTCAGGCCTCTGCGGAACATCTCTTGGGTTTTGCCCAAGAGATACAGCGCAGTATTGCAGAACGGTTCGAGATTCAGCTGGAACTGGAACCGTCGGTCGTATCCTGATCATTTGCGTTACTGGCGATTGTTACGCCGCTGGCTCGTAGAGCCGCCTCGCGCTCGCGCCGTTTCACTTCTCTAGGATCGTTCGAGGCTCTGGACTGCCGCTCAGACTTAGCCCTCTCAGCTGCAGATCGTATGTCTGCAGCTGTTTCCGACTCCACATCGGATCTCTCAATGGGCTCCTCTATAGAAGCTGAAGGCTCCTCTACAGAAGCTGAAGGCTCCTCTACAGAAGCTGAAGGCTCCTCTGCAGAAACTGAAGGCTCCTCTACAGAAGCTGAAGGCTCCTCTACAGAAGCTGACGGTTCCTCTGCAGAAGCTGAGGGCGCCTCTGGAGTAGCTGAAGGCGCCTCGTGTATGGCCATTTCGGTCACGGCTTCATCGACGACGTTGCTCGTGGGTAGCTCCACTGAGGCCTCAGCGGTATCGCTGTCGTGTTCAGCAGCCTCAAGCGGCTCTGATTTGTCAGCTGCCATCGCCTTATTTCGATTGCGCGGATCGTTGCCGGCGCGAGTGGGTCGTGGAGCGGTCTCTGGTATTACGGTCGCTTTTCGCGGTGATTCTTCAACAACAACAGCGGCTGTGTTTTCTACGCTTGTTGGCTTGGTCGCCGTAGGCGCAGACTTTCGCGGTGCATTGCGATCGCGCTTGGGCTGACGTTTGCTTGATGCCAGTTCTTGGTCAGAAGGCTGATGCTCAAGCGGGTCAACTACGATGAAGTCGTTGTCACCTTGGTCTATTCGGCTGATGCTCTGGGAAGCGCGGCTAGACTCGCTTTCGCTACGCGGTTTTTTGTCATCGCGCTTTCTGTCGTCTCTGCGTCTGTCCTCGCGCCGGGGTTTGCTGCGGCTATTTCTTTCCTCGGCGCCGCCTGCAGAGACCTCGGAGTGCCCGTTGGGTTGCTCCTCTACGCGTCCACCGCCTTGATCATGGTCTTTCTCTCTGATTTTGCCGTTGCGCTCGGTGCTTCTCTCGTTGCGGTTGCGTGATCTTTCCCTGCTTCGCTCGACGCCACTGTCTTTCTCCGCATTCGACCGATCGGAGTTTCGGCCACTGCGCCGACCTCTGCTGTCATCATCTCGTCTGTTTCGCGAAGGACGTGACTTACTGTGGTTGCTCGTATCAGGATCTGCCACCACAGGCTTGTCAGAAAATAAGGCAGTGGCAAGTCGAGCAAACAGGCCCGGCTTCTTCGCCTCGGTTTTCGTTTTAGTAGACGAGGGGGCAACCTGCGCCGTAGGCGCGGGAGGTGCTGAAGAAAATTGTGGTTTTACTGCTGCCTCTTTCCGAACTGCTGCTTGGGACTCAACCGGCAGCTCTTGTTGCTGAGCTTGGTTCGCGAGCTCTGAGAGAGTATGGCTTGGAATCTCGCCTTCACTTTCCGCTTGATCGCTACGAAGCCTCTCAACCAAATAGTGTGGAGTTTCCAAATTCATGTTTGGAATGATGACCATTTGGGTCCCAGTACGGTTCTCAATCTCGGCCAAGTCATTACGCTTCTCATTCAGCAGATATGCGCCAATGGAGAGAGGTACCTGTACTCGAATTTTGTAACTACCTTCCTTGAGAGCTTCTTCCTCGATGACGCGTAATATCGCCAAGGCCAGTGAACGGGTGTCACGAATGCGGCCTTGACCATTACATCGTGGGCAGAGACCTGTGCTGATTTCCTCTAGAGATGGGCGCAGGCGCTGACGGCTCATTTCCATCAAGCCGAAACGAGAAATACGACCGGTTTGAATTCTCGCTCGGTCGGATTCCAGAGCGTTGCGCATGCGAGTTTCAACGTCTCGCTGATTACTCGGATTGATCATGTCGATGAAGTCAATAACCACCAATCCACCAATGTCGCGAATGCGCAGCTGCCGTGCGATCTCGTCGGCGGCTTCTAAATTGGTGTTTGTAGCGGTTTCCTCAATGTCGTGCCCCTTGGTGGCGCGCGCAGAGTTGATGTCTATGGAGACAAGGGCCTCGGTGGGGTCGATGACGATACTTCCGCCAGAAGGTAGCTTGACCGTATGCTCAAAAGCAGTTTCGATCTGACTTTCGATCTGGTAGCGGCTGAACAGTGGAATCGGGTCGCTGTATGCTTTAATTTTTGATGAGTAGTTCGGCATAACTTGCGCGACGAAAGCCGATGCCTCTGCGAAAGCATCTGGACCTTCGACTAAGACCTCGCCGACATCTGCTCTTAGGTTGTCACGAATAGTCCGTAAAACTGCACTATTTTCCTGGTAAAGCAGTGCGGGTGTTGGTTCTTCTCGTTCCGCATTTTGAATGGCTTGCCAGACCTGCAATAAGTAGTTTAGATCCCACTCCAGTTCCTCGGCGCTTCTGCCTACGCCTGCGGTTCTGACGATGACACCCATGCCTTCGGGAATTTCAAGTTTCGACATCGCGTTGCGCAACTGATCGCGCTCTTCACCCTCGATTCGGCGCGAGATGCCGCCGGCTCTGGGGTTATTAGGCATTAGAACCATGTATCGGCCCGCGAGGCTTAAGAATGTCGTAAGGGCGGCACCTTTGTTGCCACGCTCTTCTTTCTCGACCTGTACCAAAATCTCTTGGCCCTCTTTGACGAGTTCCTGAATGGGGGCGCGTTGGCTCGCGCCTTTCTTGAAGTAGGTTTTAGAGATCTCTTTTAGAGGTAGGAAGCCATGGCGCTCAGAGCCGAAGTCGACAAAAGCAGCTTCTAAACTAGGCTCAACTCGGGTCACTTTAGCTTTATAAATACTCGCCTTTTTTTGCTCTCGTGCGGCGTTTTCAATATCCAGGTCATAGAGCTTTTGACCATCGACCAGGGCAATCCTAACTTCCTCGGATTGGGTCGCGTTTATCAGCATTCTTTTCATAATTCGTCCTAAGACATCGATCCGGCCAATGAGGCATGCCAGGGATCGTGTCGTTACTGGACGCACGGGGGTTCAAGACGTGAGATGTCAGTATCAGAACTGGTCGAAGAACGCTTCCTATAATCACCACAAGTCGTGTGCGCGTCGGCGCGCTCGCATTGTGTTGGTTCTTGCTCGAGATAGACAGACGATGCAGTGCTCAAATGACGGCAACAGGCCTGATAGTGTCAAGCGAAGAATGATTACGTTTTGTGCTTCCTTTTTTTGTCCTGATGTTCTTATCGGTTGCATAGCAATATGCGCAGCACCGACTTCCTAATGCTTAACTTAACCCCGCTCAATGCGGAACAAGCCATGGCTACTGAAACCTCAATGCGGTGTTAACCGTCATTCCAAGAGACCGAGGTCTTCGTGAGGGCTCTGGTTCCGTTACCAGTTCTGGGCCCTTTCAACAAAGATTCTTCGATCTTTTCTTTTTGTCTATCTTCGGGCTTTGGCAAATGTGCCCGAATTCGCCCCTTGAGCGTCAAATTAAAATTTCTTCGTTTGTAAATCGGCTGTCTGCATAACGTGCTTAGCCGGTTTAGCTGCTAGGTCACTGGGTTGATCCAATTTCCCGTAATAAATGAATGGCAAACTGTGTATGCCGTTCAGCGTTGGTTGCACTTTTTCGGGGTCAGTTTGGGCCTTGGCCAAGATTCAATTAGTGAAGAATCCCGTCAACCAACCGTGGTCTCAAACCATGACGCCGCTTGGAGAAAGTTGCTGAACAGATTGGCATTCGCTCTTATTCGAACCACGATGCGTTGCTTGACGCTGGCCGCTTCGTTAGCGGTATCACATGTTGGCGACTTACTTGTCTGTTGCTTCATTGATCATTCGTCAAACAACTCATGCTTGCGCGTTGATGCTGCTCGATAAGATGACCAAATCGTACTTTCTCAGTGCTTTTTATATTTCCGTTGCTATCCCTATCCCTATCCCTATCCCTTCCCCGCGGTCTGTCGAGCGTAGTTCGCCAGACCAGAAATTATGTCGTTTAGATCCCTGCTCATTGTCGCTCAGGTGATCGAAGGGTACCGAAAACCCTGTTCGTCGAGTGGGCTTTCCCCATCAGTGACGTGTTTCGAGTACCATGCGCGCTTGCGACTTCCATGCAGTGTTAAGTGCCGGTGTCGTCAAACTCGGAGCGTGATGCTAACAGTGAATGCTAAGCCCTTCAAACCTTTGATTTTTTCCGATAGCGATAGGATTCGATGAGCGTAACCTTTGTAGACATTGTTGATGAAAATGATGTCGGTCAACGCATCGACAACTTTTTGATGCGCCGGTTCAAGGGTGTGCCCAAACAAAAAATCTACGCCATATTGCGCAAGGGCGAGGTTCGCGTGAACAGTTCGAGGGTGAAGCAAACCTACCGGCTGCAGTTGGCTGACCGAATCAGAATTCCGCCCCTGGTCAGTAAAGCACAAGCACCCACCCATCTTGATAATCGCACGCAAACGCTGCTCGAATCTCGCATCTTGTTCGAGGATGACGATTTTATTGTTATCAACAAACCCCACGGTTTTGCCGTGCATGGCGGTAGTTCCATTGCGGCCGGTGTTGTTGAGTTGCTTCGTGTTATGCGCAATCAGCCACGCATTGAGCTTGCTCATCGCTTAGATCGGGATACCTCCGGGTGTCTGCTGTTGTGTAAGAAGCGTGGTGTTTTAAAAGAGGTGCAAGCCGCATTTCGTGCCCGAACCGTGAAAAAGAATTACGCGTTGATTGTCGACGATAGCTGGCCGAAAAAAACACGCACAGTTCAACACCGACTTCTGCGATATGTAACCGATTGGGGCGAACGGCGCGTACGCGTCGATGCGGAAGGGCAGGTTGCTCGAACTGACTTTCATATTATCGATACCTCACCAACTGCAACGTTACTGCAGGCGACCCTGCACACTGGGCGCACCCATCAGATACGCGTGCATACACAACACCAGGGCCATTCGATTCTGGGTGACACCAAGTACGGTAAGAAGCAGCGAGGGTATCAAGGGGCTCCGATAGAGCGGCTCTGCTTACACGCGGTCCGATTGGTGGTGCCCGTGGGCAGTGATCGGCTCGATGTGTCTGCACCCATGGAAGCTACGATGGATGAAATTTGGACGCGCTTAAAAACTACTGGTGCTTAGCGCAGTATAGAGAGAAGGCCTGAATTTTTAGGTTGCGCGAGGCTCCCATGCCTTTGCGCTTAACGGATCGATACCAAAAGATTGCAACTGCTGCGTTAACGCGATTAGGGGTAACCCAATCAAGGCGCTCGGGTCATCGGCGCGGATGTAGTCAAATAGCGCGATACCAAGACTTTCGGCTTTAAATCCGCCGGCCACATCAACCGGGTCGTCGTAGTCGACATAGCGCGTTATCTGATCGTCGGTAAGTAATCGAAATTTGAGTTCGGTTTTGCAGACATCCAGTTGGGTGTGCAGCTTTCCTGCGAGATCTTGACGGGCGCAAGCGAGGCCAGTGTAAAACGTTGCAGTCTGACCAGCGTTTTGGCGCAAAACTGCGATGGCATTCGCCTTGCTGCCCGGTTTGCTCAAGAGCCGGCCGGAACAAAATCCCACTTGGTCGCTGCCGACGACGATGGCCCCCGTATGTTGCTGAGCAATGTTGACCGCCTTGGTTCGTGCCAAACGAGCGGCCAAGGTTTCCGGGGACTCATTTAAGCGCGGTCTTTCATCGACATTTGGCGAGACTTGCGTAAACACCAGACCGAGGGAGCGCAACGCTTGTGCGCGATAACGGGAGGAAGATCCGAGGATCAAGGGGTCAGTCATCGGTTTACTCATATCGGTTGTTTGTGACCTTTATGCGAGCTGTTGCTGGACGCAGGCGCGGGCTCACACAATCTTGCTTAAAATCAGCGCCTTGGACGATTGGCACCCACAAAATCGCGGGCTCAGCTACTTTACACCCTGCATCGAGGTACCTATAGTGGCGCCGCCATGAAATCCAACGCTTCAGGCTCGTCAACCTATCGTTCGTTAGCTCAACAGCGGGCAGTGGTGACCCAAGAGCTTGAAGTGAACTCGCTGGCTCGGTTTGGAGACGTTTGCGAGGCGGTAAAAGACATTGCTGCGGAATTGAAATTTGCGCATGACGGACAAGCCAGAATCAAAGTCAGTGGGCGCGTGCACTGCATGGCTCAGCTCGCCTGTCATCGTTGCAACGAAAACGTTTGGTGTCACGTTGACTGTAGCTTCGCGAGTGTTGTCGCGTTCGACGAAGAGCAGGCTGATGAGTGGAGCGTGCTGGACCCGAGTTTGGACATTCTGGTGGTGGCTGGCGCCAATCTAGACATGGTGGAACTGGTCGAGGACGAGCTGCTATTGGCCTTGCCAGAACGGGTTTGCACGGACGACGATTGCATCCACATCCCAGTCATGCGTTACGGAGATGCGGCCAGCAACGAAGCAGACACTCAGGGCAGCGAGGAAGGGTCGAGACGTTTTCCATTCGCAGGATTGAAAGAGGCAATACGAGCTAGCGATCAGGATCAGGATTAGGCGCTTTGCGCACGAAAATGCGTGAGTGCAGAGGACGACCGCAGTGAAAGGCAGAGCAGTGAAAGGCAGAATAGAATCATCTTTTTCATCTGCACGCGGATAAAACGAAAGAACAGCGAAAGTAACAGTTAAGGACAGTCGAAATGGCAGTACAAAAAAGCAAGGTGACGCGATCACGTCGCGGCCAGCGCCGCTCCCACGATTCACTCAGCGCACCAACGCTGTCGGTTGAAAACACGTCAGGCGAAACCCACCGTCGGCATCACATTAGCGCTGACGGTTTTTACCGTGGCAAGCAGGTAATGCCTGACAAGAGCTAACAGTCCTCAACCGGCTGACTCGCGCAGGCAAGCTACGGTCTGTAGCGAGGTCCTTAGCCCACGTGAGCAGGTAGCCCGTTGATCATAGAGCTCCAAGTGCCATCGCCCAACGCCCTTATTTCATGAAGATTGCGATTGACCTTATGGGTGGAGAAGGTTGTGGCGAGCAAAATCTCGAAGGCTGCTTGGCCTACCCATACGCAGAAGAACTGATCGTCATTGGCGACATCGTTCGACTTGACCAGCAAAAAATCAACGTACTGGTCGAGAGGGGCGCTCAACTGCGATCCTGCGCCGCCGCGTTAACCGGAAACGAAACCCCAAGAGCCCTACTTAAACGCTCTCATGACACATCCCTTGCCATCGGCATGCAGATGCTGGCGGACAAAAAAGCGGATGCCCTTGTCAGTTCAGCCGATACGAAGGCGATGATGACTTTGGGGCGTAGCTTCCTAGGTACGGTGGCTGGACTGTATCGGCCAGCGATTGCTAAAGCTTTTCAAGGTCCATGCGGACAATTCTATATGCTGGATTTGGGCGCCAACGTGCATTGCGCACCGGACTTGTTGCGACAATTTGGCCGACTTGGCAGCGCCCTGCAGTCGACGCATCAGCTACCTGCGGCATCTGTGACAGAAAATATTGGGGCGGGCCACCTCATGCCACCCCGTGTGGGTTTGCTGAACATCGGTGTGGAACGGGGTAAGGGTACTGGCGACATTAATCGGGCAATCAGTCTGTTCGAGCAGGACGATTGCATAAACTGTATCGGGTTCATCGAGCCCAGCGAGTTTTTTTCTGGTCGAGCCGATGTCATTGTTTGTGACGGCTACACAGGCAATCTGGTTCTCAAGACGATTGAGAGCATGGCGGGTTTTTTGCGCGGCCAGTTAGCCAACTTGGCCAATGAAACAGACTATGGAGAGCTTTCGGCTCAGATCGATTCGGACCGGTATAATGGAGCTCTATTTGCTGGGCTCAACGGTGTGGTTGTGAAGAGTCACGGCAGCGCCTCCAAGCGCGGTTTTGCCCACGCCATCCTGCAAGGAAGAGAATATGTGGCGAATCAACTACCCATGGCCTGCGAGCAGATGCTGGTCCGCGCATGATGGCATTTGCAAGTGGATAGAAATTTAGCGTTAACGACGCGCCTTTACAGAATAGATGGTCAAAAGAGGTTGATATGAGTAGTAGCGGAACCATTGCGGCGATTTTTCCCGGGCAGGGGGCTCAAAGCGTCGGGATGCTCGGTGACTTGGCGGCGGAGTATCCGTCAATTCAAGCTAAGTTTGCCGAGGCGTCTGAGGTGCTGGGTTTCGATTTATGGGCGATGACCCAACAGGGGTCGGCCGAACAGCTTGGTCAAACAGAGAATACGCAGCCTGCACTGCTGGTCGCCAGCGTTGCACTGTGGGATTTGTGGCCGAATGCCCAACAAAAAGTAAGCGTCATGTCTGGTCATAGCCTTGGAGAATATTCCGCGTTGGTTTGCGCGGGCGCCATGAGCTTTACCGACGGTGTTGCCCTAGTCCGTAAACGTGGTGAACTGATGCAGGCGGCGGTGCCAAATGGGCAAGGTTCTATGGCCGCGGTGCTGGGTCTGGATGATGAAGCGATTGCGCAGTGCTGCGAAGGGGTGGACGGCGAGGTGAGTGCTGCGAATTTCAACGCGCCTGGCCAAGTTGTCATTGCTGGTGAGTCTGCAGCGGTGAATGCCGCGATAGATGCCTGTAAGGCTGCAGGCGCTAAACGCGCGGTACCGCTGGACGTGAGTGGGCCTTTTCATTCACAACTGATGCAGGCGGCGGCGGCAGACTTTGCCAGTGCCTTGGCGGCCATTGAGTTGACCATGCCTGCTGTGCCTGTGATTCAAAACGTCCACGCCAGCGCTGCAAGCTCCGTGGACGAAATGCGTACGTTGTTAGTAGAACAACTGTATTCGCCGGTGCGCTGGACAGCTTGTGTAAACAACATGGTAGGCAGCGGCGTGGAGCAATTCGTTGAATGTGGCCCGGGCAGCGTGCTCACCGGCCTTGTCAAACGCATCTCTCGCGCTACGCCCACTGTCGGCTTATCTAGCCCATCGGGTGTGGAAGCGGCCCAACAGCTATAGCACTCGATACCCAACATACGAGATTTATATGTCAGAAAAAATAACGGCACTGGTCACTGGCGCTAGCCGTGGAATTGGCGCAGCCATCGCGGGACAACTTGCCGACGACGGTTTTTTTGTGGTGGGCACAGCAACGTCACAGGGTGGTGCAGAAGCGATTGATGAGCGTTTGGGGGACAGTGGCGCCGGTATTTGGCTGGATGTTGCAGACCCCGATTCGGTTGCCGGCGCGGTTGGGCGAGTGAACGAAATAGCCCCGACACCCCTTGTCCTGGTAAACAACGCGGGCATCACCAAGGACAACCTGCTCATGCGTATGTCGGACGCGGATTGGTCTGAGGTGATTGATACAAATTTATCTGGGTCATTTCGTATCACGAAACCCCTGCTTCGCGGAATGTTGAAAGCCCGTTGGGGCAGGGTGATCAACGTCGGTAGTGTCGTGGGGCGGTTAGGCAACCCTGGACAAGGCAACTATGTCGCCAGTAAGGCCGGATTAGAAGGCTTTACGCGCTCGCTGGCCATGGAAGTCGCTTCTCGCGGTATTACCGTGAATGCGGTGGCTCCTGGATTCATTGAAACCGATATGACCGAGGCGCTAAATGAAGAGCAACATGCCGCTATGTTGGAGCGCATACCCTTGGGGCGAATGGGCTCTACTCATGAAATTGCCGCTACCGTGAGTTTTCTGTGTTCGCAGCAGGCGGGATACATCACCGGCCAGACTCTGCAGGTGAATGGCGGCCTATTTTTTGGCTAGATGCTCACAACATTTTCAGTCAGCCTCACAGACTTTTTGAATGGGCGCCCATAGATGCTTCGCAGAGCCCGTGGTTGGCTTCAAGCATTGAGAAAGTCGCGAGAAATCAATGAGATATTGTGAAGTGCATCGCAGAAAATGCCTGTATTTTCGGGGCGATAGTTTGCTTGAATTGGCTATAGCGCATCTATAGAATTCGCACGCTTCGCGCCCAACACTACCGAGGGAGTATCTAGACGCATGAGCAATATTGAAGAACGAGTTAAGAAGCTGATCTGCGAGCAGCTGGGAGTAAAGGACGAGGAAGTGCAAAGTGATGCCTCCTTCGTCGAAGACCTTGGCGCAGATTCGCTAGACACGGTGGAGCTGGTTATGGCTCTTGAAGAAGAATTCGAGACGGAAATTCCCGATGAAGAAGCGGAAAAAATAACCACGGTTAAAGAAGCAATAGACTACATCCTTGCGCATCAGTAGGCAGCGATAGCCGCCGCCGGGGTGTAAAGCGATAACAGCCTTACCCTGATGATTCTGCCAGTCAGTCCAAACCGATCAAAAAAACAAAAAAAAAGGGCGCCTGCGCCCCTTTTTTTTGCCCGCTTGTTGCATCATCAGAGCGCTAATTTCATCATCCGAGCACTG
>PYIJ01372398.1_pt1 | contig 11336 bp, 12 predicted proteins | sample 3578051 | NCBI WGS metagenome assembly PYIJ01 (sample SAMN08408021, study PRJNA431606) | Marine metagenome isolate SA_KN192-05_S13_5m, whole genome shotgun... | biome: marine; feature: oceanic pelagic zone; material: water; isolation source: surface water sample, 0.2-0.8 um fraction ... | reverse complement strand
GCAAAGCTATGCAACTGATACAAAAGCTCAAATTGGCAGTATCAATAGACCTCTACAAATTGGTGATAACTTTAATATTAAAAAAAATGTTAGTTCTTGGGACCTCCAGCAAAATAAAGATATTAAAATACTTAATCACACACATTTCAAAGTATATCCGGGTCCCCAAATTTCATATTTTTCTGATGAGGCTATAAGAAACTTTGTTTCATTGCCCTTTACGGTAACCATACAAAGTGATCGTATGGGGCTTAGATTAGAAGGAGAACCTATAAAAAGCTTTAAAAATCATGATATTTTATCTGAGGGCATTCTCCCAGGTAGCGTTCAGATTCCAAGCAATGGCAAGCCCATTGTACTAATGAGAGATATTCCATGTACTGGGGGTTATCCTAAAATTGCTATTTTATCCAGTGAAGATATATCTAGAATTGCACAACTCACTCCAGGTACAAATATCAATTTTGATTTTTAGATTGGATCTATTCAAGGATCATCAAAGTATAAGAGTTAGTGGAAATTCAAAAATTAAGTGATTTATTTTCTGAAGATATTATAAAATTATCTTTCATTACTAAAGAAGAAGCTTTAAAAAAATTTCAAAATTTTAATCCTTTGAAATATGCTAAAACAAGAAACTACCTTCATGGTCAAGTCTCAAAACTTTCACCTTTAATTAAACATGGAGTATTAAAGAATAATGAATTATTTAAAATAATAAGAGAAAAATTTAATTTCTTAGAAAGCGAAAAATTTATTCAAGAACTAGCTTGGCGAGATTTTTGGAGAAGTTATGCATATCATCATCCAAATCAATTATGGACAGATGTAGAAAGATATAAGACTGGATTTAAAGCATCAGATTATCAAGATATTATTCCTAAGGATATAGAGTCTGCCCAAACTCCCACTCAAGTGATAAATATTTTTATTGAAAATTTAAAAGAGACTGGTTATTTACATAATCATGCAAGAATGTATGTAGCTTCTTATGTTGTTCATTTTCGTCGAGTTAAATGGCAAGCAGGGGCTAAATTTTTTTTAACACATCTTCTTGATGGGGATATTGCTAGTAATAATTTTTCATGGCAGTGGATTGCTAGCACCTTTGCTAGAAAGCCGTATATTTTTAATTTGGAAAATATCCAAAAATATTGCCATCAAACTATTGATATAGATCCTCATCAAAATAAAGAGATTGATGGCAGTTATGAAGACATTAGTGCGAAACTATTTCCTAACTTATGAGACTTACTTATTTATATGACGAATTTATGTATCCGCCTAAAGGTCATGATAGCCAGTCGATCTACATTATTGATGAAGAATTAAATGAAGGTTATGAAATTAGTCCAAAAGTTCAAGCATATCGCTATTTTTTAGCCAAACAAGCTAGAGCACAAATTTTTAAAGGAAAAACTATCGACATTCTAAATCAAATTAATCAAGAAACACCTGTTTCATCGATTACAACTAAATCAACTTTTAGGCCCTTATTTCAAAACCTCTTTCATGAGATAGGGAAAAGCTACAAGATAGAATTTTTAGATGATTATTTTTTATCAACAGATAATTTCCTTCATCCTGCCAAACGCTTCTTTCAATATTGGAACAAAATTAAGAAAAACCTAAAATATTAATCAATGGCTGATTTATGTAAATACTGCGAAGCTGAACTTTCTACGATGGATGCAGTTTATATCGAATCTGAGGTTCATACTGCCCCACAAAAAGTTCAAAATCTTATATCCTCTCATCATAATATGGTTTGTTATAATTGTTTTAAAAGATTAAAAAATATGAGAATAGTCAATATGCCAGAAAAAGAAAAAAGAGAGAAAGTTTAATTAAAGAGTTTTGACTACTTCACGAAGTTCAAATTTTTGAATTTTACCTGTGGAGGTCTTTGGTAAATTTTGGAAAATAAAGGTCTTTGGCATTTTAAAACCTGCTAAATTTTCTCGACAAAAAGTTTTAAGTTCATCCTCTGACACCTCTTGACCTTCTATCAACTCAATAAAGGCACAAGGAGTCTCTCCCCATTTTTCATCAGGTCGTGCAACAACCGCAGCTAGGGATACTGCTGGATGTTTAATGATTATATTTTCAATTTCCACGGAGGAAATATTTTCTCCACCGCTAATAATAATATCTTTAGATCTGTCTTTGACTTGAATATATCCATTAGGATGAATAACTGCTAGATCTCCAGAGTGAAACCAACCATTTTTCATAGCAGCTTTTGTTGCCTCTTCATTTTTATAGTAGCCCTTCATGACTGTATTACCTCTAATCATAATCTCGCCCATAGTTTCTCCATCTGATGGCACAGATACAAGAGTTTCAGGATCAAGAACAGTCACTACTTCTGTGTGTGGATAGCGAACGCCTTGATAAGATTTACGCTCAGAACGTTGTTCTTCAGGCAGATTATTCCAATTCTTATTCCAGGCACAATGAGTGACATGTCCATAAGTTTCGGTAAGTCCATATACATGCATTACTTCAAATCCTAAAGACTCCATTTTTTGTAAAATGGATGATGGTGGTGGTGCTCCCGCAGTCATAACATAAATTTTATTTTTCAATGCTTTTTGATCTTCTTTAGGAGCGTTGGCAATCATATTTAAAACGATAGGAGCTCCCCCAAAATGAGTTACCTCATATTGATCAATGAGGTTAAAAATATCTTTGACAATAATATTTCTAATTAAAATTATACGGGCATGAAGCATAGCTAAAGTCCATGGATACCCCCATCCATTACAATGAAACATAGGAACCGTATATAAGTAAGTTAGTCGATTGGGCATATTCCAAGCACTGACGCTTCCCATAGACATTAAATATGATCCTCTGTGATGATAGACAACGCCTTTGGGGTTTCCTGTGGTTCCTGAAGTGTAGCTAAGTGATATGGCTTGCCATTCGTCCTTAGGTCTTACCCACTCAAAACCTTCATCGCCAGTTAAAAGAAAACTTTCATATTCTAGTTTTCCAATGTTAGGAACTTCTTCTAGGCCAGAGTGAGGATCATCAATATCGATAACAATAATTTCTCGTTCAATTTGTGCTAAAGCCTCACTGGCTACTTTTTGAAACTGACGATCAACGATAAATACCTTACAGTCGCTATGATTAAGTATGTAAGCAACTGTTCTAGTATCTAATCGAGTATTAATTGTATTAATAACTCCTCCAGTCATCGGTACAGAGTAGTGGGCTTCAAAAAGCTCAGGTGTGTTGGCGGCCATGATAGAGACAACATCTCCCTCTCCTACTCCTATTTTAGTAAGAGCGCTTGCAAACTTAGTGCAACGGCTATAAACCTGTTTCCAAGTATATGTTCTATCTTGATAAATTAATGCCTCATAATCAGGGTAGACATCTTTAATTCTGTCTAGGAAGCTTAAAGGAGTGAGAGGAACAAAGTTTGCATCATTTTTTTGCATTCCTTGTTCAAATTGGTTCATTAGTTTTTCAATCTTCTTCCATTTAATAGCATCGCATGGATCCTATCACGTGTTTTTTGAGATTGTATTAAATTTATGAGTGACTGTCGCTCTAAATTGTAAAGGTCATCCTCTGATAAAGTTTTAGATTTGTCTGTATCCCCGCCACTAATAACATTAGCCAAATGAAGGCCTATATCAACATCATATCCGAAAATAATATTTTTTTTCTCTAAATCGAGTAAGTGTTGGTGCATTTTTTCTTTTACTTTAGGTCCACTTAAACAATATTGAGGTTTTGTTGGTTTTTGATAGTTATCTTTTAGTATAGATACTTGTTTGAATGCTTCTATCAATAGATTGTCTCTATTTAAAACAACCACATCGTCAGATAAAAAAAACTTATGTTTTTTAGCTTGAATTGGTGAGTGAGCCATCAATCCATATCCAATAATATCAAAAACACGAAGAGCTGCCTCATCATGATCTTTAACAAACTCAGGATCTTGTACCCACCTCCAAAGCAGTTCTTTACAGCCTCCGCCCCCAGGCACAAGCCCTACACCAGTTTCAACAAGACCTAATGTACTATTCATGTGAGCCACCATTCGAGATGTTTGACAAGCAACTTCAAATCCGCCGCCTATGGCTAGGCCACCTACTGCACTGATAGTAGGTTTTGAGATATATTTCATTTTTTTACATACCTGTTGGAAATGAGATAGATATTTATCAATACCCTTCCAATCTGATTGATCAGCTAAGTCAATCATGGTATTCAAATCAGCCCCTGCAGAAAAATTCATAGCCTCGTTGTAAACAACTAGTCCTTGGAAGTTATCAGAATCTAATCTGTCTACCGCATCTTCTAAAATTTTCATGGCATCTCCATTTAAGGCATTAGCCTTTGTATGAAATTCACAAACTAAGAGACGTTGTTTTCTAGCATCATCATTAAATTGCCAAATAGTGGAAGCATAGTTTCGAGAAATAGGGTTTGCATATTTTTTATAGTCACCTAATCGGCGTACTCCCTCTCCTCTATTAATAAACTTCATCCCAGAGTTATGGTTATACGAGCGAGAAGATGTAGAGTCATAAGGCTTTTGCTTAAGACGAGTCATAGTGGCAAACAGCTCAGGTACTTCTGTTCCTTCATCTTGAAGTCGATGGATGTAATTTTCAAGACCATATTCATATAAAAGCTCAAAAGGCCCTTCATTCCAATTAAAACCCATACGAAGAGCATCATCTATGTCGGTTACCTTGGAGGAGACTTCAGGGATACAAAAAGCGCTATAATTAATAATTTTAGAGAGAACAGCGAAAGTATACTTACCGTATTCACTGTCATCGTTTAAAAGTGCTTTCATCCCCTCCTTCTCAACCCGTCGCGCTATCGGTAAATCTACTTTATCAAAATCATAATAGCTCATGTCTGAAGTTTTAAGCGCCTTAGTAATTTCATCTCCATCTACAAATTTACTTTCATAAAAACCTCCAGGTCCTTTATTTCCTGTAAAGCCCTTTTCCAGAAGTTGATCGACGATAGGATGAGGTTTGACGACATCCATAAATGGGTCGTCTTCTTGTAATTCTTTTTTAAAAGAAGCTAAAACATCTTTCATGAGATCAATGCCGATTAAATCATATAATCCAAAAACACCAGTTTTAGGAATACCCAAAGGTCGACCAAATAAGGCATCTGCAACTTCAACAGGAAGCCCTCGCTCTAATGCCTCGTACATTGCAACTTGCATAGCATAAACACCAATACGATTTCCGATAAAACCAGGTGTATCATTACAATTAACTATTCCTTTGCCCAATTTATTTTGGCAAAAATCTCGAAGAGCTATCATTTTTTTAACATTTACTTTGGGGGTTTCTACTATTTCCAAAAGTCTCATGAACCTAACAGGGTTAAAAAAGTGTGTAATACAAAAATCTGATTTCATACTATCTGACATCTCTTCAGTTAAAACAGATAAAGGAATAGTAGAAGTATTAGAAGAAACAATAGACTCAGTGCTTCGAACTTTATCAATTTGGGAATAAAGTTGGTGTTTAATGTCAATACGCTCGACAACTGCCTCAATTATCCAGTCTGCGTCTTTGATTTCGTTAAAATCGTCAGTAAGATTTCCTGGTTTAATATAAGACAAACAAGATTTTTCAACCAATAAAGGGGGATCTGATTTTTTGATGAGTTCAATAGCTTTCTCTGAGATTTGATTAGCAGTCTTTTTTCCTTTTAAATCTAATAAAACTACTTGGCACTTAGAATTAGCTAGGTGAGCAGCTATTCCAGACCCCATAGTTCCTGCACCAATTACAACAATTTTATTAAATATAGTCATAATAATAAGGACGAGATAATAGCAAAAAAACTACTCAAGTTAATCATAATACCTATCTAAAAAGAAATAATCTTATTAAGAGAATTTCAATAAATTCAATATTATTAAGATTAAATAGACAATATTACTTATAGAATTGCTAAATTTGCATACCAGTTCATCAATCCTAATCTATTATATGAATAAAAAAGTAATTTTTGTATTAGGAGAATTACTATGAGCAAAATAAAACTCAATATTTTGAAAGATACTAAAGCATTAGAAAGCTATCGTTTCTCTGATTTGAATACCCAAAAGATAATTTTTGCAGGTTACAACAAGCCACGTAATCAAAGCAAAAGAGTATCTCTTTAAATATCATGGATATCGGGGGCAAGTCCCCCAATAATCCAATTATATTAATTAAAAATCATCAAAACCATCAATTATTGAAACAGCCATCAAAGATTCAATATATCTTTTTTTTCCACAGTCATAACAAATTGTAACTAAATCATCATTTAATCTATTAATATATTTTTTAGAAACTTCTTTGTAATCTCCACAATCAGAGCACTTTTGATAGGGAACGTTATTTCCTTCTATTTTTTCTTCTTTACCCGTCCACCAGCCCATATCTTATGTTATCATAAAACTTATAAAGGACATCAAGACATTTGTTTAAATTAATAAAAAGTTGTTTATAAAAGTTTTTTAGAGATGTTAAATTTTAAAAAATATATTTCTAAAGAGGATAGAGGTTTATCTATTGTATGTCATAGAACCTTATGGGGCAAATATCCTGAAAATAGTATTGCTGGAATAAGGAACGCTATAGACTCAAATTTTTCAATTGTTGAAATTGATATTAGAAAAAATATTGATGGAGATTTTTTCTTAATGCATGATGAAGATCTTAAAAGAACTACAAATATTTTAGGTGAGATTTCTAATACTCCTACAAATATAATCAAAAATGCTTTTTTAAAAAATGGTAATGGAGAAAATGGTTTAATCACTGATGAAAACATTCCCTCTTTAATAGATGTATTGAATATGTTTAAGGGAAAGGTACTATTTGATATAGATGTCAAAAATCAGGTAGATCGAGAATCTCTTTTAACTTTTATTCATGATAATAACTTTCAAGAATTCGTTGATGTTAAGAAACCATTAGAAAGTCTCAATGATGCAAAAGAACATAAAAAAGAAATCAAAAACTCTCAGATAATTAATATGATTGTCTTAAATTTAAAAGAACAAAGTTTGGATGAGGTGACTAAAATAATTGAATTAATCAATCCTGAGATTGTTGAAATCAACTTTAATGATATTTCTATGTTTGAAAGAGTATGTAATATTTCTTTAAAAAATGGATCTGCTATTTGGGTTAATACTTTAGATGATGTGCCCAATGGAGGCTTCACAGATACATTAGCATTAAACTCGCCTAATGAATGTTGGGGTTATTTAATTTCAAAAGGAGTGTCTTTAATACAAACAGATTATCCAAAAGTTCTTCAAAAATGGCTTAATTTGAAATGATTAGGATATTAATAGGAATATATAATTAAAATTTACATATCAGGCTTTGTAAGCTGAGATATTAATATATTTAAATCCTTAATAAAAATTTTTTTCTCAATAGATGATTTAACAAAACGAAGGCATTGATGACTTAAGAAATTTATTTCTAAAAATTTTAAGACATTATCCTCACCAGTCCAGGTATTACTAAAATCTGTAGCCGCTAAAAAAAAAGACTCTAGTGAGTCATCAGAGCAGTTATCCCAAAAAGCTGGGCAATAATTATCACCTTCAGTGAAAAGACTAATGTAAGCGTCCAATATCATAATTTCAAAATTAGGATAATTAACTTTTATGTATTTTTTTTTATCTATTTGATCATCATCTTGAATAAATTTTTTTTGATTAGAGTCATAGTACAAATTAAAATTTAATTTTTTTGCGCCTAAAAAATTTTCATTAAAAAAAAGTGAAATTTTTTTTCTTAAGTCTTCATCTTCAATTGGATCGAGTGCCCAGTAAACTTCTTCAAAATATCCTATACAATAATTTTTGTTGTATTCTTTTGCATTAAGAGCAAAAGAAAAAAACAAGCATAGAATTAGATAAAATAATTTATTCATCATTTAAGATAACGACTAATACTAAACAATTCATTAATTGGCTTGTTTTTTAAAATTTTATTAGCTATCAGTCTTCCAGTGGTTGGTCCTAAAGTCCATCCTAGGTGATTATGTCCAAAGGCGTAATAAATATTTTTATATTTTGGTGAATGCCCGATGACAGGTAGACAATCAGGCAATGTTGGACGAAATCCCAGCCAAGGATTTTGGTAGTCTTGGAGAGAAGGTAGGAGGCGTCTTGCATTTTTGACAATATAATTAATGCGAGATTGTGAAATTTTATTACTTAATCCACCAAATTCAACAGTTCCAGCGGCTCTTATCCTCTTATTAAGAGGAGATAAATACATTCCTGACTCTACTAAACAAGTTGGTGTTTTCAAAAGTTCTAAGCTTTGTGGAAATTCTATATGATAACCTCTTTCTGTTTCTAAAGGAATAAGCTGTCCTTCTATTTGCTTAACTAATTCTTTTGAATAAGACCCTGTGCATATAACTGTTTCGTCATATTGATTTTTGTTAATAATAACTTTTTCATCATGCGGATTAATTAAATTGATTTTATCTTTTAAAAAAACACCTCCTTTTTCAAGAAATGCCTGAAAGATTTTTTTTAAAATTATATCTGGATCAATAGTATGATGTGCTCTTGGAAAGTGCCAACCCCCTTGAATTTTTTTACTAAGATTTGGTTCAATTTCTCTAACTTCTGTTCCTAAGAGTTTAATTTGTTTTACTTCACATTGCGATCTAATCGAAACTTGAGATTTACTTGGCTGTTGTTTTGAGTCTATCCAAACATATAAAACTCCATGATTTTTTAGCAACTCAGATGCATCTATATCAGCTAAAAGTTCTTTATAATTTGATAAGGAATTTTGTAAAAGTTCAAAGGTTAACATTGCAGTTTTGTACATTAATTTTGTATTACAATTTTTTAAAAATTGAATAAACCATGGTGTTAGATTAAAAATCTTAGACCACTTAATGGCTATGGGAGAGTTTTGAGAAAAAAGATAGCGAGGCAGTTGAGACCATACTTGAGGTTGATTGATGCCAGGTATGCCATAATTTGCAATCATACTAGCGTGCCCTCTTGAAGTTCCAGAACCTGGGTCTTTATAATCCATTAGTGTAACTTGTTGATTGGCTGATTGAAGATAATATGCTGTGCTCAATCCAATTATACCAGCTCCGATAACTAAAATTTTTTTTTGCTGCATGATTTATTTTTTTCTAAAATTCCAGGGAAATTGAAATTCTGTATCCCACATTCCATTAGAATTAATTTTAGCATATTTCTCTTCTTCTATAAATTTTCTAGAATATTGACGGTAAGCAAATGCATAACCTGAACGAACTAAAATTGCACTCAATGATTGTTCATTAACATAGCACTCTGCTAAGGTTCTACCGTATCGATCTTTACCTTCGCGAACACATGAAACTTTTTGGTCTTGAATTAAATCTTCTAAAAGTATTTTTGATAACTCGCCACATGGCAATACTTCATCTTTTTTAATACAGGTTTGCCTTAACTCTGGAGCGTCTATACCAGTAAAGCGAATTTTTTCTCCGTCAACTTTAATAGTGTCTCCATCTACAACAATAACTTCTTGAGCGTGAGCAAAAGTTAGAAATAGTGAAGTAGATATTGCTAATAAAAAATAATTAATTAATGGCACGCTATGTTGTATTTTTTTAATCTCAAGTAATTATAGGGCCAAGGAGTTAAAAATCCTACAAACAACATAATTGGTATAACCCACCATGTTAGTATTGCCCCTCCTGTAAGAAAATAATCAGTCAAATTCATAGAGACTTCCATTGAAATCATAGAAATAAAACTCATACCGAGAGCAGTCTTTAGTGATTGATGAATTGTTAGTTTTTGACGAAGTAATATTAATGTCTCTAGAAATATGCTTGTCAATAGTCCATTAAAAATAGCTAAAATCATGATACCCATTAGAGGCCATGGTATTTGTGTAATTTGAAAGAAAAGTATTGTCCCTAAGTCTCCTATAGCACATCCAAGCAAACACCACATAGTATTGCGAGCACTTTGCTTCCATGTATTTTTACATTTCCAATTAAAATTATTTGCTGGTTTTGTTAAAAATTGATCATGCATTATTAATGACCACCTATAAAAATTTTTTGGCATAACCAAAAAACTGAATTAAAATTATCATCATTTCCATATGCCTTTTCATAGAGAATACGGGCTTGGTCAATCTGACCAGTAACATGATTATAATAGTATAAGGCACCAAATAAATTTATTACTACTACAATAAATATTAAAAAAACTGATGAGATGCTATTATTTTTATTCATTTACTATAATACTTAATTTACTTAACCTCTCTACATATTTATCTTGTATTTTGAAATGACTTTCATGACTAGCTCTTTTTTGTTATCGTCCCTTCTTCAAGAATTAAAATTTCATTTACAACTGCTGTGGTAGAAAGTCGATACACTATTACTAAAGTAGTCTTTTTTTTAAAATCAAAAGTTAAACGCCTTTGCGCTGTTTCTTTTTTCCTCCTTCAAAGTCTTCTAAAGCTTTTTTATTATTGTCAGTAATTGGGTCTTGAAGAGTTGGGCTTTCCCAAAATGCTGTTCCCTCTAGCCATTCATAACCATGGGTTTTTATTGAAATAACGTAAGTTTTATCAGAGTCTTTTGCTCTTTTATAAGCTGCCTCTAACTCCGATGTAGAGGTGACTGTCTCGGCATTTGCCCCCATGCTTTTAGCGTGGTTTTCAAAATCTACAAATTGAAGATTTGTTGCTCTAGCTGATCGAAGATTACAAATATATTCTTTACCACCTTTGGCTAACTGAAGACGATTAATTACCATGTGTCCCCCATTATCACATACAATAATAATTAGTTTTTGATCATACAGAATAGAGCTATAAATATCACTATTACTCAATAGGTATGACCCATCTCCAACAAAAACAACTACGTCTTGATTGGGTTTTGCCATTTTAATTCCTAGAGCTCCAGATATCTCATATCCCATACAGCTAAAACCCCACTCTGTCTCGAAAGTATTAAGTTGTTTAGGTTTCCAAATCTGCACTACTTCTCCAACAAGTCCGCCAGCAGCTGTAACTACTATATCACTAGGGTCAGCGTTTCTATAAACAGCTCCAACAGCGTGCGCATAAGATGGCTCTTCTTGATTTGTTGGGCCGCTTTGTTTTTGAACATAGGTATCCCATTCATCTCTTTCCTTAATTGCTCTTTGATACCATGGATCAGGTGCTTTCCAATCACCTAGAGCTTCAGAAATTTGTTGGAGACCAACTTTAGCATCACTTATTACAGGTGTAGCTAAATGTTTAGTTGTATCATAGCGGGCCGTGTTAACAGAAACT